>Ga0070708_100003507_pt1 | contig 12283 bp, 9 predicted proteins | sample KBSK5503metaG_FD_65469 | JGI IMG/M metagenome (GOLD analysis project Ga0070708, IMG submission 65469) | Corn, switchgrass and miscanthus rhizosphere microbial communities from Kellogg Biological Station, Michigan, USA - KBS K5-50-3 metaG | ecosystem: Host-associated > Plants > Roots >...
GTCGATCTCGAAAAAGATAGCGTTGCTGTGCTTGCTGCTGACTTTCTGTTCGGCGGCAGCCTTGGTTGCGCATCACCACTCGGGCCCGACCGATGCTTTGAAATGTACGGTCTGCGTCACTGCCCATTCAGCTTCTCCTAAACCTGTTTCCACCCTTCCGAAGCGGTCGTTCGTTCGGGTTTCTACCGTCCGGCTGGAACCAGTCTCTGCCAAGCAGCGCCTGGTAGCGTTTGCCCTCAGCGTTCGCCCACCTCCCGCAGTCTAGAAATTCGAAACCATAAGGCTCGAATCGACCGGGTGCGCCCTGCGTGCACTCCGTCCCCAATTTCTTAGACTTCTCTGGAGGAATCATGCTGGCTTTCTACAAGAACCCGCTATTTGCGGCTTTCCTATTCGTTCTCTCTCTGTCTCTGCTTCCCCGCGCCAGCGCGCAATCGGGTGGAAGCTCGACCTCACTCACGGGTACGGTGACTGATCCCACGGGCGCGGTGGTTGCCAACGCGATCGTGGAAATTCGCAACCCGGTCAGCGGCTTTAACCGGACCACCACTTCCGACAGCGGGGGGAAATTCAGCATCCCCAATATTCCGTTCAATCCCTACCACGTCACCGTCACCGGACAGGGGTTTAATTCCTACGCTCAGGATGTCGATGTTCGGTCCATCGTCCCCGTGAACCTCAACATTACCCTGCAAGTAAAAGGCTCAGCAGAGACCGTGACGGTAGAAGCCGCAGGCGATCTGCTGGAGAACGATCCCACGTTTCACACCGACGTGGATCGCGACCTGTTCGACAAAGGTCTCTTCCATGGCATGGGCGATCACGCGGAGAACTCGTTTTATGTCGACAGTCAGCCCATTACCGACCAACAGAGCAAAGTATTTTCAAACCAGATTCCCCTCGATTCGATTCAGTCGATGGAAGTCATCGCTGGAGCCCCGCCGGCGGAATTCGGCGAGAAGGCAAGCCTTGTGATCAACGTTACGACACGTTCTGGTCAGGGCCTTACCACGCCCTATGGCTCGGTAACCGCTTCCTACGGTAGTTTTGGCACGTCCAATGCGGGGCTTAACTTTGGTTACGGAGGTCAGAAGTGGGGAAACTTCATCTCTGTTAACGGGTTGAACAGCGGGCGGTTCCTTGATCCACCGGAGTTCGCCGTGATGCATGCCAAAGGCAACGAAGAGAGCCTATTCGACCGCGTGGACTTTCAAATCTCAACGGCCGACTCCATCCACCTGAATCTGGGATTCACCCGGTCCTGGTTCCAGACGCCTAATTCTTTTGATGCCCAAAACGCTACTGCTTGGTCTGGGCTTGTTGTCGGCAACGGCGGACTTGATCCCAACGGAAACGTCATCGGTCCCGCGGATCAACGCTCGCAGATCAAGACTTTTAACATAGCGCCCTCGTGGACTCGGACGCTCAGCTCCAATGCGGTGTTCACTCTCGGTGCTTTCGTCCGGCGGGACCAGTTCAACTATTACCCCAGCGCCAATCCGTTCGCTGATCTGGCGCCGGACCTTCAACAAGAGACGTTGAGTCAGGACCATACGCTGACCAATGCGGGCATTCGTTCAGATGTCTCCTACGTCAAGGGCATCCACAACCTGAAGGCAGGCGTAACGTATCAACAGACTTTCCTCGACGAAAACAACCACTTCGGGATCGTTGATCCAACACTGAACTTCGTATGCTTCAACGCCGACGGAAGCCCTAATACTGCCCCCACCGTAACTGATCCAGGTCAATGCGGGGGAGCGCAGAATCCGGGCGGCAGCGTAAATCCCGCTTTTAATCCTCTCTTGCTTCCCGTTGATCTGGCGCGGGGAGGAAACTTATTTCCGTTTAACGGCCATACCGACGTTAAACTGCTCTCCCTATACGTGCAGGACGCGATCACGAAGGAAAACTGGTCCGTAAATTTGGGACTCCGCGGTGATTTCTACAACGGCCTGACTTCGCACAAGGAAGCTGAACCCCGCGTCGGCATCGCTTACAACGTCAAGAAGACCAACACGGTGCTTCGCGCTTCGTATGCGCGGATACTGGAGACCCCATTCAACGAGAGCCTGATCCTTTCCAGCATTGGATGTGCCGATCCGGTGCTCAATCCGCTTCTAGTCTGTTCCTCAAATGCGCCCACTCCCTTCAGTCCAGGCTGGCGCAATGAATTCCACGTGGGCCTGCAGCAAGCGCTAGGGCGGTATCTGGTCTTCTCCGGCGAGTACGTCTGGAAATACACCCATAATGCATACGACTTCGGCGTATTCGGGCGCACTCCGCTCACCTTCCCAATCGAATGGCACACTTCCAAGATCCCGGCATTTGCAGGGCGTGTGAGTGTGCCGAACTTTCATGGATTTAGCGCCCTCTTCGTCTTCTCCAGCGTTACTTCGCGCTTTTTCAACCCGCAGCTTGGTGGAGCCGGCGCTGTTCCTCCGGGAAGTGGCGGAAGCGGTATCACCGCGTTCCGAATCGACCACGATGAAAAGTTCAACCAGACCACCCACGTGCAATACCAACCGTGGAAAGCGGGTCCGTGGGTCGGATTCAACTGGCGTTATGACAGCGGGCTGGTGGCGGGTGCGGTACCGTTCGCCGGCGCCGCTGGTGGTGAGGTGGATCTTGCGGGCGGTGGCCTCACCCCCGATCAGCAGTTTCAAGCTGGGCTCACCTGTAACGGTGTCGCTGCCACTCCCACTGTCGGTCTTCCCGGCAGGTGTACTGGGGCGCAATTCGGGTCCACTCTCGTGAAGATACCGGCGCCCGGGACGCAGAGCGACGACAGCAATCCAGCTCGTGTCGCTCCACGCCATCTGTTCGACCTATCGCTGGGGGATGACAACCTTTTTCACGGCGAGAAGTACAAATAGAGCCTTCAGCTCACTGCCATCAATCTGACGAACCAACGCGCTCTGTATAACTTCCGGTCAACCTTCACTGGAACGCACTATGTGACGCCGCGGAGCTACACGGCGGAGCTGGGCTTCCACTTCTAAGCGGACTTCGTAGTCACTGGGGCGGCTTGGTTGAGATCGTCCGCCCCAGCCACATCACCCCAGCCAATAGCAAATGAGCAACGCACGCCATTTATAATGCCGTGCCATGCCTATCCGCCTTTTTGGGGACCTTGTTCGCTCGCTGGGTCTGATTACGGCCTTGCTGGCCGTTCCAACGGCGGACGCCTTTGTGGTGGCGTCCTGGATCGGGGTGCTGCGTGACACCGCCGGAAGGCCGATTGGCGAAGCCACGGTAAGACTGCGCTCGAGGTCGGGAGATCACGGCTACACCGCCACGACTTCGGCCAGCGGCAATTTTACCTTTACCGGAATAGCTGCGACCGACTACAAACTTTCCGTGGAAGCCGCGGGAAACACCTGGTATGCAGCCAATGCGGTCACCATCAAAGATGGCGCCACACTCACCACCACCCTGCAAGTTTCTTCTCAACCACAGGAACTGCGGCTTCTGCCCTCAAGCGAAGACGCCTCTCCGCAGGCCAGCGGCGGCGAGCGCCTTTCCAGCGGAGAGGTTTCCAGCCTACCTCTGAACGCACGCGACTTCAGCAAGTTACTGTTGCTGGCGGCGGGCACGATGACTGACGCCAACGGCGCGGCTAATTTCACCCAGCAGTTCGCAGTGAACGGACAACGCGGTTCCGCCACCGTGTTTGCCCTGGATGGATTCGACACCACCGATCCGGAAATGGGCGGCGCCACCTTCTCCAATTTCAACGTGGACGCGATCCAGGAAGTGCAGACCAGTTCGGGAGTGATGCCGGCGGAGATCGGACACGGCGCAGCCAGTTACACCAACGTGATCACTAAATCGGGTGTAAACCAGATCCACGGCAGCTTCTTTGAATTTGCCCGCAATGCCGCCTTCGACGCGCGCAATTATTTTGACCACAAGAGCGTCGCGGACGAGCGCCGCATTCCTCCGTTTGTCCGCAACGAATTCGGCTTCACTAATGGCGGCCCGGTCGTGCTTCCCCACCTCTATAACGGCCGCGATCGCACTTTCTATTTTGGCCAGTACCAGGGTTTCCGCCAGGTGCTGGGGACAACCCAGGTGTTCCCCGTACCCACCGCCGCGGAGCGCCAGGGAATCGACACGCTCACTTTCCCCGGCGACACGCTGACGGTGCCGGTGAGCCCGGCAATCGTCCCGGCTCTCGACCACTATCCTCTGCCCAATGACCCCTCAGGAGCCTACGGCGATCGCACTTACGCGGCTTCGTCGAAGATTTACACCCGGACCGATCAATTTTCGGTGCGCGTCGATCATCGCCTTTCCGCCAAAGCAACACTGTTGACGCGCTTCAGCCTGAACCAGGTCACGGGCCCGCTCACCAATCCCGATCAGACCGCGATTGACTCCGGCTTCGGAGTCCAGTTCTTCGATCACCAACGCAACGCGGGCGTGAGATATTCGCGAACCATTTCTCCTCATCTTATTTCCGACACTTCGTTCGGCTATATTCGCAGCACGCCATTTTTCCCCACTATCAATCACACCCAGCCCGGCCTGACCTTCGGCGACGGACTCTTTCAGGGCTTCAATTCGGCGGGTGGCTCGATCTTCGGATCGTTTGGCAACCTATTCCAGTTGAAGCATGACATGAGTTACGTGCACCATTCCCACGCCTTCAAGTGGGGCACGGAAATCCGCTTCAACCGCGACGCCACGATCTTCGGCACCAATCCCAATGGGCTTTACAGCTTCGGCGGAGGTACCGCGTACTCTCCCGTGCTGATTACCTCGGCCAGCGGAACGCACGACATCCAACCCGGCGATCCGCTGCCCGATTCGCTCACCGGCCTGCTCACCGCCACCCCTTATTCGTACGGCGTGATCGCCGCCGCGACTGTGACGCCCACGGGTGACAGGTTCGATGAAGCCGCAGTCCGCCGCGAGGCCTATAACTTCTACTTCCAGGACAGCTGGAAAGCCAGAGCGCGGCTGACCCTCAACTACGGATTGCGTTACGAAGTGAACAGCCGCATTCATGAGGCCGAGAACCGCACTTCGCTTCCAAAATTTGTCGGTACGGATGGGAGAGATGTTGCGTACTGGGACCACAACGCAAAGCAGATTTTCCTATACAACCCGCAGCCACCCTACGACCAGGACTGGAACGGATGGGGACCACGGCTCTCGGCGGACTACGCCCTGACCAGCCACACTGTTCTGCACGCCGGTGGCGCGATTACAACCATCGTCCCCAACCTGTGGCAGGACAATTTCGTTACTGGCGCGATTCCTCTCGCCGTCAGCCTTTATGCCAACGCGTTGCCCAATGTTCCCTTGCCATTCCAGAACACAGCCGTGCCGGTAAATCTTCCACCTCCGTATACCACTGCGGGCAAACTTCTGTTTCCGAATGCAGATGCCAGCCATGTGGCCCCAAACACCCAAGTTGACCTGCAACGGTATCAGAACGATTTGACCGCGCTTACGCCAGGGAACCAGGTGCAGTTGCTCTCTATGGTTGGCTTCGCCAAGAACTTCCGCAACGGTTACATCGAGAGCTACACGACCGGCATCGAACATGATTTTCGAGACGTGAAGTTCAGCGCCGCCTACGTGGCGACGGCCGGCGTTCATCTAGCCAGCGTTTATTCCCCCAACAGCTATGGCGGCGCGGATCCTGCCTTCGCGCCGTTTACCCAATTCGACTCTACCCGGAAAGCAATCGGAGGATTTGGGCCGGAGAGTGTGATGACGAGCCGGTCGCACTCTAGTTATCACGCAATGCAAGCCAGCCTAAGCAAGAACTCCGCGCGCGCCGGACTAGGCCTCCAGGCCAGCTACACCTATTCCAAATCTCTGGATGACACTAGCGCGGTTCTGGGCGGACTGGTGGCGGGGGGGGGCGTGGTGCTGCAGACTCTTCCCCAGAATCCCTGGAATCCCGGTGCGGAGAAAGGCCCTTCCACCTTCGACGCCACCCACTCTTTTACCTTGAGTCTGATCCAGGTCCTGCCGCTTGACCGAATGGGCTTTCTTCGTCCGCTGAGTGGAACCCTCACCAAAGGCTGGCAATTCCTGAATATCACCACTCTCACCAGCGGGCCGCCATTTTCGGTGTACTCCGGAGTTCAACAAACTGGCGTCGGCGCGGGTGGAACCGACCGGCCCGATCTGGTGAAGCGACCGCATTTTTCCACCAGCGGCCCGGTGCGTGAGGATTATTTCGGACTGGGAGCGAACAACGCTTCATTCTTCAACATTCCGATTAATGTTCCCGGCGGGACCGGGCCCAACCACGGCCGCTTCGGGACGCTGGGACGCAACACCTTCCGCGGCCCTGGTTTCCAGGCCTATGACGTGGCCCTGATCAAGGACACGCCATTTGGCCATCGCGGAAATGCGGAGTTGGGCACGGTGGAATTTCGCGCTGAGTTTTTTAATGTATTCAATTTGGTAAATTTCGGATTGCCGTCCAATATCCTGCGGGGAAGCGGATTCGGAATCATCAGCAAGACCGCCGGGCCCTCACGCCAGATCCAGTTCTCGCTGAAGTTGATTTATTAAGACAATGATTTATTGAAAGCCAGACATGAGTGATCGGTGAAGCTTAGAACCGGCGAGCCGGAGCGGGGCCCGGAGGAAGAATTTCGACCTCTCCCGAATAACTGCTCTGAAGGGTCACGTACAAAACAGCCGCAGTCCAGGTCGGAAATAGATCGAAGCCGGGAGTCAACTCCGCCACCAGCGTCGGAAGGAAAGCCCAATGCCATCCCAGCATCCGGATAAGAATCACCGCCATGAACGCGTCTAGAAGCGTGTCCGCGGGCGAGAATCCTCCGCCGGCAAAGAGCGGCAACGCCAAGATTTGAACAGCATCCCCGGCCATGGCAACCAGTAAAGCCAAGCGGTGCTCGGGAGACTTAATCGCTTTGAGAAAATTAGAGATCCGCATAGAAATCCACCTAGACAGCATACAACGGCCGGAGCCAATGTTCATTTTTCAGCAGCTGCTGGAAGAAGCCCAGGCATTCTTGCAAGGCCGGGCCTCTACTAGTATTTCCCCGCTATTGCTCCAGAGGCCGCAGTCGTTTAAAGTGATGCGGCCATGCGATGGGATGATGCCAAGCGCCGTATTAAATTAAGTCCGGTTGCTCGCAAGCGTGTGAGCGGGATCGCCATCTTGTTGGTCGTGGTTTACCTGGCTCTGGGAAGCGTCATCTGGTGGTCCATGCATCAGCCCCCGGAGACCTTCGGCCGGGTGATGAAAAGACTGCCGGGGCCGGTTCCCTTTCTCCTCTTTCCCTTCGAGACCCTCTGGCTCCACGCCCGGGCCGGGAACTTGCAAGTCGGAGACGAAGCGCCGGATTTCACACTGCTCAAAGTCGACAAGACCGACCGGGTTCAGCTAGCCGCCCTGAATAAGCAGCAACCGGTTGTACTGGTTTTCGGCAGCTACACTTGACCTCCCTTCCGGCGGGAGGTTCCTGCCCTCAACAAACTCTACGAGCAGTACCAGAATCGTGTCGCCTTTCTGGTGGTGTATATCACCGAAGCTCATCCCAGCGACGTCTGGCAAATGCAGAGCAACATAAAAGACCAGGTAGTCTTCGCCAGTCCGAAGAATGAAAACGAGCGCGCTGATATAGCCGGAGCCTGTGTACGAAAGCTCGGTATAAAGTTTCCCAGCGTTCTCGATGAGTTTGGCAACTCGACAGAACGGGCCTACACAGGCTGGCCCGACCGTATTTATCTCATCGACTCGAACGGCCGCGTCACTTACAAGAGCCAGCCGGGTCCGTTTGGCTTCCTGCCTGATCAGTTGAGCGCGGCGCTGGCCCGTACCGTCGCCACTTCGAAGGCGAGTAACTAAACAGCAGAGTTCGAATCATAAAGTTTCTTCAAGGTAGGTTGTTTCGAGATAGCCGGCAGGGAAACATTTGCAGGGAACTCTGGCTGAGTTCCCCGCGCGACTGCGTTGCAGGCTATTGGTTCACCGCGCGGTCCCGCCGCAGGGCTTCGTTCTCTTCTTCGGTTTGCGTTTGCTCGCTGCCGGTCTTCTTTTTTGCCGCATCCTTCACTTGGCCCCAGGCGTTCTGGACCTTTCCTTCTACTTGCTTGGCGGCGCCTTCGGTCTGAGCTTCCGTATCGCCGGTCCATTCTCCGACCTGACGCTGCACGCGGCCCGCGATGTCTTTTGCTTTTCCTTCAACTCTGTCCTTGTCCACCATGATTCCCTCCACCATCCTGATTCAACGTCTTTCAACAACACGAACATAGTGGAGACAAGTGAACCGGGACATCGGCAAGACTCTGTATCCTGGTTGGGAATGCAATGTAGCGAGTACCACCAGCACCCCTTCGGCCGCGCTCGGGGCAGGCTCTGTCGGCTTTCCCGAGCGCATCTTGCCCTCGGAGGTAAGGATGGGACGCCCTCACGACAGCCGCCCGGCGCCACCTCGGATCGCATGAATGGGCAAAGCCCGCTGCGGGCGTTCTGGCGAGTTAAGGCGCGATCTTAACCATTACCACCGAATGAGGCGCAACCGAAGCGGAGAATTTCTCCTGGTGTTGCCCTAAATCCTTGGCATGCCACAGATCGCGCACGCTCGCGCTTAAGTGACTAGGATAACCAATGTCTTCCCAGGAAACCGCGATTTCCTTTTCGCTAACATCGCGGTTGAGCAGAACTACGCTGCGGCTTCCATCCTGCATCTGCTTGGCCCAGACCTCCAGGTCTCCATCCTTGCGCACCCGGCGGCCCTGCCTTCCGAGCGCATCCTGATTCACAGCGATCACTTCCTTGTTGGTGAGAATATCGTGGATCTCCGGCTTCATATCGCGCAAATCATTCCCCGCAAGAAGAGGGGCCGCAAGGATCGACCACAAACTGAAGTGGGCGCGGTATTCATCCGTGGTCATGCCCCCGTTGCCGACCTCGAGCATGTCGGGATCATTCCAATGGCCCGGCCCAGCGTAACTCTGCAGCCCATCTTGCAAATCGAGGATGTCAACCACGCCGAGGTGGTGCTTGTCTTTGCCCTGCCACATGTCGCTGATGTCACCCGTGGTGCGCCAAAGATTCCCGCCTACTTTCTCCCCCCAAAGCCATGGCTTGGCCGTGCCCCATTCGCAAATGCTCAACACAATGGACCTGCCCGAGGCATTGAGCGCATTGCGGATCAGGGCATAAGCTGCCTGGGCATCCTGCGTGGTGGTGTTGCACCAGTCGTACTTCAGATAGTCGACACCCCAGGCGGCATACTGCAGCGCGTCCTGATACTCATGGCCCAGGCTGCCCGGGCGCTTGGCGCAAGTCTTGTAACCCGCATCGGAATAGATCCCGAACTTCAGCCCGCGGGAATGGACGTAGTCCGCCAGCGCCTTGATCCCGGCGGGAAAGCGCTTGGCATCGGCTACGATGTTGCCGCTCTGATCTCGTTCCACCTGCCAGCAATCGTCGATCACAATGTATTGGTAGCCGACCTCCCTCATACCCGACTTAACCATTCCGTCGGCCATTTGCCGAATCATGTCTTCGCCCACATTACATCCGAATTTGTTCCAGCTGTTCCACCCCATGGGAGGCGTACTGGCCAACCCCTTATCCTGCGCAGACAGCAGCGAGGGAGCGATCAGTACCGCCACCATGGCGCCCAAAATGCTTGCTCTGATAGACATGCGCGCTTTCCTTCCTTACTTTTCGTCAAAATGAATTTGTTTTCTTACTTTCGTTTTTCCGCGGCGCATTCGCTTTCTTGTTCTTGCGGTCGGAAACAGTCGCACCCGGTTCAAGGCCCAGACCGCAGCGCTCTGTCGATTGCCGCATCACCAGCCTGGGTTCAATCAATATCTTCTTCGGTCGCAGCTTGTGCTTGGAAGCGATTCGCTCCAGCAAAAGATCGGCAGCTCGCTTTCCTATCTCAAACGTCCCCTGGTCGACAGTCGTCAGGGGCACAGCGAGAAAATCCGAATAGTGAACATTGCCCGCTCCGGCGACCGCAATATCATCCGGCACTCGAAGCCCGGCTTCGGCAATCGCGCGCATCGCACCAATCGCAACCGGATCGTTGTAGCAGAATACGCCATCCGGCCTGGGCGAAGCGCGCAGCAATTTCCGCATCGCCTCATGTCCGGTTTCGTCCTGATAGCCTGCGTCCACGATGTAGCCGGTAGGAAGCGTTATCCGATGTTTCGCGAGGGTGCGGCGGTAGCCCTCCATTCGCCCCTTGGCGATGCCAATGTCGGGACCGCGCAGATGTGCGATTCGATGGCAGCCCCGATCGATCAGGTGAGCCGTGGCCAACTGGCCGATCGCCTGGTTGTCCACTCCCACGAAACTGGCCTGCACCCCGGCAATGGGGCGGTCAATCAGGACGAACGGAGTGTTCCGCTGTTGGATGTGTTCGAAAGCGCCAGCTCCGGACTGCGCTGACGCCAAAATCAACCCGTCCACCTGTCGAGCCAGTAGTGACACGGCTTCGCTTTTTTCCAGCTGTGGATTTTCTTCAAAATACGAAATGATGACGTGATAGCCATGCGGCCGCACCGTCTCAGCAATGGCCTTGGCGATCTCTGCGAAAAAGGGGTGGGTAAAATCCGGCAGCAGCAATCCGATGGTGAAGGTGCGCCGGGTTACCAGGCTACGAGCGATCCAGTTGGCCTGATAGTTCAACTTTTTCGCCCGCCGCAATACTCGGTTGCGGGTGGCGACGCTGATCTTGCCCTGGTTGCGCAGAACCTTGGACACCGTTACCACGGAAACATTCAGTCCCCGGGCGATGTCCTGCATGGTTACGGCCATGGTCGGGAAGGATATCACTTACCCAATATTGCCGGAAACAAGATTGGCGGAAACGAAGATCGCAGATGAAGAAACCAACGCCGGGCGCAGCTAGATTTGACGGACTCCCAGCAGACTCTCCGGAAACGATCGCCCATTTGTGTTCTTTGCGGGTAAAAGCTTGAGCGCAAAACAGGAGGACGGTCTCTAATATCTACGCGACGACCATGGGCCGCGATCCCCTGAACGCGTAATAAGCAATGTAGAGATAACAGATCGCCGGCAATATGAACGCGTGATGAATGCCGATGCGATCGGCCAGAGCGCCTTGCAGCAATGGAATGAAGGCGCCCCCAACAATCGCCATTACCAGCAGACCGGAGCCGTCTCCCGTCAACGGGCCCAGTTTGGCAATCCCCAGCGTAAAGATGCTGGGAAACATCACGGAATTGAAAAAACCCACCAGGATGATGGTCCACATCGCCACATGACCGAATGTCAGCATCGAACTGGCCACCAGAGCGCAGGCGACCAGGGCCGCGATTCCCAGCACCACGTCGGTGCGCGCCTTCTGAAGAATCGCCGAACCGATAAACCGTCCCACCATCGCCCCGCCCCAGTAGTATGAAACATAACCGGCGGCCACCACTTCCGAGACGTTCCCAATATTCGTCTGGGTGAAATAGTTGATCAGGAAACTGCCGATTGAAACTTCGGCTCCCACATATACGAAGATTCCAATCGCAGCCAGCACCAGGTGGCGGTATTTCCAAACGCTTGCCCTCGAACCTGCGGCTCCGTGCCGTTCCGCTTCCGGCATCGCGGGCAGATTGAACATTGCGATGACTACTCCCAAGCCGATGAGAGTCAGCCCCATAATCAAATACGGCAACTTGACCGACGATGCCTCATGAATGCGGTAGGCCTGCAGCGCGTCGACGGACATTTGCCGCACCGTATCCATATTCTGGTGGGTGGCATTCAGAATGAGCATACCGCCAAGGTAGGGCCCAATCGTGGTGCCAAGGGAATTGAACGCCTGCGCCAGATTCAGGCGGCTGGACGCGGTTTCAGGAGGCCCCAGCACGGCCACGTAGGGATTGGCTGCCACCTGCAACGCGGTGATGCCCGCGGCCAAAACCATCAGCGCCCCGAGAAACAGCGGATAAGAGGGAATGCTAGCGGCTGGAATGAACAACAGTGCTCCCAGACCCATGGTGCACAGGCCGACTACCATCGTCTTCCTGTACCCAATCCAATCAATCACCCTGGCGGCAGGAGTCGAAAAGAAGAAATACGCCGAAAAAAATGAGAACTGAATCAGCAAGGCCTTGGTGTAGTTCAGGTCAAAAATGGACTTAAGGTGTGGCACCAGGACGTCGTTCAGGACGGTGAGGAAGCCCCACATGAAAAACAATGTGGTCACCACCGCCAACGCGACTTTGTTGCTGGAAGCGGGCGAACTCACCGTAGCGGTACGGGTTTGTGCGTTTGTAATTGCCATGGGCTTGAGTTCTCGCTTGCTGG
>Ga0070708_100003508_pt1 | contig 12282 bp, 13 predicted proteins | sample KBSK5503metaG_FD_65469 | JGI IMG/M metagenome (GOLD analysis project Ga0070708, IMG submission 65469) | Corn, switchgrass and miscanthus rhizosphere microbial communities from Kellogg Biological Station, Michigan, USA - KBS K5-50-3 metaG | ecosystem: Host-associated > Plants > Roots >...
TCTTCTTGCTGCGGAAGACCCGATACCGTAATGGTTCCAACAACCCCGACATCTCTGATTATGAGCGGAAACGCGCCCCCATGCGCCGCATACTCACCGGATGGGAGCAAATACTTCTCTTCCATCGTCTGCCCAACGTTCTGTAAAGAAATCCCCATGTAGTACGAACTATGCCCGAAGCGGTTGACCACCCTGTTCTTGCGTTTGATCCACTCACCATTGTCGATGGAAGTTCCTGCCATCGCGAAGTGAAAAAGCTGTTGACCGCTGCGAGTAATATCTATCGCTACCGGTTTGCTCCGTTTATTCGCTTCCTGCAACAGCGCTATACCTACAGCAAGCGCTGTTTCATTGGTAAAGCTCGCAAATTGGATCTCCTCCTCTTGCTGCCTTAATTCTTCCAGCATCGCTTCATACTCGTTCATACTCCGTCTCCCATCTTTCATTTTCCTTTGTATTCGAGGATATACAGCCCGGCGTTATAATCGGTGACGTAGAGCAGCCCTTCCCGGTCGACAAACACATCGCAGGATTGGATCACCTGCGCGCTTTCCGGTCGCGGATCAAACACGCGCCAGGGTGCGGGCGGCACGAAATAGGCCACCTCTTCAGGCCGGAAGGATTTTTCACATCGAATACCCGCACGCCCGCGTTCTGATAGGTTGCGAAGATTAGCTCCAAACTATTGTAGGCACGTTTCATGCTTCCTTGCAAGCACACTCGGATAATCGTTCTCAGTGGGCCACTTTCTTGAACGGATGACCAATGTAGCCAACACAAGATGTTTTATGCTGGTTCCAATAACTTCTCTGTGGCCTGCTTGCGCGAGTACCCTGCAGCCAGCAGTCGCTCAAGCGTCTGCCGCGTTTCAGGAGGTCACTGCTGCTCGGCCCACGATTCCTCTTTCGCTTTCCTCTCACCTGCTTTATCCCTCGTTCTTCCTGATAACTCCCGACTCTGTATACCATATCATCTCTCTGCCGTTCTGAACAGGTACGCTGTGCCAGGCGCTAGCATCTGGAAAGATATCCCGGGAGAAGAGGAACGTGACTTTTGATACAATCCAGTGCCTAGCGACCAGGAGGCATCTAGGCGTGATGGAATGAAATTTGAGGCGCGGGCGTTGTAATGAATAGATAAAGAGCCATCTGGAGGAGCGGCACCTGGTGGCCTTGCTGCTCACCTGGATCCATCAGCCGGAACGCTTTGTAGTACGTTCAGGGATTATGGCACGGTTGAGCGAAAAGAACCACGCGGAGTTGCTGGCCTTGCTGGAACAACTGGTGCAGCGGCAGCCTGACATAGAACCGCTGATCGAGTTGCTGATGGAACTGCCGCTGGCAACCACAACGCAAGAGAGGAGCAGGCCAGGCAAGGGGCGAGAACGTACGCTCGATCCCTCCACCATTGGGAGCCAGGTAGCCTCAGCTTTCTATAATGCGGGAGGAGGATGGGGCGCTGCCAGCCGTGTTGCTGCTGAGTTAGAGCAGTTGTACGATATAGGCAATAACTTTGCCGAGGCCGGCGAATGGGCCAACGCGCAAGTCGTGTATGCTACGATTGCCGAGGAAACTATCATGCAATATGAGGAGGTACACGATGAGGGTCAGGTCAGTTGGGTTCTGGGTAAATGCGCCGCCGGCCTCGTAAAGTGCCTGGAAGCACAATCGGCCCTCCCGCAAGATGAACAACTGGATACTGAAGAACGCGAAGAACTACTGACCGCGCTGTTTGACCTCCGGAAATTTGGCGACAATTATGGCGGCATCGAGGCGGATGTTGCCGGAGCGATGGCGGAGAGTGTAACTGAGTATGAGCGAAAGATGGTTGAGAGCTGGCTACGGGAAGAGATGAGGTCGGGACAGGACTTTTCGAGCCAATGGCATAACCGCAGCATCATTCATTTTCTAGCGACACTCAAACAGGCAGAGCACTTCAGTGATGAAGATTTGCTTGAGGAGTATCGCAAAGCTGGTCTGTACAAGGAACTCGTGGAGAAATTACTTCAGCTTGGCCGCGAAAACGAAGCGCTGGGCGTCGCTCAAGCCACATTGACTGAGTCCAGGGACGTGACCTGGTTCGCAGAACAATTGCTGAAGTCAGGCGTGGCGTGGCGAGAACAGGCTCTGGGATTTGTTGAAACACGACTTGAAGAGGTCGGACAGGCTCTCCGGGGAAAGCGACAGGATTTCACAGGCGAACGTATCGTGGACACCTATCGAGGCTGGTTAGGCGAAAAGTACAGTATCTATGACAGACCGCAGCAAGCCTTGAAGATAGAGCTTGCTCGCTTCCAGGCTAGCCCGGATACTACTACCTATCGTGCCGTTCGTTCCGCAGCCCAGATAGCCGATCAGCCGGAAGATGCGTGGTCTGACCTGCGGCCACGACTGATTCAGACGTTAGAGCAGCAAAGCCGTTGGGGAGCACTCGTCAGTATCTACCTGGATGAGGGAGAGGTCGGCCACGCACTGTCTGCTCTCGCGGAGCTGGAACGTGGGTCAGGAAGATCACTTCCTGAATATGGACACAGCTATTATTCAGCCCCCGGTGATGACCAGATCCAGGTAGCAAAAGCTGCCGAGGAAGATTATCCCAGGGAAGCTATTCGACTGTATAAGAGCGTGATACAAAAACTCATTGACGGGCGCGGACGCGAAAATTACCAGCAAGCGATAGGCTACATGATGCGCATCAGAATGCTCTCCGCTTAGTTGAAAGCAGAAATCCCTACGCAAACATACCCAGTGCCGAATTAACCGCCAGCAACGAAAACAGCTCTGGATCATAGTGCTTTCCCACCCAGGCACGCAGCTCCTTGTGCTCGGGATGACGACGATCCCGCAGCGCCTCAAGCAAATGCGCATAACCACCAATGCCACCGCAATCCTCTGGAGGACAGGCACGTGCACCATCCAGGCAGCGTGGAACAACTATATACTCGGTCAAGGGCTGGATGTCTTCTACAGTAATCACGTGCCGCCAACCATCCCCAAAATCATATTCGTAGATAAAGCGAGCCCCTTCCTCACGGGCGATTGCTCGGAGTCGTACACGTCGATCATTCTTCATCCTGTCGCCATACTCTGGATCTGGTTCTCCATAGTACATGGTGCCGACGATGAACTGGTGCAGATGAGAGTTTTCCCAGCCCATGACAACCTGGAGCATCTGATGCAAGGCAAAGAGCGTTATCTGGCCGGAAACCACAAGGCGTCGCCAGATTGGTGGTTCAATGTAGGCAAGCTGAATATGCAGTTGATAGATAACATCGGTTGAGGAATGAGCCATGGTGCAATCGTCTCCTGTTACAACTCGTATCCCTGATTCATCCAATAGTGCCAATCTTCGATCGCCTGTTGGGTCTCCTTATCTACGTCAATACCCTCCAATTGCATCAAGGGAACCCCAAACTGATCAGATTTCCGCCGGATCAGCACGAACATATCATGTTCGCATTCCTCTTCAGGAGGCATTCCCACAACCTCGACTTTCTCTCCAGGTTTCAACGGCGAGATCGAACGGCGAGTGACACACCGGGCAGAAAACGGGAAATGTAAGTTTTGGTCGAGATAGTAATACCAGCCCAACGCTTGCTCTTCAGGACCATAAGCATCCACAATAATCTCCATGGTGATGCGCTCTTCACGTTCTTCATCTTTGGCCTGGCGAGTCATATTTAGAAACTCCTTCACATTATTTACAGGACTATAGTTTTACTACCATGTGTCTCTAGCATCCTAAAACCTAAATGCGCTTCAGAGCAAGGTTTGATGATAGATCAGAACAGCACATCTGTTCTCATCATTCCATCCTGAATGCTCCGAGCAGCATTATCCAAGATGGTAGATGTTAAAGGCAAGTATGGTTTGGCCAAATATTTGTGACGATAAGCGAGGTTTGGCCAAATATTCGTGAAAAAAGCTGCCAGAAATTTGTGACGATAAGCGTCACATTACGCTCAATACTGTTGAGCTTCTGCCAAATATGTGTGACAATCACCAAGACCACTGGATGTCTTATCAAAAAACGCTCTAATTGGCCTGTCAGTGCGTTTGCAAAGTCCTCAAGAAGCAGAGCGGTTGTGAGCAGCGCTTTGGTGTCTATCACGCCACCACTCATGAGATCGAGAGCAGGGCCAAAGGAGAACAAGACCGCCATCGAGCCAAGCACGGTGATCTCGTCATTGTAGATGCGGAACGGGGAGAGTGACATGCTGGCTTCTTGAGGTGCAACGCCGAAGACCAGAAACTTGCCCCCACGCTTGACCGCTGCGAACGCTCCTTCCATCGCCCGTGCCACGCCTTGTGACATCGATGACGCAATCAAAGCCCAGCGGCTCGGCCTCAAGCAGTTTGTGGATATCTGTTTGGGTGTCGGAGGCCCCGAGTGTAGCCGCACGTTGCAGCCGCTATGTATTGAGGTCCACCATGGCCACCCTGGAGGCACCCCCGCGGACTGCCAGTTGCAACAAGATCAGGCCCATTGTGCCCGCGCCCATAATCAGGAAGCTATCGCCAGACTTGGGATTGAGGCGGTGCATGCCATGAACCGCACAGGAGACCGGTTCGATCAGGGTTGCCTCCTGAAACGAGAGGTTTTCGGGCAGAACATACGCTTGAGAGGCAAGTACAGTAACATACCCTGCAAACGCTCCATCTGCCGTGACTCCAATTGCGGCATAGTTGAGGCATAAGTTCTCGCGACCTGTACGATAAAACTCGCAATAGCTGCAGTACCTATTTGGCTCGACTGCGACTCTGGCTCCGACAGCTAGTTTCGTTTCCCTGGTGCCAATTCGTTGCGGGACGTTCTTTCCTACAACAACTACCTCGCCTGCGAACTCATGACTTGGCACGATCGGGTAGCGCACTAGCGGGGAGTCGCCATCAACAATATGCAAGTCAGTGCCACATATCCCACGGGCTCCCACGCGTATGATCAGTTCGCCTGGATTGGGCGTTGGGTCGGGAATATTCCCGACCCGCACACTTCCGGGCTTGTCGATGAGAGCAGCACGCATCGTTATGCCTCCTTGAGATAATTGGTCACATATTGACAGTCGCGGTTCTGATGTTGGGCACTCTGGATGCGACCTCAGAGCGCCCCAGAAGGGTGCAAAACCCACCGCTACTCTTTCAGGCCGGTACCCGCGAAGCCCTGGACGATCTGGCGCTGGAAGAAGAGGAACGCGATCAGCGTGGGCAGGCCACCGAGCACCGCCGTCGCCATGATCTGGGCGTAGTGAATGCCGTAGGAGGTCTGCACCGTCGCCAGGCCGACCGGCAGCGTCATCATCTCCGTGCTGGTGACGGCGATGAACGGCCAGACGAAGTTGTTCCAGGAGGCAACGAAGGCGAAGATGGCGACCGCCGCGATCGCTGGCTGCGAAAGGGGCATCCAGATCTGCCAGTAGATACGCCAGCGGCTAGCCCCATCCATAATGGCGGCATCCTCCAGTTCGCGCGGCAGGCCGTCGAAGAACTGCTTGAAGATGAAGACCGCGATCGGCACGGCGATCTGCGGCAGGATGAGACCCCAGTACGAGTTGACCATGCCGAAGGACTGGATCACCGTGAACAGCGGGATGATCAGGATTGGGGCCGGCACCATGATGCCTGCCAGGATGAGCCAGAAGGCCGCGTTTCTACCGCGAAAGGGGATGCGCGAGAAGGCGAAGGCCGCCATGCTGGACAGCAGGACCGTGAGCACGGTGATGATCACCGATGCGAGGATGCTGTTCAGGTACCAGCGCGGCAGGTCTCCGGCCTGTAGCACCTCCTGAAAAGCCTGCAGCGTGAAGTGCGTCGGAAACCAGGAGACGGGAATCGTCGTCGTCTCGGTCTCCGGCTTGAAGGCGGTATCCACGGCCCAGAGCAAAGGGATGATCCAGAGGATCGCCAGGACGGTGAGGATGACATAGACGGTCCCCTTCCCGATCCTGCGTCCCTGATAGGCGTTGTTGGCATGCGTCGCTTCGTGCGAACGGGCGATTGTTGCGCTCTGTGTTGCCATTAGCTATTCCTCCCCTGGCGCGATAGAAACCAGAACTGGCCCAACGAGATGAGCAGTATCAAAATGAAGAAGAGGTACGAGGTCGCTGCCGCAAAGCCAACGCGGAAATTGGTGAAGCCGGAGTCGTAGATGAACTCGATGACCGGGCGCGTCGAGAAGGCTGGTCCGCCGCTGGTGAGCAGGTAGGTCTGGCCGAAGAGCTGCAGCGACGCGATGACCTGCAGGACCAGGATGAGCAGCGTCTGCCTGTTCAAGAGAGGAATGGTGATGTAGCGCGTCTGGCTCCACCAGCCCGCGCCGTCGAGCGCAGAGGCTTCATACATATCCTTCGATATTTGTTGCAGACCCGCCAGGTAGAGTAGGAAGTTGAAGCCCAACGTCCACCAGACGGTGACAAGAACGATGGAGAGCATCGCCACACCTGGCTGTGTCAGCCAGTTGACGCTGGGGAGGCCGAGCGAGGTCAGCACGCCGTTGAGCAGGCCAAAACCCGGCTCGAACATCCAGCTCCAAATCAGCGTCATGACGGTAACGGAGAGCGTGTAGGGCGCGAAGAACGCCAGCCGGTAGATCCACTGCACGCGCCGGGAAATGCCGTTGACCATCAAGGCGAGCGCGAGCGACAGAACGACGAGGATGGGTGTGCTGATAAGGGTAAATACAATGGTATTCCAGAGCGAGCCCCAGAAATCCGGATCGCTGAGCGCCTCTGCGTAGTTGCCGAAGCCAAGAAACTCATTCGTGCCGCTACCGACAAGGCTCCAGTTGAAGAAGCTCATGCGCAGTCCGAGGAGGATCGGCCAGAGCAGAAAGATCGCGTAGACAATCAGGAGCGGAAGAATGAAGCCCCACCCGACGAGGTCGAGCCGCCAGCGCGCGGCACGCTTAGGAGATGCACTGAGCAAAGGCGATGCATCCTGCTGTATTACCCGCTGTTGGATCGAGGTATCAGACATACTTATCTTTCCCTTTCATAAGCCAGGACAGGGCTGCCCTGGCGCTAGCCACTCACTGATTGTGGCAACGGCACGGGTTGATCGATCAGGCGCTGAACCGACGAGTGGAAAAGCTGCAAGGATCGGGGGACAGACATCTGTCCCGTGAGCGCTCCCTCGAAGGAGTTCAGCGCGGCAGTCTCGAACTGGGAACCGGCTCCACTGAACCAGGCGGCGGGATCGAGCACAGCCACGTCCGCGTCCGACGCGTAGTTGGACTGCGGCTTGAGCGCCTTATATTGCACACTCTCCGTCACAGGCAGGTAGGCGGGGATATGGCCACCCTTCGCCCAGGTGAGGCTCTGCTTGAGCAGCCCGGTGATGAACTGGTATGTTGCAGCCTTCGTCTCCTGATCGGGCGTAGCACCACGCGGGACGATGAATGCATGTGAGTCGGCCCAGGTCTGCGGGCCACCGAAGACGTTGGGGAAGGGCACCATATTGAAGTTCATCGTACCCTCGAACGTGGTCACTTCCCATTCGCCATTCCAGTGAAAGCCGGCCTTACCGCTGCCGAAGAGAGCGACAGAGCCGGGGTAGTCGATGTTCGGATTGGCGACCTTGCTCTTGAGCGTCAGGTCGGACATGAAGTTGAGCGCCTGCTCCGCGTGCGCTTCGTTCAGGACGAACTGCGTGCCGTCGGGCGAGAGCACATCGCCGCCGAGCTGTTTGTAGAGTCCGTTGAAGAGACGCCATACGGTTGTGTCCTGCACAGCGAGGGAGAGCCCAACATCGCGGTGACTTTCTGCGCACGCAGGAACGCATCTGTGAGCGCTTCAGGACCCTGTAGCGGCTTCAGATTGTTGTCGCTATCGAGCAGACCGGCTTTGCGGCACACGTCCACGTTGTAGTACATGACGAACGGATGCGTGTCGAGTGGTATGGCGTAGAGCTTGCCGTTGAATTGCGCGCGCTGCCAGACCGCCGGGAGGAAATCGTTCTCGGTGACGCCATACTGCGCCAGAAACGGGAGATCGATCGGCTCCAGGATATTGGCGGCGGCATAGGTGCGAAGGCGCGACAGGTGAGTGATGGCGGCGTTTGGGGGACTGCCGCCCACCACCGACATCGCCAGTTTCGTGTAGTAGGGTGCTCCCCACGCCAGGGTGACAGCCTTGAAGTTGCTGGCGGGATTCTGCTGCTGAAATGTCTGCTCCATTTCGATCATGCGCGCACCATCACCACCGCCGAAGAGGTTCCAGAAGGCAATTGAACTACTACTGCTGGGTGAGCCGCACGATGCAAGCGTACCGCCCGCCATTCCCGCGAGCCCTAGCATCGCTGCGCCTTGTAGAAAGCGCCGTCGGCTAAACACGTTTTCAGGTTGCTGATGCATCAAGTCCTCCTTTGAATTGAGATACTGACCATAATGCACTACAGTGGTCGCACTCCGTTGTACGTAACGAGCGCTTAGGCAATGCGCAGGCGCAGTACCGTGAGCGAATGGGCCGGGAAAGTGTAGGTGAAACTCTGCCCGCCACTGTCCAGCATGCCCTCCTTGACATCCACTGCACCCGGGTGCTCGAAGGAGTTGACTGCGTTGACATCCGGCGCGTTCACCTCATACGTTCTGATGTACGCTTGAATTGATGTGTTGACAAGCTGAATAGTCGTCGCAATCGGCTGCTCTTTGTTGCTGTTCACGCAGGCGAGGACGAGATCGCGCCCCGCCGCGTCGCAGGTGGCCGTAACGTCGAGGGACTGGAAAGGGCCGCGGTCGGCGACACGATGCGGCCAGTTGGAGCTCTCCGTCTTAGCATCGAAAGAAAGCAGCTCGCTGTCGGCGTACACGTCCAGCGCCACCTCGCGCATGTACTCGCGGTAGAGGTAGAGGGGATAGTAGATCGTCTGTAGAAACATTCCCTGCTTGCTGGTAAAGATCGGGGCGATGACATTCACGAGCTGGGCATAGTTGGCGATGCCGACGCTGCGGCAGTGGCGGATGAAGCCGTTGAGATAGGTCACCACGGCGAGCGCATCGGCGAGGGTATAGATCTCCTCCAGGCCGGGATGGGTATCGTTCTGAGTACGAAACCAGACATTCCATTCGTCGTAGGCGATGGAGATGGGGTGTTCGATACGCTGCGTGTAGCGGACCCGCTCGATGAGCGCCTGGCAGATTTCTATGGCCCGCTCGGCCTGGTGAGGTGCCAGGACGTTGCTATAGTAATCGGAGCTGCCAGTATAGATATGAATGCTGTGGAAGTCGATGTAGCGGGCAAGTCCTTCGAGGACGACGCGGTCCCAATCGTCCCAGCCGTTCTTCCCGCAACTCACCAGTTGGATGGTCGGGTCGGTCCATTTCATGACCTTGGCGAACTCTATTGCCCTCTTCGTGTAGTCTTCGGCGTTGAGCGCCCCGATCTGCCAGTTGCCGTACAGTTCGTTGCCCAGACCCCAGTATTTGACGCCGTATGGCTCCTCGTGCCCGTTCTTGCGGCGCAGGTTGGCCCAGTAGGTATTGCCGGTGCCATTGCAGTACTCAACCCACGCCTGCGCCTCGTCGAGCGTGCCTGTACCCATGTTCGCACAGAGATACGGCTCAGCACCGATCAAGCGGCAGTACTGGATGAACTCGTCGGTGCCAAAGCGATTCGACTCCTCATCGTGCCAGGCCAGCTCCATGCGGCGCGGTCGCTGCTCAACGGGTCCGACACCGTCCGTCCAGTGGTAGCCGCTCACGAAGTTGCCGCCGGGCCAGCGCAGCAGCGGCGGCTTGAGCGAGCGCACCTTTTCCAGCACATCCTTGCGATAACCGTGCTCGTCGCTGAGCGGCGAGCCCTCATCGTAGATGCCGCCGTAGACGCAGCGCCCCAGTTGCTCGGCAAATGCGCTGTAGATGCGCGGGTCAACGTTGCCGAGCTTCCGATCAAGATCGATAGTAATCTTCGCCACGGGAAACTCCTTCTCCTATTGTTACAATAGGGGAGAATCTACATCGATATGCTTCAGGCGTCCACCGCACGAGATGCGCTGGACGAGATCGACGGGCAGCAGGATGCGCGGCGTCTCGATCGCCTTCCTGCCGATCATTTCGAGGAGAAGCTTCATCGCCGCCTCTCCGGTCTCGTACAATGGCACGTGGATCGTCGTCAGCGGCGGGACGGTGTGCGAGGCGATGGGGATATCGTCGCAGCCCACGATCGCGCAGTCCTCCGGCACGCGCAGCCCACGATCGTGCAGCGCACTGAGCACACCGACGGCCATCATATCGTTCTGGACAAAGATCGCGGTGAGATCGGAGGCACGGTTCAGGAGGCGCGAGGTCGCCTCGTAGCCGCCCTGGATCTCCCAGTTGCCCTCCTCTACAAGGCTGGCATCGTAGGGGATGCCAGCTTCGGCGAGGGCTTGCCGGTAGCCACGCAAGCGCCCGCCCACGGCGCGGCGCTCCTGCGGTCCGATGATGGTGCCGACGCGCCGGTGCCCCAGTTGCAGCAGATGCTGCGTCGCCAGCAGACCAATCTGCACCTGGTTCGAGCCGACCAGAGCCACGCCGTCGCCCATGACGCGGTGAATACTCACGATGGGCAGGCGCCCGCGCAAGAGCTCGCCGATGCACTTGTTCTCCTCCAGTTGGGGAGCGGCCAGCAGGATACCGTCGACGCGGCGCTCCAGCAGGATGTGGATGTAGCGTTCGGCGTCATCCCCATGTTCGCTGAGGCTGCCCACGATCACGCACTGCTCCTGGCGCCGCGCCTCGCGTTCCGCGCCCACTACGAACTGGGCCAGAACGTAGTCGCTGAAATCGCTCGCCACCACGCCGATCGTCGAGGTGTGCTGGCTCACGAGGCTGCGCGCCACGGCATTGGGCATATAGCCCAATTGTTCAGCCGTCTGCAAGATCCACGCCCTGGTCTCCGGCGAGACCGAGCCCTTGCCTTTGAGCACCTTGCTGACGGTCTGGAAGCTGACACCGGCCCGTGCCGCCACATCCTTAATCGAGACCTGTCCCATAAGTGTATGTTTCCTTTTAGTTAGGCGAACGTTCGCCTAGTAAACAAAGTATAACATTACGGAACGGAAAGTGTCAAGGAGGGGCCCGGGTCATCACAGGGCTGTTGCAAGAACAGAAAAAGCGGGGGTCCAAGGGGCGGTAGCCTCTTGGCGGGGCGTGGGGTGTCCTGTGCTGGCTACTTGGGACATCCGTTCGCACAATTGCTCATTTTAGCTTTCAATTCACTCATATGAACTCCTGAACTGCAGGATTCAAACAGGAAGAAAATCTCTCCTCTCCACAATCATGAAGAAGCTTCACTCGGAAGATGCCTCCTCTGTTCGTCTATCTGTGATGGAATGGATGTGGCAAGAAGAGAGAGCGTTGTGTGATCAATACCATCCCCAGGGCTGACTGCGGTCCACGTTCGGGTCTCCGGTCCATGCAAAGAGCGCGTCATACAGGTGCCCATTGTGTAGATACCAGCCTGCCATCGCACCAATTTCATCGGAGTATTGTGTCATCGCGTTCTGGTCCGTCGTATCGATATAGCCGGTGTTGTAGCCCATCAGCGCATGCCTGAGTAGCTCTGAACCACGATAACCTTCCGCCTTTGCCAGCCTGGAGAAATGGACCAGGTGGCGAATACCCATGTAAGTAGCGATGCCCGGATCATAAAAATTCTGCGGTGTAAAAGCATACTGTGTCATCTCGGGCACATCATGCTCGGGTGTGTAGCTGGGATTGGCGTTCGCGTAAGCCGTCTCAGCAGCCTGGATGGGACCATAGGAATGGCCAGCGCCGCTGCCCGTCTCCAATCCGGCATTGAGCGTCGACTCCCGCGAAGCCATACCCAGGAAGAAGGCATATGCTTTCTGCTTCGTACTGAAGCTCAGCGCGCTCTGCACTACGCCCCAGCTGTTATCGATCTCCTTTTCTAGCAGCGCCTTCACCAGCTGCTTCGGCAACGCGCTGGCTTCTGCCTGCATAACGCTCACCGCCGTCCCCACCGCAAAATAGCGCAAGTCTGCTCCTGTGCTACCATTTCCAGTTGTACCGCCTTGACCACATTGCACGCTTGTAGCTGTCGCCGCCGGTGTACCCGTTGGTTGTGAGTTTGGCACGATGGCCAGCGTGTGCAAATCCATGGCCAGACTGACCTTTTCGCTAACGATGAACAACAAAAACACCGCCCCAATCAGGAGCGCGATGCGCGCCTTCTTCGTTGGTAATAGCTTATGCATAAGCGGTTCCTTTCAAGGGTTCATACAGAGCAGGTTGATAGTTGACCCGGTATGCAACTTTTTCTCGCAAAGCTGCCTGGCAAGCAGAGTAACA
>Ga0070708_100003509_pt1 | contig 12279 bp, 11 predicted proteins | sample KBSK5503metaG_FD_65469 | JGI IMG/M metagenome (GOLD analysis project Ga0070708, IMG submission 65469) | Corn, switchgrass and miscanthus rhizosphere microbial communities from Kellogg Biological Station, Michigan, USA - KBS K5-50-3 metaG | ecosystem: Host-associated > Plants > Roots >...
GGCGGCGCGAGTCAATGTCGTATTGTCGGCGATCAGCTCCGCGCGCGAGTTTGCGATCTGGTGAACCGTATCAGGGCAGCGCGGATCGCGCAGCCTGGTCACGATCGCGTCACATTCGCCGATCCGCTGCAGGATGGCGATGGCGTTGTCCTTCGTCGTGGCATCGGGAAGTGTGGGACCGGAGGCGACGTCGGCGAGCGCTCCGATGGATACATCCGAATACACGAGCGTCACCGACCGCCCGCGGACAAGCCCGGCCAGCCGCCCACCTTTGATTGCCGAGAGATGCTTGCGCACGCAGTTGATCTCCCCGATGGCCAACCCCGCGGCGATGAGACGGGCGTTGGTCTCGATGACATCGCGTTCATCGAACCACGGCGCTAGCGGCACTTCCGCGCAAGCCGACCCTCCGCCGGAGATGAGAAACAGAACGTCTTCATGCTTCTCCACGAATTGGATCAGCGCCTGGCCGGCGGCGAAACTCGCTGCCGTGATTTCCGGATGGCCGCCACGCACGACTTCGGCGTGACGGTGGCGATCCCGTTTGTGCGTGCCGGTTAAAGCGCGGCCCCGCCAGCGCGGTGCGCGATAGCCGTCCGGAATGGCCGCCAGCGCCTCGTCGAAGTCGGCGAGGCCGTCGAGCAGCGCGCCGCCGCATTTGCCCACGGCCACAACCGCGCGCGGCAGGTCCGGACGCAGCACTCTTTTCACCAGGTTCTCCGGCGCACAAGCCTCCAGCGTTCGGAGATAGATCGCTTTGAGGTCGACCAAGGCCGTCATTGTAGCGAGTGAACTAAGCGGGCATGGCGCGCGATACCCCACCCAGGTCCCTCGCTACGCTCGGGATGACAAAGCACGTATCCTGTGATCGATGCCTCGTGATCTGCCGATCGGCAACGGCAATCTGATGATCAACTTCGATCACGAGTACAACGTGCGCGACGTCTACTACCCGCACGTAGGCCACGACAACCAGACCACCGGCGATGTCTCGTTTTTCGGCGTGTGGTGCGACGGGAAGTTCGCCTGGATCGGGAATCCGGCCTGGCAGAAGAAGCTCGACTACGACGATGACAGTCTGGTGACGAAGGTGACCGCGCGTGCGCCGTCGCTCGATCTGGAGATGACGATCAGCGACACGGTGGACTTCGATCGCGATCTATTCGTTCGCCGCGTCGATCTGCGCAATCTGCAGGAGCGCGAACGCCCCGTCCGCCTCTACACACACTTCGATCCGCATCTCTGCGGCAACGCTATCGGCGACACGATCTTCTTCGATCCGCAGTTCAACGGCCTGGTGGCCTACAAGGGTCAGTGCTACGTTCTGATCAACGGCTCCGTCGGCGACCAGTTCGGCCTGCAGTCGTTCGCCATCGGAACGAAGGAGCGCGATGGATTCCAGGGGACATGGCGCGACGCGGAGGATGGCAACCTGCAGCGGAATCCGATCGCTCAGGGGTCGGTGGATGCCACGGGGATGCTCGAATTCAAGCTGGCCGCGTCGGGCTCGCAGACGGTCTGGATCTGGTGGGCGTTCGGCAAAACGTATAAGGACGTCGCCTCGCTGGACGAGCTGGTGCGGGAGCGCGGAGCGGCATCGTTCCTCGATCGCACGCGCGACTACTGGCGGCTGTGGGTGAAGAACGACGCCATCATCGACATCTCCCGCCTTCCGCAGCCGGTGCAGCGGCTCTATCGGCGATCGCTGTTGATCGTGCGAACCCAGATCGACAACAGCGGCGCCGTGATTGCGGCGACCGACTCCGACATCGTGCAGTTCGGAAAAGATACCTACACATATATGTGGCCGCGCGACGGAGCGATCGTCACCGTTGGCCTGGTGCAGGCGGGCTACGCCGAGATCACGCGACGTTTCTTTCTCTTCTGCAGCAAGCTGGTCACCTCGGAAGGCTTCATGCTTCACAAATACAACCCGGACGGCTCGGTGGGGTCGTCATGGCATCCGTGGATGTCCCCCGACGGTCGGCGGCAGCTCCCCATCCAGGAGGACGAGACGGCGCTGATCATCTGGGCGCTGTGGGCTCATTTCGAGAAGTTTCACGACGTGGAGTTCATCAAGCCGCTGTACAAGCCGATGGTCAAGTCCATGGGCAATTTCCTGGCCCGCTATCGCGAGCCGCACACGCGACTGCCTGCGCCCTCGTACGACCTGTGGGAGGAGCGTCGGGGGATCGCCGCCTTCACGGTGGCGGCGGTGTGGGCGGGCCTCAACGCGGCGGCGCGCTTCACCGACGCGTTCGGCGAGGCCAGGGAGGCGGAGAAGTTCCGCCAGGCCGCGGCGGAAATCCGCGACGCGGCCGGACGTGTGATGTTCGATCCGAAGCTCGGCCGCTTCCATCGCATGATCACCGTCTCGCGGGAAGGAGAGGTCACCGTCGACTCGACCATCGACGCTTCGCTTTCCGGGCTGTGGCTCTTCGGAATGTTCGATGCCGACGATCCGAAGATTGTCTCCACGATGCAGCAGGTCATCGATCGGCTGACGGTGAAGACCCCCATCGGCGGAATCGCCCGATACGAGAACGACTATTACTTCCAGGTGTCCAAGGAGCTCGACAAAGTGCCGGGCAATCCGTGGATTCTCTCCACGCTGTCGATCGCGCATTGGTACGCGCTGCGCGCGAAATCGATCGCCGAGCTTCAGAAGGCCACCGACATCCTGATGTGGGCCACCGAACGGGCGCTCACCAGCGGCGTGCTGCCGGAGCAGGTCGATCCCTACAGCGGGCGCCCTTTGTCAGTCGCGCCTCTGACGTGGAGTCACGCCGCGTTCGTTCTGGCAGTGCATAGCGTGGCCGGTCGCCTCAACAACCTGACGCCGGTCGATCGGCGAGCCGCGCGGGTTGAACAGGAGATCCGCGTTTGACCGGCGAGAGCCGAATGCATCTTCGCTCGCGCGTACTTCTTCTCACCACCGCTTTCGCTGTCACCCTCTTCGCCATCACCTTCGGCCTCAGTTGGCGCGCGCACATCGAACAACAGCGCTGGAGCCGTCTGGTCGGCGTGGAAATGCAGTCGATGTCGACGCTGGAGGAGTTCCTTCGCGCCCACAACGGGTATCGTGGACGCGCCGGCAAGATCGCCGGCGCCACACAGAGCTACGAGTCCGTAGCGCAACTCCTCAACAACCCCGCTCTGGCCGGCATCGACACCACGATGCTTCGCCAGCGCGTCGTTCGCTTCGGGCGTCTGCTCGCAGACGAAGGAGCGACGCGAGCGCAGATCGATGCCGCCTCACTGCAGGTGGTTGCCGCCGCGCAGAGTCTCATCAGTGATCGGAAAGCAGACATTGCCCGTCAGCTTCCGCGTCTGGAGCGCGAGACGCGCGCCATGATGTCCGCAGGGCTGGCCATCGCCTGGATCATCGTCCTGTGCAGCTTCGCCGCGGTGCAGCTGACGCTGCATCGCGTGGTGCGGCCGCTCGAGGATCTGTCCTGGTCGGCGGAACGGATCGCAGGCGGGGATCTGAATGCTCGGGCCCCCATCGGAGGCGACTACGAGATCGCTCAATTGGGAACGGCGTTCAACAACATGGCGGACAAGCTTCGGGCCCACGCGCGCACGGACGAGCTGACCGGGCTTCCGAACTTTCGCGCCTTTCGCGAGCGGATCGAAGAGGAGATCAGCCGGGCGGTCCGATATCCGGAGCGATTCGGCATCCTGGTTCTCGATCTCGATCGCTTCAAGCAATACAACGATCGATTTGGCCACCTGGCGGGCAACGAGGCGCTGCAGCGCGTGGCGCGCGCGATGCGCGTCGCTGTGCGCTCGGTCGATTTTCCTGCGCGCTACGGCGGCGAGGAGTTCGCGGTGATCGTTCCGCAGATCGACGCCGCCGCGCTGGCCATGGTGGCGGAACGAATCCGTTTCGCGGTCGAGGTGATGCCCGCGCCGGCGGATGGAGCGCGCCTCACGGTGAGCATCGGAGCGGCGCTCTATCCGACCGATGGCCGTACCGTCGATGGCTTGTTCCACTCAGCGGACGAGCGGTTGTATCAGGCCAAGGGCGAGGGGCGAAATCGCGTGGTCAGCCCCGCTCCAGCTCAGCGATCAAGCGATCGACAGTCCGCGTGAGCGCGACCAGATCGCGCTCGGCGAAGTCGCGGCCGACGTGACTTCGCCACGATTCGTAAGCCGGCCGCAGTTTCTCCACAAGCGCGCGCCCTCGCCTGGTGAGCTGCACGCGGGACGAACGGAGATCATTCGGATCGTCGCCCCTCTCGGCCAGCCCGAGCTGTTCCAGCCGCAGGACCATCCCGGTCATGTTCTGTTTCGACACCAGCAGCTTCCGGGCGAGCCCCGCTTGCGTCAACGACTCTTCCCCCGCCAGAACGGACAGGATGGCCCACTGCTGTGGGGTGATGCGCGATTTCTCGAAGATCGGACCCAGTCGGCGAATGAAAAGGTTGGCCAGCTGGATGACCCCGGCGACGAGGTCGCGCTCCGACTGGGGCATATTGTCAATGTATTGACGATACGGCGGGGTGTCAAATGGAGCGATACACCGATGTGCCGGCGAACGTTGCCGCGTCGCCTAATTCCTCTTCGATGCGCAGAAGCTGATTGTACTTGGCCATCCGGTCACTCCTCGACGCGGATCCGGTCTTGATCTGACCGGCGTTCGTGGCCACTGCCAGGTCGGCAATGGTGGAGTCTTCCGTTTCTGCGGAACGATGCGAGATCACGCAGCGATATCCTGCCCGCTTGGCCATCTCGATCGTTTCCAGGGTCTCGGTGAGCGTGCCGATCTGGTTCAACTTGATCAGAATCGCATTGGCCACACCCTGTTCGATTCCTTTGGCGAAAATCGATGGATTGGTCACGAAGATGTCGTCTGCGATCAGTTGTGTGGTATCACCCATCGCATCGGTCATCGCTTTCCATCCGTCCCAGTCGCTTTCGGCCATGCCGTCTTCGATGGAGATGATCGGATAATCGCGTTTGAGGCGTTGATAGAAGGCCAGCATCTCTGCGCTGGTGCGAGTTTGCTCTTCGAATTTGTACTTGCTCTCGTAGAATTCAGATGACGCAACATCGAGCGCGAGGAAAATCTGCTGAGCGGCTTTGTATCCAGCCTTGTCGATTGCACTCAGAATCAGGTCCAGCGCGTCGGTGCTGGATCGGAGATCGGGAGCGAAGCCGCCTTCGTCGCCGACAGCGGTGGTGAGTTTCTTATCGTGCAGAATCTTCTTCAGATGATGAAAGGTTTCCACGCCCGCACGAAGAGCATCGGAGAATGTGTCGAACCCGGCCGGGACGATCATGAACTCCTGGATGTCCAGTCGATTGTCGGCGTGAACGCCGCCGTTGATCACGTTCATCATCGGCACGGGGAGGGTGCGTGCGCCCGCTCCGCCGAGGTACAGGAAGAGCGGCAAGCTGGCCGCTTCGGCTGCGGCTCGAGCCACGGCGAGCGACACGCCGAGGATGGCGTTCGCGCCGAGCTTCGACTTGTTTTCCGTGCCGTCGAGTTGTTTCATGACCAGATCGATCATCGACTGTTCGCGCGCGTCCATCCCTTCCACCTCGGAGGCGATGGCATGATTGACGTTGTTCACGGCCTCGAGGACGCCCTTGCCCAGGAAACGCTTCTTGTCACCATCGCGCAGCTCGAGCGCTTCGCGCGATCCAGTGGAGGCTCCGGACGGAACGGCGGCCCGGCCGAGCGCTCCCGATTCGAGGACGCAGTCCACCTCGATCGTCGGATTGCCGCGCGAGTCGAGGATCTCGCGCCCGAAAATTTCGACGATCTTGAACATGGCGCGCGCATTATAAGCGCCTGAATCTACGCATGGCCGAACCGAGACCGAAGCCTTCCATCACGATCCTGTACGACGCCGACGAAGAGCGCGTGCGCGATGCCGCGCTGGCCAAAGGAGAGAAGTTTCCGACGCTGGTCTCGTATCAGATCGAGACGGCGCTGACCAAGCGCGGTTACACCGCGAAGCGCCTGGCCGCCGAGGCCACGCCGATCAAGCGGCTGGTGCGCCAGATCGAGGATGACAATTCCGATCTCATCTTCAATGTCTGCGAGTCGCTGGGCGGAGCGGGCGATGAGGAGCGGCGCGTGGCGTCGATGCTGGAACTGCTCGACAAGCGCTTCACCGGCAACAGCTCGCTGGCCCTGACCCTGGCGACCGACAAATCGCTGGCCAAGAAACTGTTCGAGTTTCACGGGATCAAGTCGCCCGATTTTCTGACCATCGCTCCGGGCAAGGTGGAGGGAACCACTCCCAGCCTCAAAAAGTTTCCGATGATCGTGAAGCCGACAGGCACTGACGCGTCGATGGGCATCACCGCCAAATCCGTGGTGCGAAGCGTCGAGGAACTGATGCAGCGCGTCTTTGCCATTCATCAGGAATTTCATTCCCCCGCGCTGGTCGAGCAGTACATCGAGGGCCGCGAAATCTACGTTTCCCTGCTGGGTAATCCCCCCACGGTCCTTCCGCCGATCGAGTGGGATCTGTCGAAGCTTCCGCCGGAGATGCCGCGCATCGCCGGCACGGAGGCGAAGTGGGAGCGAGACTTCAAAGCAGCGCGCGAGTTCGTACCGGAAGACATCGTGGCCAACGACGCGCTGATGTCCCGGATTCGCGATGCGGCCCTCGGCGCCTGGAACGCGCTTCTGGTGCGCGACTACGCCCGCGTCGACATGCGCCTCACTCCCGACGGAACGCCATTCGTATTGGAGGTGAATCCCAATCCGTGGCTCGACTCGCGCGCCGAGTTCGCCATGGCCGCCCGCCGCGCCACGCCCGACTTCTCCCATGGCGATCTCATCGAACGCATCGTGCAGATCGCCATGGAACGTCCCATGCGTGAGCGGAGCGCGGCTCGATGACCTGGCACGAGGATCGAGAGCGGATCCTCCACTCCCGAATCAACGAGCTCGGCCTGCGCGTCGAAGGCAGCGAGCTCGAACCGTTGATCCAGCAGCTCTATCGCGAGCTGGAACAATCGGGAGTGGCGTTCAAGCCGCCCATCTATCTGAGCGACGAGTGGGGCTGTCCGGAGGGCGTGCCCATGATCGCCGTTCCGTTCTATCTGACCAATCCCACCTTGCAGCGCATCGAGCAGGAGATCGCCGATCATCTTGAGACGGCCGAAGAATCGATGATGTACCTCCGCCACGAGGCCGGGCATGCGTTCAACTACGCGTACGTGCTGTACGAGAGCGAGGAGTGGCACCGCATCTTCGGTCCCTACTCGCGCCCTTACCTGGAAAGCTATAAGCCGAATCCCTTCTCGCGCGACTACGTCCGCAACGTATCAGGGTGGTATGCGCAGAAGCATCCGGATGAAGACTTCGCCGAGACTTTTGCTGTCTGGCTCACGCCGGGCTCGAAGTGGCGAGAGGAGTACGAGGGAACCGGCGCGCTGCGAAAGCTGGAGTACGTGGATCGCCTCATGCGTGAGATCGGACCGCTGCCGCCGAAAGTCCGGCCGTCGTTGCGCGACGTCCCCATCGAGGAGATGGCCTACACCGTCGCCGACTATTACAAGAGCCGACGGCAGCCGCGCATCGAGATTCCGCGCTGGTTCGACGGAGATTTGAGGCAGCTCTTCGAAGAGAAGGGCGATCCGGCCGATCCACTTCTGCGGCTGCATCGAACCGAGATCATCGCGGAGATCACTTACTGGACCGGCGTGCAGACGGCGATCGTGCGCTCGCTGGTCGATCATCTGCTGGAACGGGTGGAGGCGCTCGGATTGTGCGTCAACGTCGGCGAGCCGCGACGCTATCTGATCTCTTTCACCGTCATGGTGACCACTCTGGCCCTCAATTACCTCCATCACTCCTCGTTTATCCCCGAGCGGCGATGAGGGATTCGTATCGCACGCTCAGCGCTCCTGCCGAATTCCGACAGAAGATCGAGCGCTCCGACTTTCTGGGCCTGGCCGTGCCGGTTTCCGATGAACGCGATTTCATCACGCAGCTCAATGCAGCGTCGAAACGCCATTTCGATGCGACGCATCACTGTTGGGCTTTCCGCCTGTTCGAGGGCGAGCGCTCGCGCAGCGCCGATGCCGGCGAGCCGTTCCGCACGGCCGGTCGCCCAATCCTCTCGGCGATCGAAGGCGCCGATCTGTTCGACGTGGCGGTGATCGTCGTGCGCTGGTTTGGCGGCGTGAAGCTCGGTTCAGGCGGTCTCGGCCGCGCGTATCGCGACACCGCGGTCAACGCACTGCGCCAGTCAACAACGGTCGAGCGATACATCTACGATCGAATGAACGTCGTCGTGCCGTTTGATCGGATCGCCGACGCCTACCGGCTGATCGATCCGCCCGCGGTCGTCCTTGCGGGGGAGACATACGGCGAGGTGAACGAGTTCGCGTTCAATGTGCGACGCTCGCGTCGCGACGAGTTCGCCAGCTCTCTGGCCGCCCGCCGCCTCACTCTTCGGTGACGTTCGTGCGGGCGATCCGATCGCCAGTGCGCGGCCGACCGGCGAGGATGAACCCCAGCTCGATCAGGTTCCAGAGCGGCACGATCAGCGGGAAGTTGCGCACGCACGATCGGCCGTAGCCGCAACCCTCTCCACGCGGAGTCATGAGGCGCAGGCCCAGAAGCTGTTTGCCGATCGAGCGGCCGCGGTAGCCGTCGCGGATGAGAATTCCGATGATGAGGATGCCGACGGTCACGCCCCAGACGATCGAAATCCCCTTGACCGACCCCCCCACCAGGGCCAGTGTGTAGCTGATGAGCGAAGCAGGCAGCACCAGGATGACAGAGAGCGACAGAGTGTCGACCAGGAAGGCAGCCACCCGCAGAAGCGTGGTCTGGGACGTGCTCGACATCCGCCCGAAACCCTTTCCTCTCATGCTCGTAAAAGGCTGCTGCAAGGTCTCGTCATGAACAGCCGGAAGACTGTCATCTATTCGCTCACTGTGGCCCTGCTGGCGGCCGGCTGCTTCGTGCGAGGCGAGCGGAGAGAGGTTCGTATCGCGCGCAGCTGGCCGGCGGCGGCGATTCATCACCTCGAGGTGCGCGAGGTCGACGGCACGATCTCCGTGGAGGCCACGCCTTCGAATGAAATCGGACTAGTGGCAAACGTTCGAGCGCGCGGAAAGGCGCCGAACCCGCGAGCCGAGAATCAGGGCTATTTCAAGACCGACGTCGAGGGCGACACGCTCGTCATCGGCCGCGACAGAGGGCGTCGCTCATTTCACTTTCATCTCTTCCAGGTCAGCGATGTTCGGATCGATTACGAGCTCCAGGTGCCGGAATCGATCGCCGTGGACCTGCGCACTGTGAACGGACGCATCGCGACGCGCGGCGTGGCGGGCGAGACCAGCGCGACGACGGTCAACGGCGAAGTGGAGATCGAGTCTCCCGGCTCGAGCGAAGTGGAAGCGCATGCGATCAATGGACGAGTCTCTGCGAAGTTCGTTCGCGATTTTCATGGCGCGGTTCTGCGGACCGTGAATGGCCGCGTGGTCGCCGTGCTTCCGCAGAATGCCTCGTTCTCCGGAGATTTCGCCCAGGTGAACGGCGATGTTGAGGCCGCGTTTCCGCTCAGCATCCACTCCCATCCGGGAAGCCGACGTGTATCAGGCGAGGTGAACGGCGGACGCTACTCGCTGCGGATTACGACGGTGAACGGCGACATCAAGATCGACACCGTCGCCGCGCCGCCGGCGCCTGTCGTGCCGGAGACACCGGCCGCGCCCACCGCAGCGCCGGCACAACCTGCGCCCCGCACGTAGCGCACTTGTATACTCGCCGAAATGGCGAGACGGCTCGCGGCCATCGCGCTCCTGCTCCTCGTCGCCATCGCCGCAGTCGGCCCGATCCGCAGCTACGACTTCTTCTGGCACCTGGCCACCGGCCGCTGGATCGTTGAGCACCAAGCCCTTCCGGTGTACGACCCGTTTGCTGTCGCCTCGGCCCACGTTCCGTGGATCAACGGCGAATGGTTGTTCGAAGTCGGCCTCTACGGCGGATATTCACTGGCCGGCTTCCGTGGGATCTCGTTCCTCAACGCGCTTTTTGTTGCCGTGATCTTTGCCGGCGCGCTGTGGTTCGCATCGTCGACGACGGATGTCGCGGTTGCAACCCTGGCAGCCGCCGCGGGCTTTGCGGGAGCCTCAGATCGCCTCGGTGTCCGACCGTCCGCGGCAGCCGCGCTGCTCGTCGTTCTCGCGCTGGCCATCCTGACTTCGTCGACCACCGTGACGCGGATGGCAATCGCCTACGCGGCGCTCACCATCATCTGGGTCAATACGCATCCCTCCGCGGTTTTGGCGCCGGCTTTGGCGGTGGCGATGCTGTTGATCGATCTGAGGCGTTGGCCGGTCGCCGTGGCCAGCGCGGTCGCCTTGCTGATGAATCCGTTCGGCTGGCGGGCGATCGCCGCGCCGCTGCAATTGAGTCGGCTTGTCGGCAGTGGCGAATTCGTCAACGCCGAATGGCTTCCGAGCGTTCCCTCGCTGTTTCCGCTGCTGTACGCGACCATCGCGGTCGGCGTCGCCATGTTCATCTTCGTTCGCGAGAAGAGGAGCAACGCAGCTCGATTTGCCGTGTTTGTTGTGCTGGCGATTCTCGCCGTGCAACACGTCCGGAACCAGGGCTTGTACTTCGCCGCGCTACCGCTCGTCCTTCCCCCGGTGATGGGTCTGTCGAGGAATCAGAGGATTGCCCTGGGTGCACTCTCGGCCATTGCGCTGGGATGGGTTCTGATCCGCGCCGACGGTCGTGTGGGCGTCGACGACCTCCGCTTTCCCGTGCGCGCGGTCGCCCGGCTCCAGGCCTCTGCGCTGCCTGGCAACATCTATAACGTCGATCAGTTCGGCGGCTATCTGGAGTGGGTGTTCTATGGACAGCGGCGCGTGCTGACCGACGGCCGCAACGAATTGTTTCGCGATTTCATCGCCCAGGACTCTCGGGCCCGCCGTGACAGCCGCGTGTGGCACGCTCTCGTGGCCCGGTACCACGTCGATCTCGCTGTCGACGAATACCAGCGTCAGAAGATCGAGGTGATCGATGCGGCGAGCAGAGAGCGAAGATTTCTTCCCGCTTCGCTGGTGCGATATCGGCGTCGCGACTGGGCCCTCATCGCCTTCGATGATGCGGCGATGGTGTTTGCGCGCCGGGCTGCATACCGGCCCGGCGTGGTGGAGCGGCTGGAGTATCGCTATCTCGTTCCAGACGACCCCTCGATCCGGTACGCGAACGACACCATCCGCCTGGCGGCCCGCGCGGAAGTAGCGCGTGCGAAACAAGAGATCGGCGATCTCAACGTGGTGCGTGAATTGGAGAGGGGAGCGCGAGACTAGGACGTGGCACAGACACTCTTGTCTGTGCTGCACAGGCAGGAGTGCCTGTGCCACAAAATTTAGTTGATCGTCTCGCAGTCGGTCGGATTGAGCGGTTCTTCGTTGGGCCACCGCTGGGCTAGAACGCGCTCGAAGTGCGGCCGGATGACCCGCTCGTAACGTTCCTCGAATTCGGGATAGAGCTGGAGGATCGCCTTGCGTGCGCAGAGCACGAGGCAACGCGCTTCACGATGGGAGACGGTGGCATCGGTGCTGATGAGGTTGTGAGTCAACTCGACGATCATGCGAATCCGCCGCAGCCTGCGGCGCTCGACGAACGCGGAGCGCACCTCGGTGGCGGCTGCTTGCGACTCGGGTTTCGACATGTGGTCAGGCGGGGAAACGCTCCCTCCCAGAGACGCATTCCGCCTTTCGGTTAAACATGGCGTGCATTGGAAATCTAGGCGTGTTCGCGGTCGCCTTCGGCCCAAATCTCGTCCGCGAGCTCAGGGTCGACGCGTGAATCGTAGTAGCGAATGGCGGCCTTGCCCGCGGCTCGAACGGACATGTAGTTCAATGCGCCGCCCGACAGAGCGCCGACGAATGGAATGATCTTCGACAAGCGCGCTCGCGCAAATCGCGCTCCGATCTTTTCCGCCACCGCCCCTCCTTCCACCGTCGCCGACTCCAGCACTGTGGCGATCCCTTGCTTGCCCAGACCCACGCCGGAGGCGTATGCCAGGCAGGCCAGCGCTTCGGTGAATCGCTGTCGATGAGAGGGCTCGTGGCCGTAGATCGTGGCGATTCCGACGATCAGCCGGAATTGCTGAAACATCAGAAAGGCGAGATCGGCCCCCAGCGTCCCGATGGCCAGAAGGCCGCTGGGAAGTCCGGTCACCGCCCCTGCTGCGGCACAGCGAATCGCGGTGCGCCGGACGAGCAGGCGGGCATGATCGATCGGTTCGAAGTCGGGTGTGCGGCTCTGCAGCGCGGAAATCTCGC
>Ga0070708_100003512_pt1 | contig 12273 bp, 12 predicted proteins | sample KBSK5503metaG_FD_65469 | JGI IMG/M metagenome (GOLD analysis project Ga0070708, IMG submission 65469) | Corn, switchgrass and miscanthus rhizosphere microbial communities from Kellogg Biological Station, Michigan, USA - KBS K5-50-3 metaG | ecosystem: Host-associated > Plants > Roots >...
GGACACCCCCGGCACCGGGGATCGCTGCGGCTTCGGGCCCGCAGCCTGCTGCGCACAGTGCGAACCCTGATGGTTACTCTTTGTCATGACCCCAGAATGGGGGTCATGACACAACTGGCGGCGGAAGGTAAATTGCCTGGGTAACGAAAAGGCCGAGGACGGGTACGTCCTGGCTCCCGGTCCGCGTAGGGGGGGAATAGCGGTCAGGGAGGTGGAGGGAGGTGCCCGTCCTCGACGGCTCGATGATACAACTCCAATTTCGTTGATGCGGCACGTCCTGCGCGCGCATATTTCTCGCGCACACGCCCCAGGTATTGTTTGACGGTCTCGTCACTGATGGTCATCTTCCTGGCGACGGATTTCATCGGCATTCCGGTGGCGTAGAGCTGGAGCGCACGCCTCTCCTGATGGCTGAGGGCCGGCTTGTCGGCGGCGTCATCGGTGGCGAGGATGTAGGCAAGGCGTGGTGAGATCCAGTCCCTGCCTGCGGCGACCTCCCTGATCGCGGCCTGTATCTGGCGGGTTTGCTCGTTTTTCACGGCATAGCCGAGCGCACCGGCGCGCATCGCGGCCCGGACGGCGAGCGGTTTGTCGGAGGCCGAGAGGACCAGGACCGCCGGGCCCGCCGCGAGGATGGCGGCTACGTTGCGCTCAACGGTGGTCCCGTCGTCGAGGTCGAGATCGAGAAGGACAACGTCTGCGTGGCGTCCGGGTCCGGCGAGCAGAGCGTCTACGGTCGCCGCGGTACCGACGACCCGGATGTCACCCTCGGCTGCCATGACCCAGCCGGCGACGCTATCGAGGATGATGGGATGGTCATCCACGGCGGCGATGTCAATGACGCCGGTCAAGGCACCGCCTTCCGCCAGCTGATCTCGAGGCATCCCGTACCGGTCTCTTCGGCAGTCACCGTGGCGTCCCAGCACACCGCCGCGGACACGTCTCGCGCGAATCGCGCCACGTCGGGGCTGACCCGCAACGGCTCGCTGAAGGTCAGGTACAGCTCGACGTCGCCGCCGGAAGCGAGAACCGTGAGCATGACCTGGTGAGGGGGAAGCGCGCTGATCACGGCATCCACCGCCGCCAGGACCGCGTGAGCGACCTCCGGCGCCGGGATTCCCGGATCGCCGATCACCTGGACGTTTACCAGCAGCCCTCGCGCGCTTGCGGCCTGCAGCGCGGGTTGGAGCCCGGCCACCAGCCCGCCGGCGCTCGGCGCACGGTCGGTGAGCGAATGCCGTAGTACCGCCGCGTGCCGGGCGCACCGCCCGCGTACGTCGCCGTCGGTGGGGTCCAGCGTACCGTCGGCGATGCCGCGCAGGAGGGGAAGCGCCTCCATTTCCAGTAGCGCGAGCCTTCTCCTCCGGACTTCCTGGACAGCGGCGGCCGCCGCACGCTCGGCCAGTGACCTGCTCGCCAGCGCGGCGCGGCGCGCGGTCATGCTGGTGTGCATGGCCAGGGTCGGCCGCACGGCGGCGAACGCGATCAGGACGGCCGCCAGGATGTAGCCGGCCACCTCGAGCTTCGCCAGGCTCAGCAGGCTCGCGCCCGCGGCCCGGATCAGCAGCGCGGCATGCACGGCGAAGACAACGAGCGCTCCGGGGACCCAGGCCCGGGCCGGATGGCTCAGCGCGACCAGGACAAGCAGCCACACCGTGCCCAAGATGGCCAGGTCAACGCTTCCTGAACCGTGATGCGGGCGGTGCTCCCACCCGATCGCGGCCGCGGCGACAAGCGCGATCAGGACCGCCGCCGCCGCTTCGCCTCTGGTGAGACCGCCCGCGCCTATCCGCGGCACAAGCCAGGCCGCAGCCGCGAACATGGCGAGCCAGACCGCGACCGCCACGGCGGGCTGACGGTAGTCACGCAGGTTGGCCAGCACCTGGATCAACGCGGCGAACGGCAAGATCGCCGCCATCGCGCCGACCATGCGCCGCATCCCGGTCTCGGCGGCATCCCGCACTGCCTCATGATGGCTTACCACGGCAGGCTCTCCTGAGCGAGGATGCGACCGGCCAGAGCTGCCTGTCCGGGCTCCGCAGACGCGGGCCAGGACACGTGCACCGCGGTGCCCCGTCCCGGCACCGACCATATCGCTGCGTATCCGCCGCAGTCGGCCATTCGTTCGGCGATGGACCGCCGGAGGCCGAGCCGGGTCTGATCGACGCGAGCGAGGTCGAAACCGGTGCCCCTGTCACGCACGATCACCTGCAGGCAGCCCGCCGCCTCCGCGCTCCCGTCCGGTGCGACGAGGCTGACCTCGACCCATGCTTCCCCGGTCCCCGCGTGTGCGGCCACGTTCGACAGCGCCTCGCGCACGGCGTTCGAGATCGCCGTGGCGACCGGTACCGGGACGGCCGGCGCTTCGCGGCCGTCGATGTCGAGGTGCACCCTCAGCCCGCGGGCGCGCATCTCGGCGGCGACAGCCTGCACGCCGCTCACCAGGTCGCCGGAAGGGCGCCCTGGAGCGGCATCCAGATCAGCGGGGTCACTGAGCACGCCCTCGATCAGGGCCACGTCCTGCCGGCACCGGCCCACCACCTCAGCCACGTCATCGCGGCCAGCACGAGCCAGGGCGGTGAGCGTGTTGAGGACCGTGTCGTGCAGCAGGCGCTCATGCTCGCGCTGTTCGATGTTCCTGGACAAGATGACGTACTGCTCGCTGGCAGCCCGGTCGGCTTCATCGAGGGCGGCGTCGGCCGCGGCGGCACGGCTGTAGAGCTGCCGACGGCCATAGATGTGGACGCCTGCGACCATGACCAGCAAGATCGCTGCCGCCGTCATCGTCTTACTGTCTGTACTCGTCATCTGCTCCGCGCCGACCCAGTAGGCCGCCGGCGAAGCGAGCGCCAGCGGCACGGAGAGCGCGGCAGGTGCGTACCAGGCGGGGACGATGAGCTGGCTTGACATGCTGATGACCAGCCAGCTGAATGCGTGGTCGCGGATGGCGGGCGGTACGCACCCCTGGGCGCTGAGCGCGAGCGCCACGTAAACGGCAGAGTCCAGGCAGGCAAAAAGGGGAGCAGGCCAGCGTCGCCGCAGATAGGCCGTGACCGCCGCCGCCCATGCCACGGCCGCGATGGGACCCGCCAAGCGCCACGAATCGGCCGTGTAAAACGAGTGCCAGATGGCTACCTGCACGGCGATGTACGCGATTCCCGCACATCGCACCACCGACGCGAGACGGGCCACCACCGACCTCAGGGTTGTCGTGGCAGGGCCAATCGGTACGGCGCCGGAATCGCCGGTGACCTGCCACTGTAGCGGTGAATCCGTCGGCCGCATGAACCCGATGATAGGCCGGGGCGCAGAGGCCCTGTTCATCATCTGTCATGTCCGCCCTGGCCGGCGAGAAAAGCCCCACTGACCCTGACATTGATCAGGGCAATAATTTTCACTGATGTTCGGGAAATGCGTTTGCGGCCCTAACGGGGGGCCCGCATTTTATGGATGTTTTTCGAATATCGCGCCCATGCTCGCGGTGTCGGCGAGCACATGCTCGCACCGGTCATGCGGCGCGGGCGAGAACCGTCTGGCCATCACGTATAGAAGGTAAAGGTGGCAGCGCCACACCATCGTGACTACACAATCCGCGGTCGAGGCGGGCGAAAACCCATTCCGTTCGGAATCATTAGATCTTTCCGAACCGAACGAAGCAGGGGTTTCACGCCCCCGACCCGGCGGGGGAGCCCGGCTACGTCGCCGGCTGGCGCCCGGTACGGGCGGGCAGGAGCAGGTCGCGGACTGCAGTCGGGCCGCAGCACGCCGGGACGCCTTGACGCCGGGCCGGGCCTGGGTCAGCGTCGTCCAGCGGGCGCGAGCAGGCCGAGGGCGCGGGCCCGGGTGACGGCCTCGCCGCGCCGGTTCGTGCCGGGCTTTTCGTACAGGTAGCGGATGTGGGTCTTGACGGTGTTCCGCGAGACGTACAGCTCGGTCGCGATTTCCGGGATCGACAGGTTGGTCGGCAGGTAGCGGCCGCGCCGGCTACCGGCGCGCCCGGGCGTGGGCTGCCAGGAGCCCTCGAATGTCGAGGATCTGCTTCCTGGCCTGGGAGATTGCTCACCCTGCCTGCCACACGTAGGTGGTGCCGTTGATGTCCCCTGTGGCCAGGAGGCTGCCGTCGGAACTGAATGCGACAGCCTGCACGCCCATGCCGTTCGGGTCGGCCAGGGTTCCGGCGGATCCTCGTGTGCCCAGATTCCACAGGTACGTCGTGCCGTTTCCGTCTCCGACGGCTAGCTCGGTGCCATCGGGGCTGACCGCCACTGCGACCGCGCCGTAGCCGCTCGTGTTCGGATCCGTGAACGTCGCGTTCATCGTCTGGGTGGCCGTGTTCCGCACGATCGCGTGGCCGGCGTTGTCCGCGGTGGCCAGGATGCGGCCGTCCGTGCTGAACGAGAGCGCCTGGATGCCGCCCGCCCCTGCACGGGAAGTTATCGGTACCAATCGGGTAAAGCCGGATACGAGAACGGGCCGCCCGGCTCGCCAGCCAGACGGCCCATCCAACGCGCGCCTTACCCGAGAAACCGCAGGTCAGCGCCGCAAAGTCACTACTTAAGCAGCTGGCGGGCCATGACCATGCGCTGGATCTGGTTGGTGCCCTCGTAGATCTGGGTGATCTTGGCGTCGCGCATCATGCGCTCGACGGGGAAGTCGTTGACGTAGCCGTACCCGCCGAGCAGTTGCACCGCGTCCGTGGTCACCGACATGGCCACGTCGGACGCCAGGCCCTTGCAGGCGGAGGAGAAGAACGTCAGGTCGTCGACCTTCTCCCCGGCGATGGCCCGCTCGGACCTGGCCGCGGCCGCGTAGGTGAGCTGGCGGGCCGCCTCCAGCTTCATGGCCATGTCGGCGATCATGAACTGCAGCCCCTGGAAGTCCGCGACCGGGCGGCCGAACTGCTTGCGCTCCTTGACGTAGCCGAGCGCGTAGTCCAGCGCGCCCTGCGCGATGCCCAGGGCCTGCGCCGCGATCGTGATGCGGGTGTGGTCCAGCGTGCGCAGCGCGATCCTGAACCCCTCGCCGTCCGCGCCGGTCAGCGGTGGCCCTGGACGGTGATCTGGTAGACGCTGGCCTGGTAGGTGCCCGCGTTGTCGGGGGGCAGCTTGGTGAACCAGATGAGCAGGTAGCGGACGTGCGCCAGCGCGCTGAGCTGGAACCGCACGGCGCCGCCCGCGTTCGCGGCGCTGGCCACCCGGGGCAGCGAGGTCAGTTCGGGCCTGCTCCCGGCGCGTAGGTCGATGTCCGCCCCGGAGGGGCTGACCAGCGACAGTCGCACCGAGGCGACGGTGACCGGGCGGCCCATGTCAAGCAGCAGGCCAGTGCCGGTCTTCAGCGCCCCGAACTGCGGGGTTGCGTACCACTGGCTGATCCAGGGCCGGGCCGGGTTACCGGCGATCGCGAGCGCCGCGCCCTGCGGGTCGTCGCCGTTGGCGAGGCCGTCCGGGCCGAACGCCGCCACGCTGGCCGGGGCGAGGGCCTGCACCGCGACCGGGCTCGGCGTGGCCGAGGCCGGGGTGCCGGCCTTGGTCGCGCTGGCCTGAGCTGAACTGCCCTGGGCCGTGCTGCCCTGGACGGCCGGGGCGCTGGCCGGCGGCACGCTGCCGTGCCCGCCCGGCGAGGGGTGAGAGCCGGCGGCCGCGTGCTGCGTCCGGCTGGCGCCGGCGACGAACTTGTAGCTGGCGAACCCCAGGATGGCCAGGACCAGCACGGCCAGGAACGCGGTCCAGCGGACCCGCCTGCGCTCGCGTTTCCTGATCGGCATGCCCGGCTTGAAGGCTTCGGCGGCGGTGAGCTCCTGGGCGGACCGCCAGGTGGAGTCGAACTCGTCGATCAGCGGCACGGGATCCTCTCCCACCGCGCGCGCGATCGCACGGATATGCCCCCGCGCATAGAAGTCACCCCCGCACGCAGCGTAGTCATCGTGCTCTATACCCCGGATGATGGTCTCCGTGACACGGGTGTGGTGACTGACATCGCTGACGGTCATCCCGGCCCGGCGACGGGCCGCGGCCAGCGTCGCGCCGATGCTCACGCCGGGGAAGATACCCACGTCGCGGCGCCCGCATCCGGGCATGGGACGTTATGTGGGCGGAAAGCCAGGCCCGTTCGGGAGAAATCTAACGACGCCGGCCGCGCAGGGCGGCACCCTTAGCGCGGGCCTGGCCGGCGAGGTCCTCGGCGAAGGAGACCAGCCTGGCGCGCAGGGCCGCGCCCTCGGGGCTGTCGGCGGCGCCCAGGATGCGGACGGCGAGCAGGCCCGCGTTGCGGGCCCCGCCGACCGCGACCGTCGCGACCGGGATGCCGGCCGGCATCTGCACGATGGAGAGCAGCGAGTCGAGGCCGCCCAGGTTGGCCAGCGGGACGGGCACGCCGATCACCGGCAGCGGCGTGACCGACGCCAGCATGCCGGGCAGGTGCGCCGCGCCGCCGGCGCCGGCGATGATCACGCGCAGCCCGCGGCGTTCGGCGGAGGCGCCGTACTCGATCATCTCGTGCGGCATCCGGTGCGCGGACACCACGTCGACCTCGTAGGGGACGGCGAACTCGTCGAGGGCTTCGGCCGCGGCCTGCATCACCGGCCAGTCCGAGTCGCTGCCCATCACGATGCCGACGACGGGGGTGTCGCTCATTGGCCGTCCTCCTTGCCCCAGCGGAGGTAGCTGGCGGCCCGGCGGGCCCGGTCGGCCAGGTCCTCCGGGTCATCGCCGGTCACGGTGACGTGGCCGATCTTGCGGCCCGGGCGCACCGGCTTGCCGTACATGTGCACCTTGACGGCCGGGTCGGCGGCCATCACGTGGATGTACCTGTCGTAGACGTCCGGGTCGTCGCCGCCGAGCACGTTCGCCATCGCCGCGGCCGGGGCGGTCATCTGGGGGTCGCCGAGCGGCAGGTCCAGGACCGCCCGCAGGTGCTGCTCGAACTGGGACGTGCGCGCACCCTCGATGGTCCAGTGGCCGCTGTTGTGCGGGCGCATCGCGAGCTCGTTGACCAGCAGCCCGGCGGGCGTCTCGAACATCTCCACCGCGAGCAGCCCGGTCACGCCGAGTTCCTTCGCGATCCGCAGCGCCAGTGCCTGGGCCTGGGCGCGTCGCCCGGAGGCCAGGCCGGGCGCGGGGGCGATGACCTCGCGGCAGATGCCGTCCCGCTGGACCGTCTGCACCACCGGGTAGACCGCGCCCTGCCGGTGCGGCGAGCGCGCCGCGAGCACGGCGAGCTCGCGGTCGAAGTTCACGTACTCCTCGGCCATCAGGCCGATGCCGTGGGCGAGGCCTGAAGCCAGCGCGTCAGCGGCCTCGGCCGCGGTCTCGCAGACCCACACCCCCTTGCCGTCGTAGCCGCCGCTGACCGCCTTGAGCACCACCGGCCAGGAGCCGCCCGCGAACGCCTCGACCTGTTCGAGGGTGCGCGCCGGCGCGAACCGGGGGCAGGCGATGCCCATCCGGGCCATCCGCTCCCGCGTGGCCAGCTTGTCCTGGGTCGAGCGCAGCGCGCCCGCGTCCGGCCTGACCTTGGCGCCGTCGCGCTCGAGGGCCTCCAGGTGCGGGCCTGGCACGTGCTCGTGGTCGAAGGTGAGCACGTCGCACCCGGCCGCGAAGGCGCGCAGGTCGGCCAGCGAGCGGTAGTCGCCCAGCTGAGTCCCGGCCGCCACCTGGGCCGCGCTGTCGGAGGCTTCGGCGGCCAGGACGCGGAAGCCGACGCCGAGGCCGGCGGCGGCCTGGCTGGTCATCCTGGCGAGCTGGCCGCCGCCGACCATGCCGACCACCGGGGGCGGCGGCGCTGCCGGCGTAGTCTCGGCGGAATCCGTCACGCTCCGTACCCTACGGGACCGGCCGCCGCGCTGACGGTCAGGTTGTAACGCAACTGTTTCCCGGCGGTCAAGGTTTTTCTGCTACGAAACATACTGGTCTTTCGCGCCGCATTTATCGGGGTAAGAGACTTATGATCATGGGCCACCCGGAGGGGAGCGCGCAGATGGCGACACGCGATCAGGACGTCACACACGGCGGTCATGCGGGTCCGGGTGTCCTCGTCCGGGAAGGCAGTTACGGCACCCAGGTCATCGCGGTCGAGCCGGGCGGGGCGGAATTCATCCCGCTCAACGAGCGGCACGGCCGCCCGATCCAGCTCTTCTGGACCTGGACCTCGCCGAACATGGAGTTCGCCACGATCTTCGTCGGCGTGCTCGCGGTGGCGGGGTTCGGCCTGGGCTTCTGGGAGGCGGCGCTGGCCATGATCCTCGGCAGCGGGATCGGCGGCGTCACCCAGGGGATCTTGTCCCTGCGCGGCCCGAAGTACGGGGTGCCGCAGATGGTGCTAAGCCGGCTCGGGTTCGGCTACTGGGGCAACGCGCTGCCCGCCGGCCTGAACTCGGTCACCGCCGGGATCGGCTGGTTCGCGGTGAACAGCGTCAGCGGCGCCCTCGCGCTGAACGTGCTGACCCACCTGCCGCAGGTACTCTGCCTGCTCATCATCGTGTTGGTGCAGGTCGTGGTCGCGTTCTTCGGCTACAACCTGGTGCACCTCTTCGAGCGGTACGCCTTCCCCATCCTGACCGTGATCTTCCTGATCGCGGCGGGGGTGATCCTGAGCAAGGCCCACCCCGGCGCCTCCCACCACACGATTCCCGGCGCGTTCCTGCTGGCCTTCGGCGCGTCGTTCGGCTACGCGGTCGGCTGGAACCCGTACGCGTCGGACTACACCCGCTACTTCAAGCCCGACTCGAGCAGGACCGCGATCGCCTGGTGGTCCGGGTCCGGGCTGTTCCTGTCCTGCGCGCTGCTCGAGATCGTCGGCGCGGCCGTCGGCACCGCGGTCGGCGCGGGCAACGCGCTCGCCGGTCCCGGCGGCATGACCGGGCTGCTGGCCACCCCGCTGGCCGACCTGACGCTGCTGGCCATCGCGCTCGGCGCCGTCTCGGCGAACGTGCTCAACATCTACTCCGGCGCGCTGTCGTTCACCGCGATCGGCATCAAGCTGCCGCTGTCGCTGCGGCGGGCGATCGTGGCGCTGGGGTTCGGCACCATCGGGTTCTTCCTGGCCTGGAGCGGGCTGCACAACGCAGGCGCCAAGTACACGAACTTCCTGCTGATCATCGCGTACTGGATCGCCCCGTGGCTGGCCGTCTACTTCTGCGACATGCTGCTGCGGCGCGACCCGGACGAGACGCTCCTGTTCGCCACCAGGCGCACGAACTGGGCCGGGCCGGTCGCGATGCTCATCGGGATGGGCATCTCGATCTGGCTATTCTCCAACCAGACCGAGTACCTCGGGGTGGTGCCCACGCACGTCCCGTCCGTCGGGGACCTGACCTTCGAGGTCGGGTTCGTGATCACCGCGGCGGTCTACCTGGGCTGGCACGCCATCGCCGGTACCGGCCGGGAGAACACGCTCGCCGCCGCCTGAGGCCGGTCACTCCGATACCGAACGGGCCTGGTTTTCGCGCCCGGCGGCCGGTGAGCGTTATGGCACGGGCAGCAACCTGCGCGGGTTCTTGCATAACGCGAACTATCACGTAAGACACAGTGTGGGCTGTTTCATAGCCCGGGTCGCGCGGAAGGCGGGGCCGGCAGTGCGGCGTGGCCGGTAGCATGTGCGGGTTCTCGCTATGACGCCTGCACGGGGGTTCGCGCAGGCCACATGATGCCGTGATGCCGTCCCGAAAGGACTGTTCCGTATGCCCGGGCTGGTGGGCCTTCGCACGCGCTTCACCGAACTGATCCCTGAGCTCGCGAAATTCGGCCTGGTCGGCCTGGCCGGCTCGGTCGTCGACCTCGGCGGTGCGGCCTACCTGCACGGTGCCGTCGGCCTGGAGCCCCTGGTCTCCAAGGGGCTGTCCATCACCGCGGCCACCGTGCTGACCTACCTGGGCAGCCGGTTCTGGACCTTCCGGCACCGGGTCAACCAGGCGCTGCTGCGCGAGGGACTCCTGTTCGCCGCGCTGAACATCGTCGGCCTGGCCGTCGCCGAATGCGTCATCGCCATCGTCACCTACGGCCTGGGCCTGAAGGGGGCGCTGGCCTACAACGCGGCCAGCGTGGCCGGTACCGGGTGCGGCACCATCTTCCGGTACTTCTCCTACAAGAAGTGGGTGTTCCTGGCCGGGGCCCCGGCGACGCCGCTGGCTCCTGAGGAGGCCGTGGCTGCGGTGGCGGCCGGTGAGCCCGTGACGGTGCCGGGTGGGCGGGTGCCCGTCAGGCCGGCCGGGCCGCCGTGGGAGATCCTCACCGCGGCCCCGCCCCCTCCCGGCGTGCTGCGGCGGTAGGTTTTCGCGCTGTAACGTCAGGCTGGGCCGCGGACCGGCTGGGTGCTCCGCTGCGGCGGGTTCCTGGGCAGGAAGACCGCGAACGTGGCTGGTTTCGGCTTGATCAGCACCACGCGGCCGCCGTCGGCCGCGGCCATCGTCCGCGCCAGCGCCAGCCCAAGGCCGGTGCCCTCCGGGCGGCCGCTGACGCTCCGCTCGAAGATCCGGGACGCGAGTTCGGGCGGGACGCCCTTGCCTTCGTCCCTGACCTCGATCACCACCGAACGCGAGTTCTGCGAGGTCTGCAGCGTCACCGTGCCGCCGCCGTGCATCAGCGCGTTGTCCAGCAGCGTGGCCAGCACCTGGGCCAGCCCGCCCGGCGTGACGTACGCCCGCAGGTCGCGCTCGCCGATCACCACGAGCTTGCGGCGCACCCGGCGGAAGGCCGGCTGCCACTCGGTGACCTGCTGCCGCACGATCTCGTCGATGCCGGTCGGGGCGGCCGAGGACGCGGTCGCCCGGCGGGACGGGCTGAGCAGCTGGGTCACCACGTCGGCCAGGCGCTCGGCCTGGGTGAGCGCCGCGCTGCCCTCCTCGCGCACCACGTCGGGGTCGTCCGCCGCCGCGATCATCTCCTCCAGGCGCATCGACAAGGCGGTCAGCGGCGTGCGCAGCTGATGCGAGGCGTCCACGGCGAGCTCGCGGTCCGCGGCCAGCAGGCTGCTGAGCCTGCGCGCGGAGGTGTCGAACCCGTCCGCCACCTGATCCAGGTCGGCCGCCCCGTACCTGCGGCCGAGCGGGCGCGGGTCACCCGCCGCGAGCCGGGCGGCCGCCTCGGCGAGTTCCTCCACCGGCCGGGCCAGCCGCCGTGCCAGCACCGCCGTCAGCCAGGCCGCCAGCACGACCGCCGCGCCCATCAGCGCGGCGATCACGGCCAGCGCGGCCGTCCCGCGCCCGGCGCCTATCACCAGCGCGGGCACGCCCACTACCAGGACGGCGGCGAACGCCACGGCAAAACTGGACCACCACAGTCTCCGGCGCATCGTTCACCCCCGGGCGAGCGAGGTTGCCGCGGCGGCGCGCGGGACGGCGCGGTCAGTCGCCGCGTTCAAAGCGGAATCCGACGCCCCGGACCGTGGTGATGTACCTGGGGCTGTGCGCGTCGTCGCCGAGCTTGCGGCGCAGCCAGGAGATGTGCATGTCGAGCGTCTTGGTGGACGTCCACCACTTCGCGTCCCAGACCTCGCGCATGATCTGCTCGCGGGTGACCACCTTGCCCGCGTCGCGCAGCAGGATCCAGAGCAGGTCGAATTCCTTGGTGGTCAGGTCGAGTTCGGTGTCGCCGTGCCAGGCCCGCCGGGCGTCCGGGTCGATCCGCACGCCGAGCGCGGCCGAACCCTCCGCCGTCCCGCGCCGCAGCAGGGCCCGGACCCTGGCCAGCAGCTCGGCCAGCCGGAAGGGCTTGGTGACGTAGTCGTCGGCGCCCGCGTCGAGGCCGACCACGGTGTCCACCTCGTCGGCGCGCGCGGTGAGGATCAGCACGGGCACCGCGTAGCCGCCGGCCCGGACGCGCCGGCACACCTCGAGCCCGTCGAGTTCGGGCAGGCCGATGTCGAGCAGGATCAGGTCGACGCCTTCGCCCAGGGCCCGGTCGAGCGTGCTGGGCCCGTCCGCGGTGACGTCCACCTCGTAGCCCTCCCGGCGCAGCGCGCGGGACAGCGGTTCGGAGATCGAGGTGTCGTCCTCGGCGAGCAGCACGCGGGTCATAGCTAAATAGTAAAGGAAAGGTAAAGCGTTTGCCCCGCCCTCCCCGCCCGCGCGCCCGGTTTCATCCATGATCCCGAAGACTTTTTAGTCCCGGGGCCGCGTCGGAGAACAAAGTACTTACTCGATCGTCTCCGCATCCTGTCCACCGGCTGGATTCGAACGTATAAGCAATACTTCGTTTGGCGACGACGCCGGCAGACTAATAATGCTTCGCGATCATGGACGCACCCGGTAGCGCGGGGCGCCAGGGACAAGTGGGACTG
>Ga0070708_100003513_pt1 | contig 12270 bp, 6 predicted proteins | sample KBSK5503metaG_FD_65469 | JGI IMG/M metagenome (GOLD analysis project Ga0070708, IMG submission 65469) | Corn, switchgrass and miscanthus rhizosphere microbial communities from Kellogg Biological Station, Michigan, USA - KBS K5-50-3 metaG | ecosystem: Host-associated > Plants > Roots >...
GGCCGCATCGCAGGTCGTGCGCATCGCGAACGCGCGCGGCGCGGAAGGGTTCGTCGCGGTATCCGCCGAGTCGCGCAGGAAATTCTGGCTGGACCGTGCGCGCACCGCCGCCATCGCCCGGCACACCAACGCGTTCAAGATCAACGAAGACGTCGTGATCCCGCTGCCGCGGTTGGGCGACTACACCGACGGCATCGAACGCATCAACATCGAGCTGTCGATCGCGAACAAGCTCACGCTCGCCGACGAACTTGCGGCGCTGTTCGCGGGCCCGTCGCTCGAGCACGCGTGGGCGCCCGGCAGCGACGAGCGTCCCGCGCCGGAAATCCTGGCCGCGAAAAAAGAGGAGGCGCGCGCGTTGGTTGCGGCCACGCGCGCCCGCTGGCAGGACCTCCTCGATCGCATCGACGCGACGTTTCCGGCGCTGCAGGAGCACTCGCTCGTCGTGTCGTGGAAGCGCGAGTTGAAGGAGCCGCTCGAAGAACTGTTCGCGGGACTCGCCTTCGCGCCGGTCGTGGCGCGGATCAAGGAAACGCACGCGCGAGTGCTGCACGGCCGCGTGTTCGTCGCGCTGCACATGCACGCGGGCGACGGCAATGTCCACACCAACATTCCCGTCAATTCCGACGACTACGAAATGCTGCGCGAAGCCAACGCGGCGGTTGCGCGGATCATGCGGCTCGCCCGCGACCTGGGCGGCGTGATCTCGGGCGAGCACGGCATCGGCATCACCAAGCTCGAATACCTGACCGACGGTGAGTTAGCACCGTTCGCCGATTACAAGAAGCGCGTCGATCCGCACGGACGCTTCAATCGCGGCAAGCTGCTGCGCGATGCGCGCCTTCCCGCGGACCTCTCGGGCGCGTACACGCCGAGCTTTTCGCTGATCGGCCACGAAAGCCTGATCCTCGAGCAAAGCGCGATCGGCGGCATCGCCGATTCGATCAAGGACTGCCTGCGCTGCGGGAAGTGCAAGCCCGTGTGCGCGACGCACGTGCCGCGCGCCAACCTCCTCTACAGCCCGCGCAACAAGATCCTGGCGACCTCACTGCTGATCGAGGCCTTCCTGTACGAGGAGCAGACGCGCCGCGGCGTGAGCCTGCGCCATTTCGACGAATTCTCCGACGTCGCCGACCATTGCACCGTCTGCCATAAATGCGCGAATCCGTGTCCGGTCGACATCGACTTCGGCGACGTGTCGATCGCCATGCGCAATTACCTGGTGCGTGACGGCCATCGCAAATTCAATCCCGGCACGGCCGCGGCGATGTTCTTCTTGAACGCGACCGATCCGGCCACGATCAAGCTCACGAAAAAAGTGATGATCGACTGGGGCTACAAAATTCAGCGGCTGTTATACCGGATCGCCCGCAGGACGCGAGTGGTCAGCGCGCAAACGGGCCGGCCGCCCGCCACGGTCGGGAAGCCGTCGCTTGCATCGCAGGTCATCCACTTCGTCAACAAGCCGATGCCCGGCGGCCTGCCCAAGCGCACGTCGCGCGCATTGCTCGACATCGAGGACGACACGATCGTTCCGATCATCCGGGATCCGGCGCGCGCGCGCGACGATTCCGAGGCGGTTTTCTATTTTCCCGGCTGCGGCTCCGAGCGGCTCTTCTCGCAAGTGGGCCTGGCGACGCAGGCGATGCTCTATCAGGTCGGTGCGCAGACGGTGCTGCCGCCGGGCTACCTGTGCTGTGGCTATCCGCAGACGGCCGCGGGCAACCACGACGCCGGACAGAAGATCACGACGGCGAACCGCGTGCTGTTCCACCGCGTGGCCAATACGCTCAACTATCTCGACATCAAGACCGTGATCGTCTCCTGCGGCACGTGCATGGATCAGCTGCAGAAATACGAATTCGACAGGATTTTTCCGGGGTGCCGATTGTTGGACATCCATGAATACCTGATGGAAAAAGGCGTGCGGCTGGAAGGCGTGAACGGCGTGCGCTACATGTACCACGACCCGTGCCACACGCCGATGAAGACCTACGCGCCGCTCTCGGTCGTCAACGAATTGATGGGAGTCGACGTCGCGTTGAACGAGCGCTGCTGCGGCGAGTCGGGAACGCTTGCCGTGTCTCGCCCCGATATCTCCACGCAGGTCCGCCACCGCAAGCAGGAGGAAATGGCGAGGGGCGCCGACCAACTGCGCGCGGGCGGATTCGATGGCGGCGTGAAGGTGCTGACGTCGTGCCCCTCATGCTTGCAGGGGCTCTCGCGCTTCGACGACGATGCCGGCACGAAAGCCGATTACATCGTCGTGGAAATCGCCAGGAATCTGCTCGGGGCCAATTGGATGCCCGACTACGTATCGAAGGCAAACGCCGGCGGAATCGAACGCGTTCTGCTCTAGCGCATCAAACGTCAGAGGTCGGCCGGCTTCGCCGACACATCATGGACGGCTTGGATTCGTTCCGCGCAGGTGTGGCCGGATGCGCTGGCGCACCGAGGCTGCTCGATCCGTGTTGCCAGTGCGGCCATCGCGTGGTCGTCGGTGGAAGGTCCGTAGCGGACGACGAACGGGGCGCCCACGACCAGCGCCAGGTAGATCGCGGCGAAGATCGTCGCGGCGCGCGCGTGGCGGGGCTCGGGCGCGCTCTGTTTCTCGCGCTGCATTCCAGGAGAGGGGCTTTGACTTCGCCCGTATCCGTCGACAAGAAGTGCTTGCATGGCTTTCTCCTCGCTCTTGCAATGTTCGCCACGTGCCTCGAAAAAAAACCCGCGAAGACGACGCCCGATCGAAGGGCTCGGAACTGCAGACGCAAGGCTTTCCAAACGGCGCGTCTCCGCGGGTGGAGGCAACTGTGGAATGCGATCGGCGCCCGCAACCTCCGGGTGCCCTGTGCCGATCGCCGCTTTGTTGTTGACCATGCCGCCACGATAGGCGTCACCCATCGACCGCGCGTCGGAACTTTCGTGACCGGGGATGCGGAATATTCGCCTTCTTGCGCAAGTCATGGCCGCGGGACTTCGCACCCGCTTGTCGGGTCCGGATCGGCTCCGGAAGGAAGGAGCGCCGCCTTTGTGCTATAAACTGCGAGGGCATTTCATAGCGGATTCCCGGTGAAATGGACCGGCAAGGTGCCCCCAATCATGACCGGCATCGCTCATTCGACATCGGCCACCCCATGACGCAGGACACGGCTTCCCCGGTCCAGCCGCCGACCGCCGCAGTGACGGCCGATCGGGACGTCCCGCCGCTCGCTTTCTCCGACGCCGACGGCGCCAAGCGCTGGGCGAAGTCGCTGATGGTGACGGGGGTGGGCCCACTGTACGTGGCGATCTACGGCCAGTTGCGTGCGCTGTCCGCCGCCGCTTTCGCGCCCCGCGAGCGCGCAACGATCGCCGAGACCCTGCGCGAGCCGGTCGCCCACCTGCACACCGAATTGGCGCGCCGCTACGCGGGCAAGGCGCAGCCCGCGGCCGAGCGCGAGCTCGATGCTGCGCTGCAGGCCATTGCGCTGTGGCACGCCCTCTGGGAGCAATACTCGGCCTGCTTGAAGCCGCTGCTCGAGGGCGACGCCGAGTTGCAGGGCGTGAAGGCCAAGCTCCTGCAGCGAGGCCTCTATGTCGGCAAGCAACTGCTGCTCGTATACGGTCTCGCGCGCCGATTCCCGCCGGCCGCGCTGTGGCAGGAACTGCACGCCTACTATCGGCTGACCGAGATCCTCGATTGCGCGGTCACCGCGGTTTCCGACGAGTTGACGCCGCACGCCGTCGGCATCTCGTGCTACTCGACGTATTGCCACTCGCTGTTGCTGGCGTTGGCCGATCCTTGGGCGATGTCGGTCAGGCAGATCGAACTGACCGACCGCTGGCTGTCGCAATGGGCGCGCAAGGTTTTTCCGTATGCGCAGCAGCGGGAGACCGAAGGCCCGGTGATGCTGCTCGACCTCGACGGAAGCATCGGCGCGACGCTTTCGAGTGCCGCGCCGCGCCAGCCGCCGCGGTCGATGCGCTTCTGCTATCCGGGCAAGCTCGCCACCAGCGTCCGGGGCCGGTTGAAGCGCCTGGCGGCCGGGGCGAGCCCTGCGGAGTTGCAGCTCGGGCACGACGCGTCGGTCGAAGCCTGCACCGTGCTCCTGTCGCACCTCGACGCGCACTGGTACCAATTGCCGCGACGCGGCGCCGACACCGGCCGGTCGTGGCTCGAGCTCGCGGCGGGTGGGGTTCCGGCGGCCTATTTCCGCGTCGGGGGCCGCACGTTCGATCGGCAGGATCCATTGGGACGCCTGACGTTTCAGGGCGCCCAGTACCTGCAAACGCTGGGCGCCCTGACCGACTACGACCGGCATCGCGAGGAAGCCGAGCGCAACTGGCCGTGGGAACGCTGGCAGGGAACCTGCGAATGGCGGGACGCGGTGCTCGACCGCAACGATCCCGGACGCTACCGCTGGTTCCTGGACCAGTTGGTGATCGCCCGTGACGACGAGCACGTCCGCCTGGGCCATGTCACGCGCGTCTCGCTGGACCCCGAGGGCACGTTCACGATTTCGCTCGCGTTCTGGCCCGGAACGCCGAAGTCGCTGGCCGTGCGTCCGATGTCGCTGGCCTATGTCGAAGAGCCGCCGATGCCGGCGCTTCTGTTGTCGGAGACGCCCGACGATCGCGTTTCGCTGATCGTGCCGCCGCGCACGTTCAATCCCGGCCGGATGTTCCGCTCGATGGATCCCGGACCGGAGCGCAAATTCCGCCTGACCAAGCTCATGCAGCGCGGCGGGGACTTCGAACGCGTCGCCTTCGAAGAGACATAAGCGCGCGGACTCCGGCGCAACAAGCCAAGCGCGATCCCCTAGGCGCCGGCTGCAATCGCTTTGGGCAGGTCCGATCCGATGACCAACCGCCTTGCCGGTACCACGAGCCCGTATCTTCGGCAGCATGCGGCGAACCCGGTCGACTGGTATCCGTGGGGCGACGAGGCGCTCGCGCGCTCGCGCGCCGAAGGCAAGCCCATTCTGCTCTCCATCGGCTACTCGGCGTGCCATTGGTGCCACGTCATGGCGCACGAATCGTTCGAGGATCCCGCGATCGCCGCGGTGATGAACGAGCTTTTCGTCAACATCAAGGTCGACCGCGAGGAGCGGCCCGACCTGGACCAGATCTACCAGACCGCGCACGCGCTGATGACGCGCCGGTCGGGCGGCTGGCCGCTGACAATGTTCCTCACGCCTTCCGGCACGCCGTTTTTCGCTGGAACCTATTTTCCCAAGCAGGGGCGCTACGGGCTTCCCGGATTCGTCGATCTGTTGCCGCGCGTGGCCGAGGCGTATCGCCAGAAGGGCGACGAGATCACGGCGCAAAATGCGCGGCTGTCCGAGGCCATGGCGGGATTCGAGCCTGCGGGCGGCGCCGGCGCACTTCCGGGCGACGCGCCGGCGGTCGCACTCACAGGACTCAAGCGAAGCTTCGACCCCAACGACGGCGGATTCGGCGGCGCGCCGAAATTTCCGCACCCGACCGAGCTCGACTTCTGCCTGCACGCGTGGGGCGCAACCCACGACGAGGGGGCGCTGGCGATCGTGCGCACGTCGCTCGCGCGCATGGCCGACGGCGGCATCCATGACCAGCTGGGCGGCGGGTTCTGCCGCTACTCGGTCGACGCGCAATGGACGATCCCGCACTTCGAAAAAATGCTCTACGACAACGGGCCGTTGCTGGGCCTCTATGCGGACGCGGCGCGGGCCGTGGGCGAGGCGCGATTCGCGGACGTCGCGCGCGGCATCGTCGATTGGCTGTCGCGCGAAATGCGCGATGGGGAAGGCGCCTTCTACTCGAGCCTCGATGCCGACAGCGAAGGCGAGGAGGGCAAGTTCTACGTGTGGTCCGCCGATGAAGCTCGCGCGCTCGTCAAGCCCGAGGACTGGGCGGTGGCCGCAGCGCATTTCGGGCTCGACCGGCCGCCGAACTTCGAAGGTCACGCGTGGCACTTGCGCGTCGTGGCGCCGCTCGAAGATGTCGCCGCGCAACTTGTCCTTCCCGTTCCCGAGGCCCGCGCGCGTCTCGCCCGAGCGCAGGCGGCCCTGTTCGCCGCGCGCGAAAAGCGCATCCGCCCGGGCCGCGACGACAAGGTCCTGACGTCGTGGAATGCGCTGGCCATCTCGGGATTGGCGCGTGCGGCGCGGGCGCTCGATGATCCGCAATGGGCCGATCTCGCCTTTGCCGCGGCCGATACTTTGAAGCGTACCGTGTGGCGCGGCGGGCGTCTCCTCGCCACGCGTTTCGGCGATCACGCGGATTTGAACGGCTACCTCGATGACTACGCATTTCTGCTGGCCGCACTCGTGGAATTGATGCAGACGCGCTTTCGCGCCGCAGACTTCGCGTGGGCGCGCGAATTGGCCGATGCGATGCTTGCGCATTTCGAGGATCGCGAGCGCGGCGGATTCTTCTTCACGAGCCACGATCACGAAAAATTGTTCCACCGCACCAAGCCCGGCCCCGACAATGCGACGCCGTCCGGCAATGGCGTGGCCGCGCACGCCTTGATCACGTATGGAAGTCTTGCGCTGGAGCCGCGTTACATCGATGCGGCCGACCGCTGCGTGCGGCTCTTTGCGCCGATGCTCGCCGACTCGCCGGGCGGTTGCTCGACGCTGCTCGCCGCGCTTGCCGATCTCGAATCGCCGCCCACGGCGGTGCTCATCGATGGGGCGAGCGACGAAGCGCGGTCCTGGCAGCGTGCGCTCGAAGGCAAATACCGGCCGTCGGTGCGAATCTTCAACGTCGCGGGTGTCGCGTCGCTTCCGCCCACGCTTGCCAAAGGGGAGCGTCCGCGCGAAGGCGCCGTCGCCTGGGTGTGCCGCGGCACGCACTGCCTGCCGCCGGTCGCTTCGCTCACGGAACTCGAACGCGAACTCGAAGACGATAGCCGGCGATAGGCCAGGGATAGTTCAAATACATGCGGCATCGGGTACCATTTGCGCGCACGACAACGGTTAGCGTCGTTTGAGCCAACCCCGCAACGGAGACCCGATGAAATTCGCCCTCGTTACGCTCGCCGGCGCCATGCTTGGTACCGCCGGTGCTGCTGGCGCTGCGCTCGACAATGCAGCGGCCGAAGCCATGATGAAAAAGGACGGCTGCGCCGCGTGCCACGAGATCGACAAGAAGAAAATCGGCCCCAGTTATGTCGAGGTCGCCGCCAAGTACAAGGGCGACAAGGATGCCGTCGCCAAACTCTCGAAAAAGGTGAAGGACGGCGGGTCGGGCGCTTGGGGGCCGATCCCGATGCCGCCGAACGCCAACGTGCCGGCAAGCGACGTCAGTGATCTCGTGACGTGGATTCTGACCCTCAAGAAGTGAGTGACCACTGTCACGCGAAGCTCCGCATCCTGAGCTAATACTACCCCTGCCTCGAACAGCGGATCGCGACGGGGCGGGGCCCGCGCCAAGGGCCCGCCTTTGACCGCTGGGGCTCGTCGCCGGTAGAATCCGCCGGGTTCGTGCAGGAGAGTGTGGCGTCGCGGAAAGTTGGCCCGATGGGCTTCGCGCCGTTGCCGCCGAAGGCGTATTCCCGAAATCGCTCAGGTACCGAGGACTGCACGCGACGCAACGCCGATCTGGAGAGCGGCTGTGGGCCTGGCAGACTGCCTGGCCTTCGCAGCCCACCGAAGGGGCACCGGGTGACGAGGCTGCATCGCACGACTCGCCACTCCAAATCTCTCAGGTAAAGAGGACAGACGGGGCGAAGTGGACGTTTCACTTCCGCCCTCTTCACTGTTCGCGCACCGGAGACCTTCAGTGCTGAAGAAGACCCCGCTCAATGCCACCCACCGCGCCGCGGGCGCGCGCATGGTCGACTTCGGCGGTTGGGACATGCCGGTCAATTACGGTTCGCAGATCGACGAGCACCACGCGGTGCGGCGCGACGCGGGCATGTTCGACGTGTCGCACATGCGCGCGGTCGATTTGACCGGCGCGGGCGCGCGCGACTTCCTGCGCGTAGCCCTCGCCAACAACGTCGACAAGCTCCAGGCGCCGGGGAAGGCGCTCTACTCTTGCCTGCTCGCGCCGGACGGCGGCGTTCTGGACGACCTCATCGTCTATTTCCTGCGCGAGGACTTCTTTCGCATCGTGGTCAATGCCGGGACGGCCGACAAGGACATCGCGTGGTTCCGGCGCCTCCTGGCCGAGCACGCGCCGCAACTCTCGCTCACGCCGCGCGATGATCTCGCGATGATCGCCGTGCAGGGGCCCAACGCGCGCGCGAAGGTCTGGCAGGCGTTGCCCGGAAGTGAAGCGGCCAGCGCGGCGCTGAAAGCCTTCGTGGGTGCGATGGCGAACACCACGTCGGGCGAAATCTTCATCGCGCGCACTGGCTATACGGGCGAAGATGGATTCGAAATCATGGTGCCGGCGACGCGCGCGGAGGCGACGTGGCGCGCGCTCGCCGACGCCGGCGTTGCGCCGTGCGGGCTGGGCGCGCGCGACACGCTGCGCCTCGAAGCCGGCATGAATCTCTACGGGCAGGACATGGATGAAGCCGTGTCGCCGCTCGCGTCCGGCCTCGCGTGGACCGTCGATCTCGCAAGCCCGCGCGATTTCGTCGGCAAGGCCGCGCTGCAGGCCAAGCCCGCCACGCAACAACTGACCGGATTGCTGCTGCAGGACGCCGGCGGCGTGCTGCGCGCCCACCAGAAAGTGCATACCGCTCACGGCGACGGCGAAATCACCAGCGGCACGTTCAGCCCGACGTTGGGGAAGTCGATCGCGTTGGCGCGGCTGCCGCGCGGCGTGGCGCAGGGCGACATCGTCCACGTCGCCGTGCGCGACAAGCAACTCGCCGCGCGTGTCGTCAAGCCGCCGTTCGCACGCAACGGCAAGGCGCTTGTGGAATGAATGCAGAAAAGGCAAAGGCAAAGGCAAAGCATTGACACAGAGAGCACGGAGAAAGGCCTTCACTTAAGTACACAGAGAAAGAACAAACGTGGTTGTCGCCGTTGTCATTCTCTGTGATCTCTGTGCTCTCTGTGGTTCAGGAATTGCCCTGGTTCAAGAATTTCGGTTTTTCGCTAACTGGATGGAGACCTCTGGATGAACGTTCCCAGCAACCTCAAATACGCCGACAGCCACGAGTGGCTCCGCGCCGAATCCGACGGCACCGTCACCATCGGTATCACCGACCACGCGCAGGCGGCGCTGGGCGATCTCGTCTTTGTCGAATTGCCCGCCGTCGGCCGGCAATTGAAGGCCGGTGAGGCCTGCGCCGTCGTGGAATCGGTCAAGGCGGCCAGCGACGTGTATGCGCCGATCGCTGGTCAGGTGATGGCGGTGAACGAAGGACTGCCGGGCGCGCCCGAGACGCTCAACGCCGATGCGTACGCCGCGTGGCTCTTCCGGTTGAAGCCCACCGACGCCGGAGCGCTTGCGGGAATGCTCGATGCAGTGGCCTACGAAAAATTGATCGGCGAAGCGTAAAGGTGCATTGCACATGAAGATGAACGAACCGCTGCCCGGTACGGCACCCACGACGCTGCGCGAACTCGAAGACCGCTCGGCCTTTCTCGCGCGCCACATCGGCACGACGGCCGAGGACCAGGCCGCGATGCTCGCGACGCTGGGGTTCGCGACGCGCGCCGCGATGATCGACGCCCTCATCCCGCCCGCGATACGCGAGCAGGCGCCGGTCAAGCTTGCCGCGCCGGTACCGGAAGCGGAGGCGCTCGCGAAGCTGCGCGCGATCGCGGCGCAGAACAAGGTGCAGAAGTCGCTCATCGGACTGGGCTACTACGGCACGCACACGCCGGGCGTCATCCTGCGCAACATCCTGGAGAACCCCGCCTGGTACACCGCGTACACGCCGTATCAGCCGGAGATCTCGCAGGGACGGCTCGAGGCGCTGCTCAATTTCCAGACGATGGTGTGCGACCTGACGGGCATGGCGATCGCCAATGCCTCGATGCTCGACGAAGCCACGGCGGCGGCGGAAGCGATGACGCTGGCGCTTCGTGTCGGCAAGAGTCAAAGCATGCGATTCTTCGTCGCGGACGACGTCTTTCCGCAAACGCTGGACGTCGTGCAAACGCGCGCGCGTCCGCTCGATGTCGATGTGGTCGTCGGCCCCGCCGCCGACGCCGCCGCGAGCGGCGGCTTCGCCGTCCTGCTGCAATATCCGGGCGCGACCGGCGAGATTCGCGACGGCCGCGCGCTGGCCGACGCCGTGCACGCGCAAGGCGGTCTCGTGATCGTCGCCGCCGATATCCTCGCGCTGACACTGCTCTCGCCCCCCGGCGAGTGGGGCGCCGACGTCGTCGTCGGCTCGACGCAGCGCTTCGGCGTGCCGATCGGTTACGGCGGACCGCACGCCGGCTATTTCGCGACGCGCGACGCGTTCAAGCGCTCGATGCCGGGACGCTTGGTCGGCGTGACCGTCGACGCCAACGGCAACGCTGCGTATCGGCTGGCGCTGCAGACGCGCGAACAGCACATCCGGCGCGAGAAGGCGACGTCGAACATCTGCACCGCGCAGGTCTTGCTGGCCGTCATTGCCGGCATGTACGCGGTGTATCACGGACCCGATGGGCTGACGCAGATCGCGCGGCGCGTGCACCGGCTGACCGCCATCCTGAAAGAGGGCCTGGAGCGATTGGGCTACACCGTGCCCACGAAGGCTTTTTTCGACACGATCACGGTCGAGACGGGGGCTAAGACTGCGGACATTCTCGAAGCCGGCGCGGCGTACGGCTTCAACCTTCGCGAGGTCGACGAGCGCACGCTCGGGATCTCGTTCGACGAAACGACGACGCGTGACGATGTCGCGCGCATCTGGGACGTCTTCGCCTTCGACGACGCGCCGTTCACGGTCGCCGACCACGATTCCGCAGTGACCGAAGGCTTGCCTGCGCCATTGTTGCGTTCCACGCCGTTCCTGACGCACCCCGTCTTCCATCGCCATCGCTCGGAAACCGAGATGCTGCGCTACTTGCGCCGGCTCGCCGACCTCGATCTCGCGCTCGACCGCTCCATGATCCCGCTGGGCTCATGCACGATGAAACTCAACGCGACCTCCGAAATGATCCCGGTGACGTGGCCCGAATTTGGCGCGCTGCATCCGTTCGCGCCGGCGACCCAGGCGGCCGGCTACCACCGGATGATCCACGAGCTCCAACAGATGATGTGCGCCGCGACCGGTTACGACGCCGTTTCGCTGCAGCCCAATGCCGGGTCACAGGGCGAATTCGCGGGCCTCTTGATGATCGAGGCGTATCACGCGAGCCGCGGCGAGCCGCATCGCAATGTCTGCCTGATACCGTCGTCGGCGCACGGCACCAATCCGGCGTCGGCGCACATGGCCGGCATGAAGGTGGTCGTCGTCGCGTGCGACGAGGACGGCAATGTCGACCTGGCCGATCTGCAGGCGAAGGCGGACGAGCACGCCCGCGACCTCGCGGCGATCATGGTCACGTACCCGTCCACGCACGGCGTGTTCGAGGCGGGCATCAAGCGCATCATCGAGATCGTCCATGGCCACGGTGGGCAGGTCTACGTCGACGGCGCCAATCTCAACGCGTTGGTCGGCCTGGCCGCGCCGGGGCACTTCGGCGCCGACGTTTCGCACTTGAACCTGCACAAGACGTTCTGCATTCCGCACGGCGGCGGCGGGCCGGGTGTGGGCCCCGTGGCGGTGAAGGCGCATCTGGCGCCGTTTCTCCCCGGGCATCGCGACATGACCGCGGAAGACCGCGCACCGCGCGCAATCGGCGCCGTCGCAGCCGCGCCGTATGGCAGCGCGTCGATCCTGCCGATTTCGTGGATGTACGTGACGATGATGGGCGGCGAGGGGCTGAAGGCGGCAAGTGAGAGCGCGATCCTCGCCGCGAACTACATCGCGAAGCGGCTGGCACCGCACTACCCGGTGCTCTACGCCGGCCCCGGCGGCCTCGTCGCGCACGAGTGCATCCTCGACCTGCGCCCGCTCAAGGCTACGTCCGGCGTCGAGGTGGAGGACGTCGCCAAGCGGCTGATGGACTACGGCTTCCACGCACCGACGATGAGCTTTCCCGTTCCGGGCACGTTGATGGTGGAACCGACGGAGTCCGAGCCCTTGCCTGAGCTCGACCGCTTCATCGACGCGATGATCAGCATTCGCGCCGAAATCCGCGCCATCGAGGAAGGCCGCGTGGATCGCGCCGACAATGCATTGAAGCACGCGCCGCACACCGCGGCTGCGGTGTCGGCCGATGAATGGACGCATGCGTATTCGCGCTTGTCCGCGGCCTATCCCACGGCAGCGCAAAAGGCCGTCAAGTACTGGCCGCCGGTGGC
>Ga0070708_100003515_pt1 | contig 12270 bp, 12 predicted proteins | sample KBSK5503metaG_FD_65469 | JGI IMG/M metagenome (GOLD analysis project Ga0070708, IMG submission 65469) | Corn, switchgrass and miscanthus rhizosphere microbial communities from Kellogg Biological Station, Michigan, USA - KBS K5-50-3 metaG | ecosystem: Host-associated > Plants > Roots >...
CGGGCGGTGGTCGACGACGAGCGGAAGCAGAACGAAGCTGGTCGCGCCCTCCTTTTCGATCCGCGCGTCCTTGCGCACCGGACCGGGAATCGGTCGAGCCGCGACACCGTACCCTTCCAGGTCCACGCCGGAGCGTACGAGATAGGCGTAGGAGCCGCGCGCATGCGCCTTGGCCTCCCGCAGCTTCTCCTCGCTCTCGGCGGCCGCCTTCCAGACGATAGTCCGGGAAGCGCCGGCACTCTCCAGGATGAAGATCACGTTGCGCAGGGGGAGCGCCTGCCCCACGAGGCCGACGATCGCCGTGATCGTCTCGTCGACTTTTTCGAACGACGTGAGCAGCTTGCTGATCTCGTAGAGCTGGCGGAGGCGAAGATCCGCCCGCGCGTGGTCCTCCGCTCCTGGCGCCGTCGGACCTTCCCGGGCTCCCGGAAGCCTGCTCCTTTTCCGACGCTCGGCGCTCATCGCCTCCTCCGCGTGCTCCTCCCGGGGTCGACCTTCGCCCGCGCGGGGGCAGTTTCGTCGATGCGCTCCGCGATCCGCACGCCGCCTTTCGCGATGTCGAAGTAGAAGGTTCCCCGGTCGTGGAGGCTTCCCCGCGTCTTCACCACCGCGAGCGTCGGGCGAATCGCCCCCGGCACCTGCGCGTACCGGAGCAGGATGATGTTGTCGGCGGCCGGAGAGAAGCCGCCATCGTTGACGGAGTCGGTAGAGTACATCGCCTGCGACTCGAGCGTGAGGAGGCTGGTCACGTCGAGCGCCTTGAACTGGGCAGCGAGGCCGTAGAGGAGCTGCCGCAAGTCCTCGGGAGGCAAGCCCTCCGTCACGACCTGGCTCGCGCTGTCGAGGACGAGCCTCCGCGCCCTGCGGGCCCGGATCTTGTCGGTCAGGATGGCGAGGAATTGATTCGCCCGGACGTGCGCCCCGGAGAGGAACACGATCTCCGCGAGATCCTTCTCGACGGCCTCGGCGAAGGGCAACCCGAGCGCCTCGGCGGTCTTGAGGATCTGGGCGGGCCCCTCCTCGAGGGCCACGTACAGCCCTGGCTCCTTGCGCTTTGCGCCTTCGAGGAGGAACTGGAGGCCTAGGGTCGTCTTTCCGATGCCCGCGCTTCCGGAGACGAGGGTGACGCTTCGCTCGAGCAGCCCTCCGCCGAGGAGCTCGTCCAAACCAGGAACGCCGGAGGGGGAGCGACGCGAGGTCTCTATCGCTGGCGGAGGCTTCTCGGCCGCGGTCTCCGCGGGGTAGCGGGGGAAGATATTGATCCCGCCCGGTCCGATGACCAGGTTGTGCCGGCCTTTGGAGTGGGCGGTGTTGCGCAGCTTGTAGACCTCCATGTACCGCTGGCGCTCGAAGGCCTCCTCACTCGAGGTGAGCAGGATGACGCCGTCGACCACTGTCTCCTCCACCCCGAAGCGGCTGAGCTGGAGGGAGCCGTAGGGAATGTCAGTGGCCAGGAAGCCGACGGCCTGCGCGTTCTGGATGATGGTCGCGAGCTGGAAAGTCTTCTCCCGGCTGATCTGCGGATCCTTGACCTTGTGCAGGAAGACCGAGAGCGAGTCGACGACCACGCGTTTCGCTCCCAGCGCCTCCACCCGCTCGCGCATCATGAGCAGGTGCCCCTCCACCAGGATGTCCGGCTGGGGGATGAAGACGATCTCGACCATCCCCCGGTCGATCTCCCCATCGAGGTCCCAGCCCAGGCCCCGGGCGGTGGCACGCAGGCGTTCCTCGGTCTCCTCGAAGGAGAAGACGACTCCCTTCTCGCCCGCCTGGGCGCCTCGGTAGATGAACTCGAGGCCGAGGACCGTCTTGCCGGTCCCGGCTACGCCGGCGATGAGCAAGGAGGAACCGAGCGGGATGCCTTCACCGAGAAGAGCGTCCAGCTTGGAGATGCCCGTCTTGAGGCGCTGTGTTTCGGCCGTGTTCCGGTCCTCGCGGTGGATGGTGACGCGTGGCGCAAAGACCTCGATGCCGTTGGAGGTGATGACGAACGAGTGCTCGTCGCGGCTATGCTCGGTCCCTCGCATCTTGGAGATCTGGATGAAGCGCTGCTGCTCGCCGGACTGCTCGCGCTGGTGGAGCGTCAGCAGGCCGTCGACGACGGAAAAGAGCGGGTTCGTCTCGAGGTCCCCGGAACCGTACTCGCCGAGGAGCAGGGCGGTAGTCTCCCACGCCATTAGATTCACGGCGATCTCATAGCTGAACTTGCGCCGCTCCAGGTACGACTTGGCCAGATCGTCGAACGCCTTGAAGCTGTCGACCACGACGATGGCGGGCTTCACCTTCTTGACGTGCTCCATGATGAGACTCGAGGCCTGCTCGAGTCCCTCGTTCCGCAGGATGGCGCCGAGGTCGACGAACTGGACGCCCGCCTCGATCTTGCTCCTGTCGAAGAACTGGAACTGGCTCAAGTAGCGCAGGGTCTTGGCGGTCGGCTCCGAGAGTGTGTTGAAGTAGAGCACCCGCGTTTCGGGCGAGGCGTTGTGGAAGCAGATCTGCTGGGCGAGGATCGTCTTGCCCGCGCCCGGCGGCCCGCCGAGGACGGCCACCGTTCCCTTCGGCAGTCCACCCAGGAAGAGCGCGTCGAGGTTCCGCACACCGGTCTTGACGCGCGCAATGTCACTCTTTTCATTCATGACTTTGCTTCCTCGCCGGGGACTGCAGACCCCGCCGCGACTTTCGCGAGCTCGGAGTGAAGCGCGGGGGTGAGGACTTCCGCGGTCAGGTTGCCCAGCACTGTCAGAAACTCCACCAGGATGAAACGGATCACGTCCGCCACCTCATCGGGGCGCAAGCCGCCGGCGCGCTGGCGGAACGTGTCGCTGCGGAGGCCGCTCTCGTCCACTTCGAGGGGTGAGAGCAACGGATACCGCTCGGCGGCAGTGTAGAGGACGCGATCGAGGATGGCCGTGAGCGTGACGTCGCCGAGGGTGACGCGGGCCCGCCGCCAAATCGCGCCGAAGGCGCGCTCGAAGGCGTCGAGGAGCTGCTCGGGCCGAGCCTCCTTGGCGGCCCGGTCCACCCAGGCCTCCACGCGCGCGCGGTGATCGCTCTTGTCAGGCACCGATGTTCCTGTCGAGGACTCGTCCTGCTGGAAAGTGCATCATCCGGTCAACAACCATGCTTCACGAGATGCCACACGCGCCGCACCGCCTGGAGACCGCGGTAGCGTTGCTTTTAGCGCACCCCGCGCCCGCGGCAAGTGTCCTCGATCATCCTGGCCAGCAGAGCGTGGAAAACCCGGCGCAGCTTCGAAGTAGCCGAGCAGGACGGGATGGAGGCGGTTACGATTACCGGTGTCAGATCGGGGGATCACTTGGCACCAGCTGCTCATCTTCACCAGCGAGGCGGAGTTCAGCGCGGAAGGCGCACCCGGCCAGGCCATCAGCCCGACGAGCGTGCGGATCAAGCGCCACAGCGACCACGGTTCGAGTTTCCTCGACCCGCTCCTGATCGGGAACGCGGCGATCTTCAACACCGCGAAGGGCAACTACGTCGGCAATTTCCTCTTCAACTTCCAGACCGGCGCGTTCGGCGGCTCGGACCTGACGATGTACGGGCGGCACCTCTTCGAGAACCACACGATCGTCGACTGGGATCTGGCGGAAGTGCCGTGGCCCGTCATCTGGGCAGCTCGCGACGACGGCGTGCTCCTCTCCTGCACGTACGACCCGGCCACCGGGACGCTCGCGTGGGCGAGGCACGAGACCACGGGCAAGGTGAAGAGGGTGCGCGTGATCCCGGAGGGCACCGAGGACGCGGTCTACCTGGTCGTGGATCGCTTCTGGGGAGCCTTCATGGAGCGGATGGAGAGCCGCTTCGTCTCGGACGTGAAGAGCGCGGTGTTCCTCGACGCGGCTGTCGTCTACGATGGTCGCAATACCGGCATCACGAGCGTGCAGGTCTCGCCAGAGGCGTTCACCCTGAACTTCGGTCCCGGCGACCCCGTGACCGTGACGTCCGGGCCGACCGGGATCTTCACCGCGGCCAACGTCGGCGACGCTATCGTGATCGAGCCCGATGGAATCGCAGTGCGGATCCGCCTCACGGAGTTCGTCAGCACCTTCGCCATGCGCGGCATCCTCGATGAGGCTTTGCCTGAGACGTACCAGAACCTCGCCACGATGCTCTGGGGGCTCGCGAAGGGAACCATGACCGGCCTCGACCATCTGAACCTGCTCAACGTCACCATGCTCGCCGACGGCGCGGTGCAGGGGCCGTTCGTGGCCGCCGCCGGAGCTGCGGGACCGCTCGACCCGCCCGCAGTCCGCATCGTTGCCGGGCTCTCCTACAACTCGGACGCCGAACTACTCGACGTCGCCGCGCCGTCCGAGAAGACCAGCGTCAAGGCCATCGTCCGCATGATCTGGGAGGTGGTGGCGAGCCGCGGGCTGTGGACGGGCGAGGACTTCGACCACCTCAAGGAATGGATCCAGCGCGAGGTCGAGGACAGCTTCGAGAACCCGCCGCTCGTCACCCAGCAGGTGGAGGTCCCGCTCGAGGCGCACTGGAACACAGGAGGGCGAGCTGTGATCCGGCAGGTGGATCCGCTCCCGCTCACGGTCGTGGCCGGCATCCGGGAGATCGTCGTGGGCGGCCGATAGACTCGCCCGTCAAGAGGGCGAGAAGAAGCCTTCCCATACGGAGTCGAAGCGGATCTGACGGAGCGAAACGCGTCAGATCACTGAACAGTGAGATCACTGAACAGTTTGTCAGAAGGCTCGGGCAAGTTGTGGGGATGAGGAACCCCCACCTAGCCCGGTGCAGAGAATGCTCTCGTTTTCGCCCGTTACGCAGTCCATGTCTGGCGTGCAAGATGGGTTCACCATGAGGAAACCAAGGCTCAGCCCTCTCCAGCGTCGCGAGATCGCGCTGGCGGCGCTCGTCGACCCACGCACCCTCGAGCGCCTTCTACGTGGCGAAGCCGTAAGGGGCCTCGGCCACGAACGCATCCGCCGCATCCTCGAGCAGCGCGGCCTGCTTCACCTGCTGCCCGAGCGTGCGAAGGCAGCGCGATGACGACCAGGGACGATAGCGCGACCCTACAGAACATGCCCGAGGCGCTCTGGCGTGCCGAGGACGTGGCGGACTTCCTCCGCTGCTCGCTCTCGATGGTCTACAAGCTCCGGCGCGAGGGGAAGATGCCCGCGATTCACGTAGGCGCCCTCCTCCGCTTCAACCCCGACCAGGTGCGCGCGTTCGCCCGAGGTGATCTCGGCGCAGGCGCATCGATCGTGCCGCTCACCCGCAAGTAGCGGAGGCCGAACCGATGGGCTCACTTCTCCGGCGCAAGGACGGGCGAAGGTTCATCCAGTGGATCGACGGCAGAGGCAAGCTACGGCAGAGGACCATCAAGCCGGGCGCGCGGGCCGAGCGTGAGGCGCGCACGCTGCTCGCCGATCTGGAGCGCCAAGCGGAGCGCCAGCGGCGCGGGCTTGAGCCGCTCCCCAGCGACATCGCCGGCGTGACGTTCGGCGCGCTCCGCGATCTCTGGTGGAAGAACCGCGGCCGCCACCTGCGCTCGCCGACGTTGCACTGCTTCCTCGAGAAACATCTGGGGCCGCTCAACCACCTGCCCGCCGCCGAAGTCACCACCGCACGGTTCGATGCTCTCCTCTCCTCGAAGGAAGGCACGCAGAGGGGAGCGCTCGCTCCGGAGTCGCTGAACAAGCTGCGGGCTCGGGCCTCGCAGATCTTCAGCTACGCGACCATGGCCGGTGGCCCCTGGGCGGGGCGCGTGAACCGGATCGCGGGCGTGCCGAGGCGGAAGGTCATCCGGCACCAGCACAACGTCCTGCGCCTGGACGAGATCCCGGACGTGCTCGCCGAGTTGCCTGAGCGTCTGCGCCCGCTGTTCGCGACGGCGCTCTACACCGGGATGCGCAAGGGCGAGTTGGGGGGCCTGCTCAAGGCCGACGTCAATATCGACACGAGCGAGATCCGCGTCTGGCGGTCGTGGGACGCCCCGCGAACGAAGGACGGGAAGTCGGGCGTGGTCTGGATCGTGCCCGGACTGCAGTCCTACTTGGAGGCAGCTCTGCGCTCTCCTGGGGAGTTGGTCTTTCCCCGGCCCGACGGTCGGATGATGCCGCGGGACATCCCGCTCGACCGCATCCTGCGCCGCGCGATGGGGCGGGCGGGCGAGGTGAGCGGGTACGAACACCGCTGCCGACGGCACCACTGCGGGTTCCGCGAGCTGCGGACCGAGGCCGACGCGGGGAAGTGCCCGCGCTGCGACTACCAGCTCTACGCACAGCCGATCCCGCGGCACGTCCGCTTCCACGACCTGCGGCACAGCACCGCCACGCTGCTCCTCAAGGCCGGCGTGCCGCTCGCCGTGCTGCAGAAGATCCTCCGCCACTCCGACCCGAAGATCACGACCGAGAACTACGGGCATCTGGAGCTCGCCGACGTTCGCAAGGGACTCGAGCGCTTGGACTTCGGCGTCGCCGCCCTGCCGGCCGCCCCTCCAACCCAACCGGCGGAGGAGGCGCTGCCCGCGCGGGCGATGGTGGTCAACGCGGAGGCCTTTCCGGCGCCGACTACTGCACCGGTACTGCAGAGCCTGCCGGCGGGAAAAACTGAGGCCGCAGCACCGTCGGAAAACCGAGCGATGCTGCGGCCCTGTAGAGTCGGGGCGACTGGGTTTGAACCAGCGACCACTTGCACCCCAAGCGTGCCCGGAAGCCGCGCAAGCGTCATCAACGCTTCGCAACGCTGCGGAACCCTTCCGATCAGCACCCCTCCCGGCCGTCCAAGGATCGCAACGATTCGTCACGATTCACAGAGATTTTGCTACCAATTTGCTACCAGCGATCGAGCAACTCCTCACGGTGCGCCAGGTCGCCCAGTTCCTCGGCGTCTGCACCGCAACCGTCTACAAATGGGCCGCCGAGGGGGTGCTCCCGCACGTCCGTATCGTGAACGTCATTCGGATCCGGCCCGAAGATCTCACCCGTTTCGTCAACGAAAGATCGCGGTGATGCCGGCCCCGTCCTCAGCTACAGGCGAGTGCTGTCCATGCCCTCCTCATCAGCCGCAGCGCGCGCCTCGTCTTCGAGCGCGTGATGCAGGTGGGACAAGTCGGATAGGGGTCGTTCTGTCCTCTCGCCAGTCGGCTCCTCCATACCGGTAGCCCAGCAAAGTCCTGCGCGGCCCGCCTGATGGGCCGGGCGCGCACTGAAGCGATCTGTGTTCGCGGGCAGGACTGGCAATTTTAGTAACGTTGGAGCGACGCCGGCGCTGCCGAGGCTTGTCGGCCGGCAGCCGCGGTGTCACTCTGCCGAGGAGGGTCTCCGATGCGTACCTGCGCCATGGTGTTCGTGCTCGCGTGCGCCTGCGGCCGTGCTCCGGCCCGGGTCGGCAGCGGCGGCCCGGTCGACGCTGGCGCGGAGGTCTTCGCCGACGGCGGCGTCATCGGCAGTTCCGGCACAGCGACCCTGCTCGTGGCGACTTCGGGCGCAGGCCTGGTCCGCGCCGGTAATGGCGACTGCCGCGGGTATTGCACGGTGCGCGGCAACGACATTCACCTCACGGCGGTGCCCGACTCGGGCGCGACGTTCGTGGGGTGGAGCGGCGCGTGCAGCGGTACCGGCGATTGCGATTGGGCGCTCGTCGGCACGGCGACGCTCTCCGCCACGTTCATCGTCGTCCCCCCTTCGGCCCAAATCCTGGTGCCGGCTCCCGCCGGGGCCTCGAACGAACGCGTGGCGCTGAACTCCACCCGCATCTTCTGGACGCAAAGCGGGCCGCCGATCGCGATCTGGTCGATGTCCAAGAGCGGCGGCGAGCCCTTCAAGGAGGCCGACGCATCGCCCGCATCCCTCGTGGTAGACGACCGCAACCTCTACTGGACGGACACCGGCACCCTGAATTCGAAGCCGATCGGCGGCGGCGCCGCGACCGTGCTCTTCAAGGGCGGCTTCATCTCGCGGCTGGCGCTCGACGAAACGGGAGCGATCTACTGGACCGAGAGCGAGGGGCCCCAGATCGGAACCGCGCGCCGGCTTCAAGCCGGCGCGATGACCACGCTCGCCAGCGGACAGGACCCGGCCGGCGGGCTCGCCGTCGACGCGACGCACGTCTACTTCGCCCAGTTCAACAAGGCGCAGCAGGGTGAGATCCGCAGGGTTCCGCGCACGGGCGGAGCCGTCGAAACCGTCGTCGTCAGCGGCCGCCGTTATGCAAAAGCGATCCGCGTCGACGCGAGCAACGTGTACTTCCGCTTGTCGGACGACGGTTTCCCTTCGAGCGACACGGGCCATGTCCTCGCGCTCAGCAAGGCAGATTTCACCGTCCGCACGCTCTCCGGCGGCAACGGCATCGACCGGTTCCAGCTTCTTCCGCAGCTCGAGGTCGACGGCGCCGGGGTCTACTGGAACTGGAACAGTGGAACGCCGCCGTACGGCATCTTCCGCGCGAACCCCGACGGCGGCGGTTTTCAGCCGATCGATAGCGACAGCGACACGCCGTGGTACGATCTCGCAGTCGACGCGACGGCCGTCTACTACGTGCACGGCGGCGCGATCATCCGCCATCCGAAGTGACCGGCCGGCCTCATTCGAACCAATAGTCGAGCGTCGCGATCGAGCCTTGTCCGAACTGGCCTTCGAATCCCCCTTCGCCGCGCAGGCCGGCAAGGCCGCCCGTTGCCGATCCCGGCACGACAAACCAGGTCGCCCTGATCTTGCCGTTCTCGACGGTCTCCGACCCCTGGAGCACGAAGGCGCCCTCGCGGCCGCCGAGCCGGCCTCGGAATCGCTGCATGCTGACGAGGCTCGCGAACCCATCGTCGCGGCGGACCTGGAGCGCGCGGACCGCCGATTCGCCCTCGAAGTCTCCGCTGAACGATTCGCGGATGTGGACCTCGGCCAGCGGCGGCCCTCCCGCCTGATCGTAAGGAGTCGCGCTGGAGTCGTGAACGGTGACCTTCGCTTGCGCGTGCGCGCGCTTGCGCGGCTCCGCGCCCCGATTTTGCGAGCTCACGTCGCGTTTCTCCTCTCCACGATTCGATGCGCCTGCGGCCAGCGCCGCGCCAGCCGCAAGCATGGCGACCAGGGTTCGCTGCATTGCTGCAAGATGCACCAGCGCGGGCAAAGTTCAACCCGAGCGCAGCAATCTTTACCTGGTCCGACGATGACGCGTCGTCGACGCGAGTGTTCGCGTCAGCGCGATCCTTTAAAGCAGCTCGTCGCCGCAGTCGACGCAGCGCACGCGAGCGAATCCGTTGGCGAGAATGCCGCACCGCAGGTATCGCTCGAACTCGGCCACGACGAAGCGGGGCAAACCGCTCCCATCCTGTTCGATCTCCGCCAGGAACGTCTTGAGGCGCCCCCTGAACAGTCTCGTACAGGAGCGACTTCTCCGGCTCGCGGCGGCGATAGTTCGAAGCTCCAGCGACGAACTGCCGTCGCGCTCCCTGCTCTCCGATCTGCGGCGGATCTGCGTCGGCGCGGCCCAAGGCGCTGGCGGCTTTTGATGAAACGGGCCAATCGTAGCTCGCTCGGCGGGCTTACGTTGCGGCGTCGCGGGAGTAGCGATTCGAGACAGCCGGTGGAGCAGAACGGACAAGCTGAGTTTCGCAGCGATCCCAAGAATCATGCGATCGCCCGACTCCCTCGCCATCTTCAACTCTCCACAAGCTCGAGCTCTTCAGCCGTTACCGTCGCACCCTCTTCGCTTCACCTCTCGCCCTTCTTCAAATGTCACTACCGCCTTCCGCATCGCTCGACGCACCACGCCCCGTTGTTGATGTTGATGTTCTTCAGCACCGAACAACGCTTTACGTTCCACCAGACTCCCAGCCTTCGGCAACCCACGTCGCGCTGTCACCCTCTTTTGTGCAACCGGACACATGGGTTACAGCTTTCGCTGAGGACATGGGTGACAGCACTTGATTGCTCATTGAGCTTCATTTCCCCGTCCTTCATTCCTCGGTTTCGCCACCGCCAGATCGATCGGCCTCATCGTCCCGTAGCCGCGCGCTCCAGGTTTGGTCGGCCTGGTCAGCGCCTTGTCGATGACGCCGATCTGCACCGGACCGAAGTTCACGCTCCAGCGACCGTCGGCGATCTCGCGCAAGCCGACGAGTTCGGCGCGCAGGCACCAGCTCACGTACCACTCGCAGCCCTGGAAGCGGAGCATGCCGTTGGGCGTGACGCGTTTGACGACCAGCTCCTTGCTGTACTCAGGCTCCGGCACGCGCTCCGGGTACAGCCGCGTTGACGCCGCGTAGAGAAACGCTGGCGTCTTCTGCTCGAGCGCCTCGTGCGGCCTCTCCTCGTTGTACTCGCGACGGAAGACGTCAAAGGCGAGCCGCTGCGCGATCATGTTCGCCTTCGGCGGCTTGGCGGTGTCGGCCTTGAGGGTGCGGTGCATCCGCTCGTGGCGGCCGTTCTGGTCGGGCCGTCCCGGCTCGATGGGTCGACGAAGGCGTGCTCCACCTCGGCCGTCACTGCCTTCGGGCTGTGGTGGGGCCGCTTCGACTGGTCGACTAGGCTCGCCACGCCCCCGCCCGCGTAACGCTGCAGCCACTTGTAGGCCGTCTTGCGGCTGATTCCGAAGCTCTGGCACAGGTCCGTCAACGCATGCTCCCCGCGCAGGTACGCAGCGATGAACTTCACGCGCTCATCCATTTGACAGGTCTCCCTCCAAGGCATCCGTGGCCCTCCTGGCCGACGGATTGGAGCACCTGTCACCGACGTCACCGATTCGATTTGTTACCCATCTCCTCGGTCTGTCACCGATGTCCTCGGCACGACCTGTTACCCGTCTCCTGTCTCCACCGGCCCCGGCCGCCACTCCTCCCCTCCTCTCTTCCTCCTGACCACCTGGATGAGACCCGACCCCGCTACCCAGGTGGTTGGGGGAGCGGGGTCGGGTCTCACTCCAGGTGCGCAGTCACCACTGCGATCACCGGGAGGAGGGGACGGCCGGGGCCAGGCATTTCGCGCAGTTGCGCGAGTCCGCCTGCCTTCGTGCCTGCCTTCCGCGCTGTCCTCGTGCCTGCCCAGTTTGACTTCAAGGCATGAAGGCACCCGCGGAGGCAGTCCCGAAGGCAGTCTCGGAGGCAGGCGCGTCCACGTGGACGCGGGTACTGCCCAGTACATCGCTGACACTCCCGCCGCTCAGCGCCGCACGCGCAGGGCTACGTCGAGGGTCCGGACCTGCCGCGAAGTCTTGCCGCTCAGATGGTCGCGCATCGCCGCGATCACGCGCTGGCGCGCTGGCCCGGGCGCGAGCCGTCGCAGTTGCTTGGCGAAGGCTTTCGCCGATGAGCCCGAAGATGGTTGGAAGTCGATCTGCGCGCCCATTGCGCGGGCAGCCCGGTTGAGCGTGTCGATCGTCGGGTTGGAGTCGGGGCTTTCGAGCTGGGCGATGGCGGGCTGGCTGACGCCGGCGAGCTTTGCGAGTTCGGCCTGGGTGAGGCCGAGGTCCTCGCGCATCCAGCGAAGCTCCAGCTTCACGGCGAGCTTCGGTTCGACCGGTACCCAGATCAAGGTACCTTTGCGGGCCTTGAACGAACGCGGAGGACCTGGCGGGAGCATCCTCTCCTGAAGGTGCGACTCGAGCCACAGCGCCAGCGCTTCCTTGGCTTCGTGCTCGATGTCGTGACCGGGAGGCGCGAAGGTGTGGCAGCCAGGGCAAGTCGGGAAGTCCGCGACAAGATTCTTGCCTTCCTTGGTCACGACCGCTGGGTAGCGCATCCTTATCTCCGCAACCTGATGCCCGCCGCCTTCTCAATGCTCTTGAGCGTGCCGATGGGCAAGTCGCCGGGGTGCATCGGGACCGTCACCAGACCCGACTTTGTCGGATGGCGGTACTGAGCGTGCGAGCCCTTCGTACGCACGAGAAGCCAGCCGTCGGCCTTCAGTCTGGCCACGACTTCGCGTGCGGTCACGCTGTACGCATCATAAGTTCTACCTTATGTCAAGTCAAGTCAACGAGCTCACTGACAGCATCGGCTCTAGCATTTGTGACCCATGTTTGATAGACTCAGCGCATGGCACGCACCCCTCGCACCATCGAGCTGTCCAACATCAGCGTCCGGGTTCCTCTCGAGATCCGCACCTGGCTGGACCAGCGGATGAAGGAAACGGGGCGACAGTCGCTCAACGAGGTGGTCAACGATCTCATCGAGGACGCGCGCTCCTGGTATCGGCTTCCAGCGCCGATGATCGAGGCCCTGGACCGCGACCGGAAGAGCCACAAGGCAAAAGACTTCCGTGAGTACGTCGTGAACCTCCTCCTCGAGAGATACGTTTCGATACA
>Ga0070708_100003519_pt1 | contig 12264 bp, 11 predicted proteins | sample KBSK5503metaG_FD_65469 | JGI IMG/M metagenome (GOLD analysis project Ga0070708, IMG submission 65469) | Corn, switchgrass and miscanthus rhizosphere microbial communities from Kellogg Biological Station, Michigan, USA - KBS K5-50-3 metaG | ecosystem: Host-associated > Plants > Roots >...
CTACCTCCGCGACAAGATCGAAACGAAACTGATGCTGATAAGGGACGCTGCGGCTGCGCTGTCAAGGGAGCGCTACCCGTATTACACCGGCGATCTCAATCAGGCAAGAGAAGCGATAGACATGGCAGTAAAGGAACTCGACGCGCTCATTGAAGACCTGAACGCTGAAACAAAATAGCGATCAAAGGGATTAGCTTTAAGAGTAGGCGGCTCGTTTATAGATCGTGCGGCTTTTCAGGGCCAAACCCCCAATGAGCAGCGAAGAAGAAGTAGCGCGTTATCACAAGTTCTTCCGGCTCGAACTTGCTATCAGGCTGCTCGCGTTGTTCGGGATGGGTGTCATGATGTTCGCACCTCTCTTGTCGCTTTTGGTTCCAATCAACAGGAATGCAACGGAATACGTTATCATGGCCGGCGTCATTGGCGCAGCATTTTCAATGTCTATGTTCTCCGCGGGCGTTCTGTTCGCCGTGAAAAAAGCGCGCTACCGCTTCCGCTCACATATCTTGATGTCTATCGCCCTTGGCGAAATTGCGCGGTTAAGAAGCAGCATAGGTGAAGGACCTATAGTCTACGTGCAACAAAGGGCACTCAGCGTGAATTTCAGATACCTGAGGATTGCAACCCTCTTTTACAAGGCAGACAGGACCTTCACAAGGATAGAGAAGACTTGGCTGTCAGACTTCAGGAAGGCCATTCCAATCGTAAAGGAATTTGTATTGACCGCCGGCAAAGAGTCATTTTCAACTATAGAGCCGGACCTTGTTGAAATGTCGCAGGCGATCAGGGTAAACTCGCTGCCAGCTTTCATGCAAGCCTATGGCCGAATGAATGCGAGGCTCGAGGGCATGAAGGAGTTCAACCTGATCAAGGCTAACTACCTGAAAGCGGAGCTGACAAACAAGGTCGAAGTAGCGACGGACAGGGCATACAACGTCGCCATAAGGATAGCAAAGTTCATCACACCCGTAGGATCAATAGTTGCCTTCATAATAATTCTATATCGCGTCGCCAATGGCGACGTTGACGACATTCTGCGATTTTTGGGCAAAGACAAATCAGATTAGAAATATTCTCACAGGGTCAAAAGGAAGGGCCCCGTTAGTGCTACTTTACTGCCTTAAGAACAAAAATTAATATGCGTTCTTTGGTAATTGTCGAGAATTGCTTTCAATGACTGACAACTATCGGCAGGCCTGTAGATCCATCGCGAAACAGATCGAGAGCAGTAATCTGCTTTCGGTTAGGCAGGCCCTCAAGGTTGTCAGGGAGGTAGCAGCGGCCTACCACTTGGATACGATGCCAAGGAACGAGGACATTATGCGGTACCTGCACGACAGCCGATACCGTCACCTGCTCATGGTCAAGCCGACAAAGACTGCTTCCGGCGTCGCGGTCATTGCAGTCATGCCAAAGCCGTACGAATGCCCGCATGGCAAGTGCACCTACTGCCCCGGCGGCATCGAATTCAATACGCCGCTCAGTTACACTGGCACAGAGCCGGCTACTAGAGCCGCTCAAAAGTTCAGCTATGACCCATATCAACAGGTGAGCTCGAAGATAGAGCATTTACAATCAAGAGGTCACGATACCGGCAAGGCCGAGATCGTGATCGTGGGAGGCACCTTCCCCTTCATGCCTGCGGACTACCAAAGGCAATTTGCAAAGTCGTGCTATGACGCCCTCAATGGTAGAAAGTCATCAGGCCTTGAGGAAGCCATAAACATTAATGAAAATGCAAACAACCGTTGCGTCGGGTTCACAGTTGAGACCAAGCCGGACTATTGCAAAGAACCGCACATTGAACTTATGCTAGAACTAGGAGTGACAAGGGTAGAGATCGGCGTCCAGTCGCTAAGAAACAACGTCTACAAACTGGTGAACAGGGGACACACGCTTGACGACGTGGTTGATGCGTTTAGGATTGCGCGGGACGCGGGATACAAGATAGCCGCGCACATGATGCCAGGCCTGCCTGGGAGTTCGCCTCAGGAAGACATCGAGGATTTCAAACGGCTGTTTGAAGACGACGCCTTCAAGCCTGACATGCTAAAGATTTACCCGACCCTTGTGCTGGAACACACTGGTCTTTTCAAGATGCACCAGAGCGGCAAGTATCACGCTTACTCCGACAATGAACTTGTTAGTGTGATAGTTGATGCAAAGAAGGTTGTGCCAAAGTGGGTGCGGATAATGCGTGTGCAGCGCGAAATTGAATCAAAGGACATTATTGCCGGCCCCAAAAGTGGCAACCTCAGGCAGATTGTATTGCAAAGGCTGGCGCTGCAAGGCTACAAGTGCAAGTGCATCAGGTGCAGGGAAACCGGCCTGCAGAGAAGATATCCCGCTGAGGACGAGGTGACGCTAAGAAGAACGGATTATTCTGCTTCAGGTGGACGCGAAATATTCATGTCGTACGAAAGCAAGGATGGCGACACCATACTTGGCTTTGTCCGGCTGCGCAAAATAGCAAGAACGCACAGGAGCGAGCTTGTTAACAGCGCAGTAGTGCGCGAACTACACGTCTATGGACAGGCAGTGAACGTCGGCGGCAACGGGACCGACCGCAGCTACCAACACAGAGGATATGGTGCAAAATTGTTAGGTGAAGCTGAGCGAGTTGCAAAGGACGAATTAGGAGTTGACAAAATTGCAGTCATTAGCGCCGTTGGCACAAGACAGTACTACAAAAAGCTGGGCTACAGTCAGGATGGCCCATATGTCTCAAAAGTGTTGTAAATGGAAGAGCAAATAGTAATCGGCAAAGGCACGTGGATAGACAAGGTTGCAGATACCCTGATTAAGAGGGAGGAAAAGTTGGGCCGCAACCTGGATTTAGTATGGGTTGAAAGCGGGCTGGGCGCGTCTGGCATACCGCATATTGGTAGCATGGGCGACGCAGTGAGGGCATACGGAATAGCGCTTGCCCTCCAGAACTTTGGCTTTAGGTCTGAACTCATCGCTTACTCTGACGACATGGACGGCCTGCGCAAGATTCCACACGGCCTGCCTGACTGGCTGCAGGAACATATTTCCCGGCCGGTGTCAAGCATCCCCGATCCTTTTGGGAGCTGTCATACTTCCTACGGTTCGCACATGAGCAGCCTCCTTTTGGACGGACTTGACAAAGCTGGGATCAAGTATCGCTTCCAGAGCGGCAAGGAAGCGTACAAGCAAGGAATTCTAATCAAGCAAATTGACATTATATTGAAGAACAGTAGCAAGTTGGGTCAGAAAATAGCCGAATTGGTGGGGCAAGACAAGTACATCGAAGTGCTTCCATACTTCCCGGTGTGCCACAACTGCGGCCGGCTATACACCGCGGTTGCGCAAAAGTACCTTGCAGAAGAAAAAAAAGTGGTTTACGTCTGTTCTGGCAGCAGGTTAGGCAAGACGGATGTCAAGGGATGCGGACACAAGGGCGAGACCGACATCACAAAGGGCGAGGGCAAGCTCGCGTGGAAAGTAGAGTTTGCCGCAAGGTGGAAGGCTTTTGATATCCGCTTTGAGGCGTACGGCAAGGACATCATGGATTCGGTAAAGGTCAACGACTGGGTAGCTGATCAGATCCTGAGCTACCCACACCCGCTGCACGTCAAGTATGAAATGTTTCTTGACAAGACTGGCAAGAAAATAAGCAAATCTGCTGGCAACGTCCTGACACCGCAGATGTGGCTGCGCTACGGGACCCCTGAATCGATATTGCTGTTGCTATTCAAGCGCATAACAGGCACCCGCCACGTCGGGCTGGACGATGTTCCAATTCTCATGAAGGAATATGACGATCTCGAAGACATTTACTTTGACAAGGTAAAAGTAGACAACCCGGCCAAGCTGGTCAAGGACAAAGGCCTCTACGAATATATCAACAAGCTCCAGCCGCCAAAGCAGCCGGCCCCGCACATATCGTACCAGCTCGTGGCGCAGCAGGCCGCCATTTTTCCATCCGGCGAGGACAGGTACGACAAGATCTTTAACAGACTTGTGACTTACAACATTGCAAAAGAAAAGACTGAAGCGATCATGCAAAAGATCAGACTTGCAGCCAACTGGGCCGACGATAACATGGCTAGGGAAGAAAAGTTTGACATCAAGCTCTCGGATGCGCAGAAAAAGGCCATTACCGACCTGATAGAGGTTATCAGGCCCTTTGCAGGTGTGCCGATCACCTCAGAGAGTGCCAAAGACCTTCAATCAAAAGTGTTTGATATCGCGAGGAACAACGGCATTGACCCAAAAGAGTTCTTCACCGTTCTCTACCGGATGTTCCTCAATGCTGATAGAGGACCTAGGATTGGAAATTACTTTCTTGATCTTGGCATTGAAAGAGCAACCGGTGTGCTCCAGAAATATCTGTAGTTCACGCCAAACTATCACTAGTTCGATTCAAATGATTCCCTGCCATTGTTGCTATGTTTGAACGGGTCGCAACACCTGCATAATTCCCTCTGTTCTCAAGACGCCAAGGGTCAAATTCGGTTATTGAAAGTCTTATAAACTTGGTGCGTTCAGTTGCCGTGATGAACAATCGCCTTCTAGCGGCTTCAAGTTGCTACTAGTCACTAGTTCTTCAGAGGAAGCAATCCGATGGTAAAGTGGACTTATACATGCAGTCATTGTGAGTATATGACTAATCGAAAAGGTAACATGAAAGTACACATCCAGAATGTGGCCAAGGGGAAGGCCATAATGAGGAGAATTCCCAATAATAAAATCGGAACCCCTCAAGGAATCCCAGACTTCTCTTTTAGTGACTTTATCCCGCCCAACCAAAAGAAAGACGAAGGAGTAGATTGGGTCGACTCTATGTCCCAACAGAACAAGAAATTTGCAGAAATCATTAAAAATGCAGCGGATTTTAAGAGGAACTTGAATCTTGTGGCTAGAAATACCGGACCGAACATTCCTTCCGGATCATCAATTCCAGCGTTGCAGCCATGGTTGCACCCTAATGCTGCTGCGATTGAAAATCCTTCAAATCTTCTGGGCATTCGCTACTTCATGTGTTACAAATGTTCCCAACTAGAAATTGTTCCTTTCTACATGAGTGCAGACCCTATGAACAGGGGCGGGCTTAGCGGACACAGATGCCAGTTGAAGGAGTCTATGTATAAATTTGCAGACTTTATGGAGATGGATTCAAAGAACATCTTAGAATTCAGTTCTGAGGTGCAAAAATGGACGGATGATCTGCCTACTCTTTATGCCCTGAAAGCTGATCATCCCCCTTCCCCAATGCCCGAATTGAATCGTGTTAACTTTGGGGAACTACTTGAAACGGATTACATATGTGAGGCGGTTAGAAATATGGAAAAAAAGAAAGGCACAGTACTCAGTTTGCCCCAATTATCTGATTTTGTGTCGAAGGTCAGGGCCACCTATTGTCTCTGCGAATTTTCTCGTAACGGAAAGAAGGAGATCTATTTGATGTTCGTAACAAAGCCGCCAAAAGTTCCGCGGTCCGAACTGGTTTTTACCACGGCAATCTCCAGGGGCATGATAGGCGTACAGAACGAAGTGAAAAGGATTCTATCTGGAAAACCACTACGAGCAGATTAGATATCTTAGCAGCTCGCAATTGATTATTATAGGTACGATTCATGAGAGTCATTCTATTGAAACTAGTTCATGAATGGAACGCGTACAATGGAGCAGATATGCCTTGTTAATGGCAGGAACTTGTAACGGCTTAACTGAGCCATCGAGATACATCATATCACTCTAAGAAAACTAGCAAGAGGAAAAATAGCTTATCTGAAATGCGCCATTCAAGACTTTGTAGCAATCCACTTAAATATGAAATGCTACCAAGAAGATCCCGACTTGAACCGCAAGGTTGTGGACAGGCCTCCCATGATAATAGTGCAGGGGTCGTGCCTTGACTTTGAAAAAGAAAGGCCCAAGATAATGGACTTCATTGGCACGCTCGAGTGGGGCGTGCACGCAAAAGGCAAGATCGAATGTTCATCAAGCGGCAAGGCACTCGGCTGGGACTTTTTCCAGATCTACTTTGACCCGGATTTCGTCGAAAAGCTGCTCGACCTGTATCCAGACATACAAAAGCAGGAGGGCAACGACACTGAGCAGCGGTTCGTACTTTGGCTCGGCAAGCAGATGAAAAAGGCAAAGCTGGAATACTATTTGAAGCTGAAAGATGTCCCCCGTCAGGGCGTGGGAGGCTTCCGTCTCAACCCTGATCACTACCGCGACGACAGCGAGCTGGAAAAGCTGCGGTGAAATTTATATCCATCATTTCCACATAGAGGCGTGAAAGGAATCATATTCGATCTAGACGGTGTACTCCTCAAATCTATTGAGGCTAACATATCTCAAGACAAGATATTTGAAATAACGGGCTCTCTAAGAAAGGTGATGCAGAAATGAAGGTAATGATATTCTCCCACGAGTCCGACTTGGATGGGCTCTATTCTGCAGCCATTGGGCTGCTCCGGTATCCGCAGGCAATGACTATTTTCTTGGGCTATGGTGCAGAGAATTTCCAAAAGCTTGGCAAATTTATTGATTCTGCGACTTACTATTCGCCTGAGCGGGGCCTGATAATCATCGCAGACCTTGGGTTAAATGATGATTTAATTGAGATCTGCAAGCCAATGTTTTCAGACGCGGTACGGAATGGCTGGAAGATAACGTGGGTCGACCACCATCCTTGGTCACAGCAAGCTATAGACGCGATCAAGCCGCTTGCGGAAATCGTGCTCGATACTTCAGGCAACAAATGCGCGGCTGACCTAATGTACGAAATCCTTTTGCCAGGCAACAAGCTTGCGATAAAGCTCGCAAGCATGGCCCACACAATGGACTTTTTCACAAAGGACCAATATTTGACGCCGATATCGGAGCTTATACGCTACTACCAGACATTCCCCGACTTTTACGAAAGACTGTCAGAGCTTGCGAGAAAGTCCGCAAACGGAGTTCTCTGGGATGTGCAGATGCAGAGCGACTACAACGACTATGTACGACTTCGCGATGAAGCCAAGGGTCAGGTCTTTGCGACAGTGCAGGTAAGGCCAGTTGGAAGGTTCAAGATAGCCTTCGTACAGTCTTCGCCTTATCTACAAAATAGCCTCTTCTCTGAAGAAGTGTTTGCCAAGACAAATGCCGATCTTGTCATGTTTTACAGCACAAAGGGGAAGGTGAGCATCAGGCGCAACAATGATGCGATTTCGTGCCGGGACGTTGCAGCGAACTTGCCAGAAGGGGGAGGCCACGCCTATGCCGCCGGCGCGACCTTCAAGAGCGACCCGTCAGACACCTCCGCAGTAATTTCAGAGCTAGAAGCGGCTGTTGCCAAGGCCTTGACTAGTCAACTTTAAAAGAATACCTGTCGAAATAAGGGGCATGATAAAGGGCAAGGTCGCTATGGTCACGGGCGCAGGTGGCGGCGTAGGCAAAGAAATTTCAAAAAGGCTTGTTTCTGAAGGGTGCAAGGTGGTGCTGCTTGGCAGGGACAGAGCAAAGCTACAAAAGGCGGCATCTGAAATTGGCAGTAAAAACAGCACGATGACTGTGATTACAGATATCACCAAGGAAGCAGAAATCCTTAGCGCTATCGATCAAACCATCAAGTCGTTTGACAAAATTGATATTCTCATAAACAATGCTGGAATCATAAACGATCCTGTCCCGTTCCACGAAATGACAGAAGATCAGTGGGACGACCTTATCGAAACCAACCTCGCTGGCACGTTCCGGATGACAAAGGCTGTGATCCCGGTGATGATGAAAAATGGGGGCGGCAGCATCGTCAACATTTCGTCAGTACTCGGTATCAGATCCATACCCAAAGTTCCGCTATCGGTGTACGGCGTTACCAAGGCCGGCGTGATAATGTTTACAAAGAGTATTGCTGTGGAATACGGGCAATACAAGATTCGCTGCAACTGCATTGCGCCCTCCACGATAAGGAGCTCAATTATCGAGCCGTACCTTCAGGACGAGGAGGCGAAAAAGGTGCTCGAGTCGACTTTCCCGCTGCGCAAGGTTGGTGAGCCGGAAGACATCGCCGGCGCGGTAGCGTACCTCTGCTCAGATGACTCCAAGTGGGTAACTGGCACGATCATGATGGTGGACGGCGGCATATCTGCAAAGCAGTAAATGTAACGCCACAAACGCTCGCAGCTGGGAGTTCATGACATGTCAGGTTTCCAGACAAACTAAACATAATATAGCTTTTTGAATATTATATAAAGTTACAGGGGTAATTCAACATCAAAAAGACCACTATTCAAAATGCGATGCCGAAGGATGCTGTGAATAGTGCTTCAAGTGAGGAGGATGTTGTCAACGCAATTGTATCTACCTTAAGAGAAGTCTTCGGGGATGATTTTATTGTCGCGATTGAAGCGCAATTCGATGATGTCTACAGGTTGAGCTTTAGAGATTCTTCGATAGTTAAACATCCTGACAAATTCGCTGAAGCTATTCAATACGCGTTTAGGACTTCAAGTAACCTAATCATGACAGAGATTAACAAGAAACTGGGTGAGCTGCTCTCCCTTGACTTCCGATATCACGTAGATTTAATAGAATCAGGTACCTATGGTTTCGTAAGTCTGATGTCCAAAATAAGAAAGGAAATCTTACTTATTGAGGATTAGATCGGAACCATAATATCTCATAAGGCTTGGAAAGGAACATCACATAGACGAAAGATTCCAATAATTCTCTGCTTGTCGTATGTGAAAATAATAGAAATTAATAGTTGAATAATACGAAAATGACTACAACAGCAAAGGCGATCGCAATAAATCCCTTCATAGTTAGGCTAAGATGCACATCCTTGGATATGCGTCCGCGAAGTTTACTTCAGGATGCGCCGGTTGTTAGCCTTCTTCAATGACTACCTTGTGATCCTTGAACGTGCTCTCATGTATTCCGTTCAGGATTTCCAGCATTTTACCTTTAGGGTCGTTGTGCTCTTGATTCTTTGTCCATCCACATGAGCACCGGAGTATTAGAGCCAAGTAGACAGCCCAATAACCAAAAGGTCAGAGAAAAAAAGGGGAAGGATGCTCGATGCTATGGGAATAGTCGGGCACATTCTACGTAGACTATCAGGGTTTGGTCAGTTGGTGAGGTATTAGCTGCGGTTACAGTCCATCCGTTTCCCACCCCCAAGCCAGAACGCGAGGACGAAAGGACATTTAGGGTACCAGTGGTCGCATATCCGCCGCCAACAGCTGTTTCGACGTAGCTAAAACAATTCGCAGTTACAGAGTCAGCGGATGACCCAACTACCGTCCCGAATTCATATTTTTCGTTGACTGTCATGGAGACTGCACCTGGTTCGATCTTTGCAGTTGTTACTGCACTATCGGCAATCTTTGCAGTTGTTACTGCACTATCGGCAATGTCGGTTGTTCCTACACATCCATTGCATATTACGTCCGATGCCGCTTTGAGAGGAGCAGCAAGAACCTCTGGGGTAATCATGTCGCTAAAAAATCCAGCGACCCCAAGTGCTGCCAGCATTCCTATGAGGGCGAAAGATAGGTACTTCCATCTCTTTTGGATAAATCTGTCATTTTCCATGTTCCCAGAACTTCTAGTCAATTATTAAAGAAGATATGGAAAATAATTGGTCTAGTTATAGTACAGAACACTCCCTCTCCCCTATGGTGCTAGCTGCCGTTATCGCCCTCTTTTGGGGTAGAAATAAGTTAAGCTATGGCCCATAACGATTCCTGCGTTTGAACGCCAGTAGAGAAGGCAGCTATCGCAAGGGGTGTTGCTGACTACATAATCGACCATCTCCTCGTCGATGAGCATGAGTGTTTCTGAATTAGCATCGCTAGCCATTGGCATTACCGAGTTCACGTCTACCGCGTCTCCACAGGCATTCGTGTCTGTAACAGCTCTCCCGCTTCAGCCGAACGTATAGCAACACTCATCCAGCTGGTAACGTGCAAGTCAGCGATACGTCATCACTTCCTTCTAATATCCCGTCATTTGCTGTGAGAGTTACAGTAAATGGAAGCAGATCAGATGTGAATGGGTCTGGGCTACTCGCTTGCAGCGCAACTTGTGCATTTAGTGAATCCTCAGATGAAAACTGGACAGGGAGGAGAGAACTCCATTTGGTGCTCAAGAAGCCAGTAAACTCATCGTCTTGAACATCACCAGTAAGGTCGAATTGACAGCCTAGATGGTATGTAGTCGGGGTACAACCAATAATGGGGGCACAGCCACCGCCGGTTTGAAATAACACGCCTTCGACGGACTGGTCGGAGCCTGCATCAACTATGGGGGCCGTATTAGGATGGAACCCGGTAGAGCTTCCCTGACAGTCCAGTGCGTCCCACTGGCCGTCACTATTGATATCTTCGCTTGCGTCCTGGACTCCATCGCCATTCAGGTCCCAGCAATTTATCCCGTTTGTGCCATCGATTCCGTTGGAGCCTTTCAGAGAGTCCGCCACTCCAGTACCAAATTTTGCTAATGTCACTGCTCCATTAGCTATCTTCGGTGTCGTGATTGCGCCGTCAGCGATTTGGTTTGTTGCAATTAGCTTCGCTGCTTCGGTTGGTACAATGTACCCCGCGATAGCAGATCCTGCAACAATAGCTCCTAAGAGCATCAATTGCTTTCGAGTTAGAAAGTCGAACATATCCTCTGTCGAGACCAGAACTACTTAAGATAATATGGAACATTCAACATGGTTTTCTATAATCCCTTAGGACGTCCCCTCAGTGTTAGCTCCAGCCTGAACAGCCTATGAATAGTTCCAATATTATGACGAAAAGCTCGACTAGAGGATGAGGATTACCCGGGCCAAAAAGAAAAAGAAAGCTGGTCGAGAATACGCCCCACTCAATCTATTACCGTCACATCTGTACTTTCGAAATATTGCGCTGTAGATTGTAATTGTGCGCCACCAGCGTCGTTGTCATCGAGTAGGTCAATAATTTCAAACGTCAAACTGTTGCATGTAAAAGGCTCATTGAAGTTTCCCATGTTTGTGTTTGGCTGGAGGTTCTTGACTAGATCGACGAGAAGAATACCGCTCTGGAAGGCACCACCCACCCTGCAAGCGAGGTGTCCACGATTCCCTTCACTTAGGACATAGTGCCCAGATATGGTTCCACTATACGTCTTGCCGGATTCAGCCGGAAGAATTACCCAGAATGCGAGACGATTTTCGGGAGGATCCAGGATCATATTAGTCTGCACAGATTTAGGGCTGGCGCCGCCGAGTGAAAGGCCACCAAGCTGTGCCTGGATATCGTCGGTGTCAGCTTGCAGGCTTCCAAGCTGCGAATCTATTAGCGACTGGTCAGCAGGATCTTCAGGAAGGTTGTTGGTATTTGCTATAATCGCTGTCGTATCAGTTTGAACGCCTGCTATTGCAGCTAGTATCGCATTTTTTGCAGCATTGAGTGCATTCAGAATGTCCTGATGTGACTTGTCTGCTGCATATGCAGCGGGGGTTGTTACAACCATTACCAAAATGGCAGCTAAACCTATCGTAGCATACTTCCATTTCCTTTCAGAGAAATTACTCATGACCTATCGCCAAGAGTCGATTATTAAAGATAGTACGGAAAATCTGCGAGGACGTTATAGAACTCGTTGATCCCCCTCTCCCCTCAGTGCTAGCTCCGTTATAACGAGCTCCTTTCATCTACGAATGGTTGACTGTAGCTAGTTCAGTCCTGCTATGCTAGTCTTTCAGCCATAAGCTGGGTTGTTGAATATCGCGTAGTTGATTCCGGTGAAATTCGATATCGTGCCAGAGCACTTTACTACTACAAAACCCGAAAACGTGGGGCTTGCAATCGTCCAACAATCAAGTATAGAGTCTACTACTGTAATAGCTACAGTAGAATTAGGGGTGATTCTAGAATCATAAAGTAACTGTTGGTTGCTCGTACCGTCAGGATCCCATCCTGTGCCACCGCAATTGCAATCATCTCTATGTTCAACTGCGATAAGGGCTCGAGATACATCTGCATATCCTATTGTGCCATCAGAAATTTTGTCCCCAGTTACAGCATTGGCGGCGATATCGCTATTTGCTACTCCTCCTGTGGCAATTTTACTGCTTGTCACAGCGCTGGAACCAATTTTGCTATTCGTGACAGCTGAAGATGCTATCTTTGCGTTCGTTACTGCGCTAGTTCCGAGGTCTGCACTCTTTACTTCTCCATTCTTGATGTCCTGGGACAGTATCGATTCGTCAATTATGTCAGACGAACCTATCGTGTTTGCAGCATAGGCCCTCAGCTCCGGCGACGCAACAAA
>Ga0070708_100003520_pt1 | contig 12264 bp, 10 predicted proteins | sample KBSK5503metaG_FD_65469 | JGI IMG/M metagenome (GOLD analysis project Ga0070708, IMG submission 65469) | Corn, switchgrass and miscanthus rhizosphere microbial communities from Kellogg Biological Station, Michigan, USA - KBS K5-50-3 metaG | ecosystem: Host-associated > Plants > Roots >...
GAGCGAGCAATGAGCCAACCCGCGCTGAACCCCGAATTCTTCGGAACGCCGCTGCTCCTGTGGCGCGGCGGATCGATGCTCGCCACCGAGCATCTCTACCAGCCCTTCCAGAGAATCGAGCGCCACGAGCACAACCATCCCTGCGTCTGCGTGTTCTCAGAGGGCGATACTTCGTGCGCTCAGACGCGGGAGAGCGCGAGTGCCGGGCCGGCGCGGTGCTGATTCATCCCGCGGGAGCCACCCACAGCGACCGGTTCGGGGGCGGCGAGGCCCGCCTGCTGATCGAGACAATCGGATTAGATCTCTCCGCGGGGCGCGGGTGGCACTACTCCATCGCCGCGTACGCCAGCGTCCAGAAGTCGCTGAATACTTTGGGCGGCTCCGGCGAATCCAGCATGCGCTGGGTGAGGAGGATGCCGATCATCCGATTCTCCGGGTCGGTGTAGCCCGACGTGCCGAAGCCCCCGTCCCATCCGAATCGACCCGGGGTGCGGTAGATTTCGTTGCGCTGGATGTCCACCGCCATGCCGAAGCCCCAGCTGCTGTAGGAACCGAAGAAATTCTCCGCGCCCACGCGCTGCTCGGCCGTGACCTGGTCCGAAGTCATCAGCTCCACGCTGGCGCGGGAGAGAATCTGCTCCCGCCCGTGCCGACCTTTGTTCAGCATCATCCGGGTGAAGGCAAAATAGTCATCGATCGTCGAGACGAGCCCGCCTGCGCCCGACTCGAACGGCGGGTCGGGCCACCACGCGTTGCTCGCCCTCTCGTCAAACACATCCAGCGTATTCGTCTGATGATTGAAGGAGTACACCTCGGGCAGGCGCTCCCTTTTCCCAGGAGGCACGTGGAATGCCGTGTCCTTCATTTCGAGCGGATCGAAGATGCGCTCGCGCATGAAGTGGCCGAGGGAACGTCCGGACACCCGCGCGATCAGGACCCCGAGCACATCGCCGCTCACGTGGTACATCCATCGCTCGCCCGGTTGCGCCAGCCACGGCAGCGAACCGAGCTTCTGCAACCACTCCTCCGTGCCCGGTATCTTCGAGGGCACTATCGGGCCGTCGCCGCAAACCCGATACTCACGGATCAACTTCTGGATCGGATACGTCCCGGGGATCGCCATCACGCTGCCGAAGCCCATCCGGTAGGTCAGCAGATCGCGAACGGTGATCGCCCGCAGCGCAGGAACCGTGTCATCGGGCTGCGAGAACAGCGACTTGAGCACGTTGCGATCGGCAAGCTCCGGCAGCCAGGCCTCGATCGATTCGTCGAGCCGCAGCCGGCATTCCTCCACGAGAATCATCGCCGCGACCGCGGTGATCGGCTTGGTGAGCGAGGCGATGCGGAAGATCGTGTCCCGGCTCATCGCCGCCGGATGGCCGAACGCCACGGTGCCGAGCGCCTCCACGTGAACGTCGTCGTCCCGGACGACCAATGCAACGAGCCCGGGCATCTCTTGACGCTCGATGTGCCCGGACAACACTTGATGCATCCGTTCGAGTCGCGACTTCGAAAGGCCTCTCATTCCTAACGGCTAGTAGCTGACCGACGCCGCCCCATTCGAAAGGAATTCGACCAGCTTCGCGCCGCCGACGACGACCGCCCCGTCCACGAGCCTGTTCTCATCGAGCCCGCGCTTCTTGAAACAAGGCGAGCAGACCCAGATTTTTCCGCCGGCCTTGGCGAAGTTCGCCATCAGCTCTTTGAGCGGCGCGAATCCCTGCTCGTGAATGTCGTCGGCGTAGCCCTTCTGGGCGAGGCGCACACCCTCGGTGCTGAGAAACACGATCGCCTCCTTGTCCGAGGCGACCGCGGCATTCGCAATGACGAAGCCGACCGTGGCTTTGTCGGTATCGTTCTTGGCAAACGACAGACTGACGCAGAATTGTTTCGTCATGGGTCCTTCCTCCGTTCAATGAGATACTGCGGGTGATCCGCTTGGACGAGCCGATGCCCGGTCATCCGGCACCAGGATGGAAGATCCGCCGGAGCGCCGGGGTCGCGCGCGGTGAGCCGGAAGCGCTCGCCGGGATTAAGCGCGAGCATCCTCAGGCGCAGCTCCATCACCAGCTCGCCGCAGCCCATATCCCCGGCGTCCCATTCGCTCAGGGACGAGTCCGTCTGGAAAGAGCCATTTCCCAGCTCAGCCATAGCGGCCCCCAATAGCATCGCCGGGACCGAACCGCCAACGCGAACTGCGCGTGCATGGAGCGGAAGACAAGTCACTTCACAATTCTGTTACCCGTGAGGGCACGACCGTGCGATCGCCGTTTCCACGTGTTGCCGTTTCCACGGGTGCGAGCCATGCCGCTGTCGCGATCCGTCCCAGGGTTCGGCCCTCCACGGCTTCGAGCCATCCCGACGCCGAAGTCGCGATCGCGAAGGCCCGGCCTCCAGGGTTTCGAGCCATCGGGCGCCGGGTGCGCGATCTACCCGCCCGTATCCGGGCACATCGGCGGCTCCGATACACCCAGCACATAGGTCAGGCTCGCCGGGAAATACTCCGGTTGAAGCGTGCTCGACTCCGCCAGTTGATATTGAAAGCCGTCCGGATCCGTTGGGGGGCCGCCGCAGCCGGCCCGGATCAGACCGACATGCGTCGAGTTATCGACGTTGCCCGAGACGGTCCAATCCCTCACCCCATTGACGGGATATCCGTACCCGAAATGGTCGCCCTGGATCACATTGTCGGTGACCGTCCCGCCGTAATTGATGGTGTGCGGGCAGCTCCAGACGTCCGGGCCCATCGCGATACCCACCTTGATGAAGGCGCTCCTCGCGTCGATCACGTTGTTGGTGACCACGGTCCCGGCGTAGTTGCCATTCGTCGGGTGGTAGTCGACCATGTTGATTCCCCCCAGCAGAGTTCGCGTCAGGGCGATGACCGTGTTGTTCGAAACGATCGACCCCGGCGCGCCGAAGACGACGATCGCCCCATCGGTCGCGTCGGTGATGACATTGTTCATCACCGTGCTGTTGCCGCACGCGTGCGAGATGCCATCGGCCCACCGGCCATCGGGGGTGCCCGACGGGCCGATGGTGTTGTCGGTGATCGTCGCGTTCTGGCACTCGGGGACCCCGTCGGCGCTGACCCTTCCTTCATGGATGTGGAGAATCGACCAGCTTCGAGTGTCATAGGCGACGATGTTCTGGACCGTCTGGTCGGAACCGGTGCCGATCTCGATCAGCGCGGTGCCCGACTGATAGCCGAGCTTGGTCCGATTCCCGTCCACCTGGATGTTCTGGATGGCGATTCCCGACTGATGGTTGCCATCGATGGCGCTGGTCAGCGTGCCACCGCCGACGCGCAGCAGCGCGCGGTGGTCGTCGACGGGAAAGCCCTGGGTGTAAATCCGTTGGCTGGGCGCGGTGAATCGCACCGGGTTGCTCAACATGAAGACCGCGCCGGGACAGAGGACTGCCTCCGCGGCCGGCCCGACGAGCGACGAATTGATCTCCGCCTCGGTCCCCGATGGGATGCAGCTGCCGAGCGCCGGGCTGCGGCTGTTGACGGTCATCCCGCATGAAATGGCGGAGGCGAGCGGCGCGGCCAGCGCCAGGACGGCGAGCCTGGAGCGACTTCCGCCCGGATTTCCATTTCGACCGCGTTGGTGCCGTCCCGATGAAGTGGCCAGTTTGATTTGCATGGTCTTCGCAACGTTTCACAGTGCCTACGCAAATGCCAGGCTCCCTCGACCATGCGGTCCGAAACTGTTGTACATTTTGCCCCGGAAACCGGGCTTTGCCGGCGCGCAGCTTCTCGAGTCGCCCGCCTGAAACAACAAAAGCTCGAGCACGGCTGACGGCACCGCCATAACCGCACCCCTGGTGCATTCGCGGGTTGAGCGAGAGTCGGACGATTCACTCCGCCTTGGCCGCCTCGGGCTCGCGTGAATACATCTCCAGCCGACCCTTTTTCCGTTTGAAGTGAAAAAAAGCTACCAAAAACGTCTTATTTTCACCTCTCGCTGAAGAGATCGACTGAGTCCGGCCGCTCACGTCGCGGCGACTGCGCCGATGGAAGCTGTTTTTCCTCAGAGCGGTTCGCCGGAAATGCGGGCGATCCGGTACGTCGCGCTTCCGCGAGGGCGATCCACCGTCACCCACTCGCCGGCGCCATGCCCGAGCAAGGCGCGCGCGAGCGGAGATTCCACGCTGATGCTCCCCGCGGCGGCATTCGCCTCGTCGGGACCAACCAGGCGATAGATGAGCGGAGCGCCCTGCTCGTCTTCAATGCGGACCCACGCGCCAAAGGCGACGCGCCCTTGCCCTTGGGCTCCCGTGTCAGCAACAAAGGTTTCTTCGATCAGTGCCGAAAGTTGAGAGATGCGCCGCTCGACCTGCTTGTCCGCCGATGAAGAGTCCAGGGACCGGTGACCTGCCCGCGCGCGCGCCGCCGTCAGATAGGAAAGCTCCCGCTCCAGGCGAGCCCTGCCCTCCGCGGTGATCGGCCGCTTGGGGCCTCCCATCCGGCGCGGAGCGTCCAAGGGATCCGCATGAGAGTCATCGTCCTCGCGCGTGAATGCTTTGGACATTGCGTCGACACCTCCGGAGGCGACTTCCACTCGACGAATGATACCGGTTCGCAAACTTGGAGCCAATTGCGACCAAGATCCACGCGAGCGCCGGGTCGAATGAACCGGCGTTCGGATAGGCGCTCAACGCCGCTCGAGCGCACCGAAACAAGTCATTCGGTCGGCTGGGCGGGTCGTCCCGCCGGTCGATGCAATCACCTGTTCTCGAGGCGGATGACCAGCCGCAGCCCAGACCACGTCTCGTCGATGGCGCATACCTTGTTGTCGACAAGACCGGTGGGAAGGGCCACGGCCCGAACCACGTCCTCGGTGATATCGGTGGGGACCTTCGACGCCTTCTTCGGCCAGGCGACCCAAAAGCCCGCGGCCGGGGTCATGCGCCGCCTGACCGAGGCGAGCCGCCGGGCCAACTCGGCGCGGCGGGTCACGAACAGCACCAGCACGTCGAACGGCAGCTTTCCGGTGAGCCCCATCTCCAGGGAGACGGTGCTCGGCAGCGCGCCGAGCGCCTTTTCGAAATCCGCCGGCGAGTCGAGGATCGCGACCCGGTGGCCATCCTTGATGCCGAGCTTCTTCGGCAGCGGAGCTCCGGAGTACCCGGCCACCTCAAGCCCCCGGCGGCGGCGCGGTCGAGGGCGGCACCGGCTTGCCGTCGACCGTGTTCGGCTCCATCAGCTCGATCCGCGTGCCGTCGGGGTCATACAGGTTGGTTTGCCGTTTCCTGTTCGTACCCACCCTCGCCTCGATTGGCTTCGCATAGCCGATCCGTTTGGCGCGGATCTGCAACGTGGCGACCGCCTTTTCGACGTCCGGAACGACGAGGCAGACGTGATTCTTGACCCCGCGCGTCTTCTCATCGGGCGGCTTCGAATAGAGCATGAATTCCAGATAGTCCTCCCCATCCGGCACCCGCATGTTGATCCAGCTCAGCTCCTTGCCGGAGGCGCTGCCGCGCCAGAACTCGTTGAAACCGAGAATGTCCCGGTAGAACTTCATCGCCGGCTCCACCGATCCGACGAGGATACCAAGGTGCGTCACGTGCGCCGAAACCCGGCCAGGCGGCAGGTATTTGCCTCTTTTCCGCGCCGTCCAGCTGTCCGGCTGATACTCGACGATCTCGACCGTGTGGTTGTCGGCGTCCTTGATGTTGAAGTTGTAATTGCCCGTCCTGCCCTTCCCGACCTTCTCCGGCACGGCGACGCCTCGCGAGGCCAGGTAGTCGCGCATCCGGCGCGCGTCGTCGGTGTAGAGCGAGACGTGGTTCAGCCGGCCATCGCTCTTCGGCGGCTCGGCGAACAATTCCAGATATTGTTGGTCGTTGATCTTGATGAAAGCTATTCGCTCGCTCCCGTCGTCGCGCTTGAGCGAAAACGGCTCATCGAAGCCCAGCAGCTCTTTGTAGAAGGCGCGAGCCTTTCCCAGATCGCTCACGTACAGCGCCATGTGCGCGACACCCAGGATGCGGGGACGCTTCACCTCCCCCGGGGCGGCGAGCAGGGCGGTCGCGGCGAGAATTCCAACCATGCGTATCAGCGGATTCATTGCTTGGCTCCGATTCAGTTCCTTGCGTTCTGTTGGGGCGAGAAGCGCGCGACGAAACCGCCCCCCGGGCGCAAAGCCAGCTCGAAGGCGTCCCGGCTCGCGACGTCCTGGTACCCGAGGCCCAGCGCGCCGCCGTCATCCCCCTCGTCGCGGACGATCGTGGCCCGATAGCGCCCTTTCCCGAGGAAAGAAAGGTCGACTCTCAGGTCCCGCGCGCTCGGGCCATTCAGGACGCCCAGAAACCAGCTGCTGCCGCTGCGGCGCGCGAAGGCGGCGACTTCGCCGATCGACGAGCCGGGAAGCACGAGCGTCTCGTCCCACACCGTGGGAATGCTCTTGATCACCTCGAGGGCAGGGCTCTCCAGCAGGCTCCTGGGGTTCGCGGCGTAGACCATCACCGGCGAAGTGAAGACCACCGCCGTCGCGATCTGGTGGGCCGAGCTCGTGTCCTTGCGCCGCTCGTTGAAGATCACCGGGGTGTAGTCGGCCGGTCCGGCGAGGAAGCGGGTAAACGGGACGGTGGTGTTGTACTCGGCCCAGATCTGGCTGCGACCGTGCTCCAGGCCTCGAATCCCCTCGCGGGTCATCTCGTTGGGCCAGGTCCGAGACTCCCCCGTCGGCTTGTTGGCGCCGTGGAAGTTGACCAGCAGCTGGTATTCGGCGGCATCCTTCAAGACTGCCTCGTAGAGGTCGATCAGCTCCTTGGCCTCGTGGTCGAAGAAATCCATCTTGATCCCGGCGACGCCGAGCCGGTGGAGTCGTTGAAAGAGCTGCCGGCGCTTCGCTCTATCTCGCTGCTCGCCGCTGTGGAGCCAGAACCAGAGGCGAACGCCCCGCCCCTTCGAGTACGCCACCAGCTCGCGGATCTGTCCGTCGGACCAGCGCCGCCACAGCCCCTCGACGATCTGGTGCTCGAATCCGAGCTCGCCCGCCATTCGCGAGAAGTCCTTGATCACCGCGAACCCCGCCGCGCCGCCGTCCGGGCCCTGGCCCTCTCTCGGGGGACCGTCGAGATATCGCCAGACGGCCCGCCCCGGCCGCAGCCACGGCGTCTTCAGCCCCTGGGGAAAGAGCTTCGGATCGGCCGGCGGGCAGAGGTCGTGGATGGCGTCGCTGTTCACCAGGGCATTCAGGTCAGGGCCGATGATCACCACGCGCCAGGGGGTCTTGATCGTGCCCCGGATCGCCGCCGGCTTGGCGAGCCGCTCCGCGTTCTCCTCGCCGTAGCGAAGCGTGTACGGGTAGCTCGCGGGCGGCGAATGCCCCAGGCGCTCGCGGAAGCCGCCCTTGCCGTCGGCCTGGAGGGTCATCCCGGCGTAGTCGCGAAGGGCGGCCTCGGTGATCGAGGCATAGCCCCGCCCCTCGGGCAGCCGTACGGTCAGGGGTGGGGCGGCCCATTCGCCGGCGGCGACCTCCATCGCGTCCTGGCGGGCGTAGACGCCCTCGTAGTGATCGCGCACCCCCTCTCGCCAGACCGTGCTGCCCTGGGGCAGGCGAAAGCCGCTGGCCGCATCGGGAACTCGATATCCGCGTCCCGGCACCACGAAGCGGAACGCGACCGCATCATCGAACACCCGGACGTCCACCGTGAAGGAACTCCGGCTCGCCGCATGCTTGACCGGGATTCGCACCCCGTTGCTGTGGTCCAGCGCCTGCGAATGGACGCCACGCCAGGGGTATTTCTCGCGGGTCTGGTACGACTCCGCCTTGCCGAGCATCGCCCCCTGGCCCAGGTCGACCCCGGCGACGGCGATCCCGAGCGGTGAGGTCTCGATCACCGTCTGTCCCCGGAAGAGCACCCGATAGATGAGGCGACCTCCCTTCTCCACGGTGGCGGTGAACTGGATCGCCTCGTTCGGACTTTTCACCTCGACCGCGGTCCCCTGCGCCGGGCCGCCGACGGCGAATACAAACAAGCAGACCTTCAAAGGCGCCACAATACCCTTCATGACCTCACCGCAATTCGTTGCAAGGGCTGTTCATCGCTTCATCAAAGGACCATCGGCCAATTGCGCACGTTATAGTTGGAGACAGCATGGCTACGGAGACAAACCGCGAAATCATCGAGCGGGCACCGGCAGAGCCGCAGCTTTCTTCCGGTGTGCAAAATGTCGTCCCACCTGCTGATCTCCTCCCGCGTACCGATGACGCCCCCGAGCTCCAGGTCACCGTTCACGACAGCTCGCGATTTGAATGGCAGGTCGTTCTCCCGATCCCGAGATCGGGGAAAGTGCCCTACAACGTCGAAGCAGAATTCGAAATCCCGTCCAATTCCCTCTCCGGACACTCGCCCTGGGATCTGGTACAGGGTTTCACACGTCTGGACGCAGACATCGCATCGGTGCGCTCGGATGGGTCGGTGAACGCTCTTCGCCACAAGGCCGTGTCGCTGGCGCGCATGCTCGACCGTGCGCGCACGGGTTTTGCCCGGCACTGCACTGAAGCGGTCGGTCAATCGCGTTGTGACGAGCCCTCCGATACTCACGGTTTTCTCATGGTCTGGCTCGACGCGGCCCTGAGCGCCGTCTCTTCCTCGCGGGAACAACTCACGATTGCCCTCCCCCAGGACTCCGCCGAATTGTCCCGCGAACGTACCCTGGCCGACGAGTTCATCAGCGTCCGGTTGCTCGAGTTCCTTGCCGAAGCCCAACAAGTCCTCTCGACCGCCAAAGAAGCGGAGCTTCCCGAGGTGCAGCACCTCAGAGCCTGTCTGGCCGTCACGGAGGAGCGGCTGGCAGCGGCGGTGGAGGCCGAAATTGCCTATCGCCGGGCGCACGGCCTCAGCTTGCCGGACCCCGAGCTACCCGAAACGTTGGAGAAGTACGTCGAGCGGGCGGGACGGCTGAAGAAGCACTTTCAGGAGGTCCTGGAGTTGGCGCGCGAGGCGTACCCTCTCGACGACCGGGTCCAACAATGGGTGGCCACCTTTTCCGCCCTGGTCGCGGGAATGCTGGTCTTCGGCGCCCAGCTCGTGCTCGGGCAGGTCTCGACCGGCTCCCGACTCACCTCCGGGTTGGCGGTGATCGTGCTGTTGGCAGGCCTCACCTACGCGGCGCGCGATCGAATGAAGGAGCTTGGCCGCGCCTGGATCGCCGGCAAGGTGTACCGATTCCACGCCCAACGGGTCGTTCTGTGCCGGTTGGCGGAATCCAAGAAGAGCCTGATCGTCCGCGCCCGCGAGTGGTGCAACGAGACCACGGTGATACGGCCGGACCCGCTCAATCCCGAGGCTAGCGCCTCGAGACGCGTCACCGTGGTGCATCACCTCCATCGCGGAAATCTTCTGTCGAACGCCACCGTGGCCACGTCCGGGGCACAGCGCATCCGACACGTGTTTCGGTATGATTTGTCACCGCTGTTCTCGCGGCTGCACGATCCCGTTAAGCGGGTGCCGGTGGTGGACCCAGAGACGAGACACGCCCGGTTCGTCGATGCGCCCCGCCGCTACCAGCTGCCGATCGAGGTGCGTGTTTCGATGCATCACATCGAGCGCGAGGTACGCGCGAATCTGGTGGTGGACAAGCTCGGAATCAGGCGGCTCGAGACAAAGAGCTGACGAAACCTCTCACCCGGTCGACGTCCCAATTGCTAGGCAGTGCCCAACGGATTCATCCGCTGCACCGGCTGCCGCCTCAAGAGTCTGTGATTGCTGGCAACCTTCCTCGATCATCGCGCTCGGGGAATTTTCCTTCCGGTGGCCATGTTCGCACACCGAGAGCTGGGCGTTTCCGCTCACCCCCCTCGGGTTCTCTGAACTAAGTCAGACATCCCCGAAACTCTGCAAAACTTAGCCTCTACAGACCTTTGAGGAGGCCAACATGTTTGCTCGCAATGTTCATATGCAGCTCAAGCCCAATACCAGCGCGCAGTTTACCCAGACGCTCGAGAAGGAAGTCATTCCCTTGCTTCGAAAGCAGCAGGGATTCAGGGACGAGATCGCTTTCCTGGGACCGAATGCGAACGAAGCCTACTCCATCAGTTTCTGGGATTCGAAAGAGAAGGCCGACGCGTATAACCGCGCCGGTTATCCAGAGGTGCTGAAGACCTTGGCAAAAGTGGTTGAGGGAACTCCGCAACTTCAGACCTACGAAGTTTGCAATTCAACCATTCAGCAGATCTCCGCCCGGGCATAAACAGCTCGGTTGACTGATTCGTTCAGGGGCGGCGAAAGCCGCCTCTGTTTTTTTGACGCGCTGGATAACGTCGCTTTTTACGACGTATCCCAGCTGAATTTTCTAATTGTTTGTTGATCGCTGATCCGTGCCATTACCTCAGTCTGTGGCGCCCACCAGCGAGTTTCTGAACATCGAAGGGCTCGAGGAGCGGGCCAAGACGTTGGCGGCCGCGTTCATGCTGGCGCCAAAGCCGCGCTCGGCCAGCCGCGCGTATCTGAAGAGGCTCAAGGACGACGAGCGCGTTTTGCGTGGGGCCTATCGGACCCTGGCCGACGACGTCCACAACGGGGAGACGATCACCCCCGCGACCGAATGGCTGCTCGATAACTTCCACGTCGCGGAAGCCGAGTTCAAGCGCGTTCGGCACGACCTGCCACCCTCGTATCATCGACATCTCCCACGGTTGGCGCCGCGCGAGCTGACCGGGACGACGCGAATCTATGCCCTGTCGCGGGAGCTGATTCGCCACAGCGATGGCCGGTTGGATCCGGAGCGCTTGGTCCGGTTCATCATGGCATTCCAGACGGTGGCGCCGCTCACCATCGGTGAGCTCTGGGCGTGGCCGAGCATGCTCAAGCTTGGCTTGATCGAAAACTTCCGGGGCCTCGCCGAGGGGATCCTCGAAGGACGCGACCAGCGGGTCGCCGCGGAAAGACACCTGGCCCCGCTCGACCGGGGGGAAACTCCCCTTGCGCCGCTTCCCCGCCTCCTCCACTCTGCATTGGTCGTTCACCTGCTTCAGCGTGTCCGCGACTACGGTCCGAAGGCAATCGCGCTTCGCGCCGGGCTCGACGAGCAGCTGGCAGCGCAGGGGATGACCATCGAGGATGCGATCCGGGCCGAGCACCAGCGCCAGGCAACCCTGCAGGCCTCGGTGGCGAATACGATCACCAGCTTACGACTCTGCGCAACGCACGACTGGAGCCGCTACTTCGAGAGCGTGAGCCCGGTGGAGCAGGTCCTCCAGCGGGACCCCGCGGGGGTCTACGGCCGGATGGATTTCGCCAGCCGCGACCACTATCGGCAATCGGTCGAGGAGCTGGCCGACGTCACAGGCGAGGCTCAGGTCCGGGTGGCGCTGCGCGCGGTAGCGAGCGCACGGAACGCTGAGACGTCGCCTGGGGTCCAGCTCGCGGGTCACGTGGGTTACCACCTGATCGGGCGTGGCCGGAAAGACTTCGAAACCGACGTGGCCTGGCAGCCTCCGCTGAGCCAGAGACTGCGCCGCTTCGCCTTCGCGCACGCCACGCTCGCGTACCTGGGAAGCATCGCCGTCCTCACCGCGCTGTGGGTCGCCTTCGCCCTCGGTTACGCGGGTCGGAGCCAGGCTGAGGGAGTGAGGGTCTGGCTTGTGCTCCTGAATCTCTTGCCGGCGAGCCAGGCAGCCATCTTCCTCGTCCAGAAGTTGGGGGCATGGTTCGTCACGCCGCGACGGTTGCCGCGGATCGATCTTTCCGGCGGGATTCCCGCAAGCGCGCGCACGATGGTCGTCGTTCCCACGATTCTGCAGAGCGTCGAAGGGGTGGTTCGACTTCTCGAACATCTGGAGGTGCAGGCGCTGGGGAACATGGACCCCTTCCTGCATTTCGCCATCCTGGGCGACTTCATTGACGCGCCCACCGAAAAGATGCCCGACGACGATCGGGTTCTCGAGGCCGCGAAGGCAGGCATCGCCGGACTCAACGCGAAGCATGGCAACGGACGACAAAACAAGTTCTTCCTCTTCCACCGGGAGAGGAAGTGGAATCCGCAGGAAGGCCTTTGGATGGGCTGGGAGCGCAAGCGCGGCAAGTTGGAAGAGCTCAACCGGCTCTTGCGAGGCGCGGCGGATACCAGCTTCCGCGTTCAGGTCGGAGATCTCTCCATCCTTTCTGAGATTCGATATGTGATCACCCTCGACAGCGACACCCGCCTCCCCCGCGACGTGGGCAGGAAGCTGGTCGAGATCATCAGCCATCCGCTCAACCAACCCGTCTTCGACCCGAAGCTGCGCCGGGTCACCCAGGGCTACG
>Ga0070708_100003521_pt1 | contig 12261 bp, 7 predicted proteins | sample KBSK5503metaG_FD_65469 | JGI IMG/M metagenome (GOLD analysis project Ga0070708, IMG submission 65469) | Corn, switchgrass and miscanthus rhizosphere microbial communities from Kellogg Biological Station, Michigan, USA - KBS K5-50-3 metaG | ecosystem: Host-associated > Plants > Roots >...
TCGCAATTCGTAGATCGGCTACTGAAGGGTCAAAGGCCAATAATCTATGGCGATGGCGAACAGACGCGCGATTTCACTTATGTAAGTAACGCCGTCGAGGCCAACATGCTGGCGGCAGAAAGCGCTCGCGGAATTGGAAAAGTCATTAACATCGCCAACGGCGAGAAGGTTTCAATTAACGAGCTCTTTCAACTTGTGAGGCAGATCCTCGGCCGCCATGATATTGAGCCGGATTATCAGCCGGCGCGGACCGGCGACATCCTGCACAGCCTGGCGGACATTACCAATGCGCGCGAGAATCTGGGATTCGAACCGCGAGTTCGACTTGAAGAAGGACTCAGGCTTACAGTCGGGAGCGCCTCGACCGGTCCGGCGCCAAATAAGATCAGCGGTACCTCAGCCTAAGGTGGTCCCAAAGCGATCCTGAGCTGATCTCACCAGCATTACTGGTAAGACGTGCGAATGAGAAGCGGAAAAGGTTCAGCTAAGCCAGACCGCAGCCGAGAGAGTCGAACCAACACGTTTCGTGCCTGAACTAGCTGGAGGATTGAGGGCGCCACCTTAGGATTCAACTGAGCCTTATCTTTTGTCCGTCAGGAAGATACCCGACGTTCCCGGGCCAATCGGTTTTCCTATTCATGAAGGGCAAGTTTATCAGCGCGATCAGTAAGGCCGAGGCCCTTCGTCAGGCCCAGCTAAGCCTGATGAAGCAAGATGCCTATAAGCATCCATACTATTGGGCTCCAGTCGTGTTAATTGGAGACTGGCGATAGTAGCTCACGGCAGATAGACGTCCGAGCGCCGCGGAACATGAAATCTCTCCCGGCCCTGGACGGCGGTGATGGCTTTTGCTTCGAAACAAGTTTCGCCTTGAAGCTTTTCTCTTGAATAATCCGGGCACCGGATCGACAATAGCTGATCAGAACTGAGTGCACTGAGAGATTCCAGAATCCAGTGAGCGTGTTTCCGTAGCCAGGCTCAATTCATATAATCAGCTCCTAGCATCCTCAAGTGTCCTCGGCAACCCAAGCAGCAGAATAGTGTTGGAAGAACGATGCCCGATTCTCTTCTCACCTCTTTTCCCGATCCTGACTGGATAATCCCGCTTGCGTCCGCCGTGGCGGTGATCTTAGTGCTCGCGATTCCGGTGTGGTTGATTATCAGGTGGTACATCAAACCAACCAACGCGGAAGAACGCAAGGACGCGATCACATTGTTGTTTCAAACGCTGGGAGGCGTGGCGTTTCTCTTAGGTGTATTTTTCACTTGGCAACAGTTGATTAATTCCCGCGAAGAGTTGAAGACCTCAAGGGAAGGTCAAATCACTGAGCGGTATACGCGGGCAATCGACCAACTTGGAAAAACCGAAGACGAAACCAAGGATCGGACCGGGAAGAACTCTGGCACCGAGCAACAGCGATTCTTAGCCATTCGATTGGGAGGGATCTATGCGCTCGAACGCATCGCAAAGGATTCTGATCGAGACCATGCAACGATCATGGAGGTATTAACCGCGTTTGTTAGGCAACACTCTTCGTGGATCGTCGGAGGCGGAAACTCATCTGATTCTATTATCAAGCCGGATATTCAAGCAGTCCTGACAGTCATCGGCAGACGAGGTCAAACTTACGGACATGGCGAGTCTCAACGGCTCGATCTTTCCGGAACTGATCTTCGTGGGGTCTTGCTTAATGATGCCAACCTTGATGGCGCCATCTTACGGTCCGCGCACTTTGAAGGAAGCACCACTAATCTGAAAGGCATTCAGCTAAACAACGCGATCTTGCAGGACGCGCGTTTCGGCGAGGCAATCCTGGATGGAGCTCAGCTACGCGGGGCCGACCTTCGAGGAGCAAGCTTTCAAGGAACTAGTATGGTCGGCGTCGATTTCAGCGGTGCCGACTTAAGTGGGGCTGACATGCGTGGGGCGGTTGGGATCACGCAGCAGCAAATTAGTTCAGCGAAGAATAGCGCCGGGACCTTGACGGACTTTAATAAGGGACCGGGACCATAGCCATGAGCGAACACCTTTAGTTTTTCTCGCGGGAGGTTTAATAATATGAAAGCGGTTTGCACTATCACACTGATCATCTTACTGTTGAGTTCGACCAGCAGATTTGGGATTTCCTTAACTCCGCAGCCAAACGCGGGAGTTGCCCTGCTTACGCAACCAAAAGGTGCTGTCAAGATTAGCCGAGGGCATCACACAGAGACACTAGCGGACGATGCTTTGCTTAATGTCGGGGATGTTGTAACCATAGCCGCCGATGGCGGAGCAGTTATCTATCAAGCTTACGCGCCGGTGAAACGCCTGGTTGCTAATGAGAATCTCACGGTTAAGACTTTATCGCCACCTCCTCAGGGCAGTGCACTAACCCTAGAAGAGTTTGGCTCATTCAAAAGAAACTATCTAATAGCTCATCAAAACCGACACAACTTATCGCCGATAACTCAGGGTGGCAGTGAAGATGCCAATCTGACTCTTCTGGAACCGCGAAACAGTTTCATTCTAGATGGCAAGCCGACGTTCGTTTGGACGCGCGCTGCTAACGCGACCAAGTACGTGGTCAATATCTACGATGGGAATGAGAAAGTCGTTTGCAGCCAGAGCACCACAGATCTAAAACTTCTTTATCCGAGCGCGTGTAACCCGCTCGAGCCTGGTGCTTACAAATGGGATGTCACAGCGCAGATTGGAGATAAAGTATCCGATGACCCCGCGCTCTATGATGCGACTTCATTTGCCCGACCTGATTTAACGCAGACCAGCGATATTGTCTCGGCGGTGCAGCATGCCCAGACCATATCCGAATCAGATATCGCTGCGCGAAGCGTGTACGCAGCTACGCTGTTGGAGCATCACCTTTACCCGCAGGCCGAGGTTGAGTTGTTGCGATCGCTTCGAGACGATCCCGCGGATCAGGCACTATGGGCGCTCTTAATCGAAACCTATTTTCAGATGAAGCGATGGCCCGCGAGGGAAAAAGCGAGAAAGATAAGCGTCGCGGATCACCTGACACCGCAGATGGTCTGGACCCTGAATAAACGTTAAGTCTTCGCAGGTAGAGATCCGCAAAGAACTTCTATTTAATTTCTCGATTCGCATCTCAATTCGCCGGCAAATCGGATCTGGCGTTGGTCCAACTCAAGGACATGTCTCTTGCCTTCACAAGACAATCGAAACTGGTCCTTGTCATTATGTTGCTTATTTTCGGTGGAGTGGTTACACGCGGCGGGACATTTCAAGAATCCGAACCAGCGAAGCGGCGTATTACCAGCATCGTTCGACAAACGCTAGACGCCTTCGCCAGAAATGATTTGGATGGTGTAAGAGAATCGTGGGCTGAGAATTCTGATTTTGCCTCTTTCAAGATCGAATTTGACATTACGCGAGCGGGTTATGACCAGATCACTTTCAATGATTTGCGTTTCACGCGTTGGGAACTTGGCTCGGAACACGCAATGGTGCGGATTGCTTTCCTAGTGAAAGGCCGAGACCGCTCGACCGGCAAGGCATTTGAACAATCACTGGTTTGGGACTTTGGTCTGATCGCGGTTGATGGTCACTGGCTTATCTCAATCTGGGATGTCCCTCGGGCAAATTTAGATAGACGATTGCTGGAGTTGGATTCTCGTGAGGAAAGGCTAAGGTTTTTACAACGAGAGAAGGACCTTCTTGACCTTTCACTTGTCCTGAGTTTACTCGAAAATGGCGACCATCTCGCCCAAGAAGGAGACCATATCCGCGGGCAGAAAGAGATCGATGCTGCCTGCGAGATTGCGGAAACTCTCGATCGATCGGATGCCCTGGCCGCGTGCTATAAGGCGCGAGGTGATCTCTTTTCATACCAATACAAACAGTCTGAAGCGCTCAGCAATTACCAGCGTTCCTTAGTTCTGTTCAAAACGCTGGCCGATTTGAAGGGACAACGAGCTTCTCAACTTGGGATTGGGAATGCTTACGTTCGATCAGGCGATTATCAGAGCGCCCTGAATACTTTTCAGCAAGCTCTCAACTTGGGACGAAAAATTCCCGAGTTAGGCGGTGACTCAGTGTCACTAAAACAGATTGGAGTTGTTTACGAGTCAATGGGTCTTTATGCCGACGCCCTGGATAACTACGGGAAAAGTTTGCAAGCGGCGGACGACGCTCATGACGAGTTGGCGAAGGCATCTGCTCAGATCAATCTGGGTAATGTCTATTTTCAGGTGGGCAGACCTACAGAAGCAGAGAAGTCTTACTCTGACGCATTGCGTGCGTACAACGATTTCGGCGATGAGGGAGCCGAAGCGGGCGCGCGAATCAATCTCGGAAACTACTTCATGTCTGAGCATGATTATGAAAAGGCTCTTCAACAGTATGATTTGAGTTTGAGAATCGGAAATAAGAGGCAAGACCGGCTTATCGTTGCAGCGAGCTTGAGCGGAATGGGTCATGTATATCTGCTGAAGGGTCAATACGGCGAGGCTCGCGGCAAGCTCGAGACAAGTCTTCAGCTCGCGCGTGAAGCCGGAACGCCACAGGAACAGGCGACCAGGCTGCTGGAGTTAGGTTATCTGGATGCCGTTACAGGTAATGACGGCGGGGCGCTGTCAAGGTATTCACAAGCGAAGGCGATTTCAACTCGGCTACAAGATATCGACACGGTCTTTCGGTCTGACAATCTCATCGGGGATTTGCGTCTAACACAACGGAACTGGCCGGCGGCAAGTGAAGCTTTCCAAAGTGCTGTCAATGAGATCGAGCAGGTGCGTGAGCACGCGAGCGCACCTTTCCTCCAAACGAGTTTCTTCGGGCAATTCACAGCTTCATACGGTGGCCTGATTAAGAGTTCCTATGAAATGGGCAAGTACGAGACTGCATTTAGCGCAAGCGAATTGGCGAAGGCGCGAACGCTGGTCGAAATCATGCGCACCAGTCATGCAACCGTAACGAAATCGCTGACCACAGCGGAGCGTTCCAGGGAAAGTCGGCTGATAGAGAGAATGACCGGGATCACGAACCAACTGGACGAACTAAAGGAACCCGAGTCCGAGGAAGCTGCCGAGCTTAATCGGCAATTAAACGTTGCGCGTTCCGATTACGAAACATTGCGCGATCAACTTTTTGTAGTGCACAGAGAGCTGCGTGTACAACGTGCGCAATTCGCGCCGCTGCATCTCAATGAGATACATCATGCGCTTTTCTTGAATCGTCCGGGATTGCGTATTCTGTCTTACGCTATAACGGAACACGGAGTCTTCCTTTTTGTGCTGACTCCTGGCACACGGAACGATTCAACGCTGAGAATTCATGTCCTGAAATCTGCGGCCGGCGAAGATTTGACCGAGAGAGAATTGCGAGCGCGCGTTCTCGACTTTCGACAAAAGTGCTCGCACCCGGATGCCCCGTACGTCACGGGCGCACGTGATCTCTACCAACTACTGGTCACGCCTGCCAGAGAAGAACTCAAAGGAGCGAACCAACTTTTGATTGTCCCGGATGGTGTTCTTTTGACTCTGCCGTTTCAAGCGTTAATTAACGAGCATGGTGATCATCTTCTGGAAACTGCCAGCCTCAGTTATGCACCGTCAATCACCGCCGTCATCGAAATGTTAAAGATATCTGACCGGAGACGGGCGAATTCCAAGCGCGGGATTGGAACAAGCAGAGTCCTCGCTATGGGAGTGAGTTCGTTTGATGAAATCGCCCGTTATCGCGATCGTAACTTGCCCTTCGCCGACGATCAGGTGCGCGAAGTCGTTGCTCTGTTAGGCGGGCGCGGTTTTACCGGGCCTACGGCGACTGAAGCAAATGCAAAACTGTTGATGGGAAAAGTGCGCTACATCCATTTAGTGACTCATGGCGAGGTAAACGGCAAGGCTCCGATGTTTTCTTCAATTGTGCTAAGGAAGGGCGGGGGCGAGGACGGTTGGTTGTTCGCTCGCGAGTTGATGGATATCGATCTGCATGCTGACATGGTGACATTGGCAGCATGTCAAACCGCGCTTGGACAAGAGACGAGAGGCGAAGGCCTGCTCGGCTTGTCATGGGCGATATTTGTCGCCGGCGCAGGAAGCAGCGTGCTAACGCAATGGGAAGTTTTGGACACAAGCACAAACGAACTAGTGTCACATTTCTATCAACACCTTAGAGACAACCGATTTAGCAGGAAGGCAGAGTCATTGCGGATGGCCCAGCTGGACTTAATGAAGAACCCAAAATTCAAACATCCGTATTTTTGGGCTCCATTTACTTTAATGGGAGACTGGCGATAACTGCGCAGGGTATAGCGGTCTTTGCGATGTGGAACCTAAGCCGAATTCTTCGCGCGACAATCTTTTCCGGCGCATGTCTTGTTCAGTTGGCGGGAGTTTGCCACGCTCAAAGCACAAACCAGGTCGGTCTGCTTGTTGAGTATTTCGATTCCAGTTCGTCTCCAGGAGTTAAGGCGGGCGTAATGGTTGGAGACAACTTGTTGTCCTACAACGGTGTCACTCTGATTTCGCCGGCCACGCTACTGGCGCTTGAAGAAAATCCATCATCCGTAGCAACGGTAATGCCGCTCCGAATTCGACGCGAAGGTGCAGAGATCACTATCTCGGTGCCGCGTGGGCCGCTCGGCATCGTGACTAGCATTCAGTTACCTGATGATGTGAGAGATGTTTACCGTCAGTCTTGGGTAGCATTGCAGGCGGAGAATGTCGTCGAATCAATGGCGAAGACCCGATTGGCCGCGCAAACCATACGCGCTCGTGGCGACAGAGTGACCGCAGCTTGGATTTGGTGGTCGCAAGCTGTGCGTTTTGGAAGAACTAAACGATGGTCTGAAGCCAGTGAACTGTACACCGAGGCGCTGGCGCTCCTCAAGGACGGTCCTGACATTGCCGCTCGGTCCCGTGCGTTGTCTGCCTTGGGCAACTGCAAATTCGTTCAAGGGCAGTTTGATGGAGCAGCAGATCAATGGACCCAGGCTCAGAAGATCGACTCAGACGCTGGTTACCAGTGGTGGTCAGCAGGCGATTTCAGCCAACTTGCTCAAGCGGCGAGCGCGAGGGGAGACCTCTTGACGGCCCGAGACTTCAACCGTAAGGCCAAAGAGGTTTACGAAAGACTTTCGCCGCAGTCTTCCACACTCGCCGGAACCCTGAACAATCTCGGAGAAACGATGCGCTCACTTGGGGATTTGAGGAGCGCCGAGGACCTCCTACTGGCATCTTTGAAGATGAAAGAGTCGCTCCTTAACGACGAAGATCCTCCTGCGCTTCTATCGATCGCGGGAACCCTTAGTGATCTTGGAGGCATTGCGCTTGCCCGAGAAGATCTTACATTTGCCAGAGACTATTTGACGCGCGCACTGCGCACTCGCGAACGGTTTCTGTCTGAAGACGCGGAAGAACTCGCGGCGTCTTTCAGTAATCTTGGGTATGTGGATCACGAAGAAGGAAAAATCCCGGAAGCCGAAGACAAATACCGACACGCGCTGGCAGTCTATCAGCGAATCAATCCCGCTACCGTCGCTTGTGCTGGTGTGCTCGGTAATCTGGGAAACGCAGCTTATGACCGGCGGGACTTAACCGCCGCGGAGGATTTCTACCTCCGAGCCATTGCGATTTTGGATCGCGTATCTCCAGGTTCGCTTGATGTGGCAAAAGCCTATCATAATTATGGGAACATTCTTTTCGCGATGAATCGACCTGAGCTCGCCCAGCTTAAGCATTTGCGGGCGAAAGCGATTTACGAGCGCCTAGCGCCGGAGTCACTGGATTTGGCTCTTGTCCTCAATAGCATGGGCACAATGGCGCTGGATCGAAAGCAATATGATGAGGCCCAGAGTCTTTTCGCTCAGGCTGTTGCGATTGTCGAGCTACAACGAAGCCGAATAAGAGTTACCGAGGCTCGCGCGTTTCTTGTTGCCGCGAGGATGAGTGAATACACAGGTTTGATACGCGCTTATCTTGGCCAGAAAGACTCCGTACACGCATTTGAGGTGGTTGAACGGGCTCGCGCTCGCAGCCTTGCGGAACTCATGTTCGAGCGCAATTTGGCTTTATCTGACGTGCCGAAGGAGCTTGTAGATAGGCAACGCGTCCTGATGGAGAATCGCAATGCTGCCTATTACCAGCTGAGCGTTCTTGACCCGCAAAGAGATGCGAAAGTGATTGAACAGCTTCGGGATGAAATTCAACATTTCTCAATTAAGCAGCGTGAACTAACTATTGAAGTTCGGCAGGCCTCACCTAAGTTCGCACAACTACAATATCCTGAACCTCTCAATCTCATGCAGGTCCAAAAAGCTCTTGATCCAGGCACATTGTTGTTGACTTACTTCGTGGATAAGCCGAGCACGTACCTCTTCGCAGTTACGAAGTCCTCCATCAATTTCTATCCGATTAACACGACCCGCGAGGATCTCTACGATCTCGTAGGTACCTTCATGATGAGAGTCGGTCGGCCTGGTGGTACCGGTGTGGTCCACGAGTTGGGACAAAGACTCTATGACGCACTCATCAAGCCTGCGCGCGCCGAGATTGATAATGCTAAGCGGATACTAATTTGCCCCGACGGCGCACTTCACAAGTTGAGCTTCGCCGCACTTGAAATAGGAGTCCCTCCTCAATCGACCACGTCAGGCTCAACAGAACCACGCTACCTGATTCAGTTGAAGCCCCTGCATGTTATCGTCTCGATGGGTCTCTACGACGAATTGCGGCGAACTGATCGGCTCGCCGGGCCGGAGGATCGCAGGGTCCTGCTCGCCCTTGGAGATCCGGCCTACAGATCGTCAACTAACGGCCGTCAGCAACTTGTGCGTGAGTGCGGCACTATTCGTGATGAGCTATCGCCTTTACCTCTGACGCGCGAGCAGGTTGAAACTATCAAGGGTTTGTATGGCGACCGAGCTTTGATACGACTAGGTTCGCAAGCCTCCAAGACAACCCTAAAACTTGAGAGCCCAAACGCGGGTGTCATTCATATTGCTTCTCATGGTTTCGTGGAGAACTGCGATCCGCTTAATTCCTTCCTGGCCCTCACACCAGAGGAGGGTCCAGATGAAGGTTTACTTCACGCATTTGAGATTATCGATGGTTTGCGATTGCATGCAGACCTCGTCGTCCTTAGTGGTTGTCAGACAGGATCAGGAGAGGTCAGTAAGACTGAGGGTATCATCGGGCTGACCAGAGCTTTCCAATACGCAGGTGCTCGTAGCGTTCTCGTTTCACTTTGGGAGATTACTGACAATAGTTCGTCACAGCTTATGAAAGAGTTTTACCGACAGTATAAGAACGGGGTCTCGAAGGATGAGGCTCTGCAACTAGCACAATTATCGTTGATCAAGTCCGAATTCTCGCATCCTTATTTCTGGGCAGCTTTTGTTTTGGTTGGTGACTGGCAGTGAGAAAGGGAAACGCCCAGTCACCCTGATTAGATTGAATGGACGCCTCAAGAAATTTCCACCGGCGCATCAAACAATTCCATTGACAGCAGACGCAAGTAGGTTTACTTTTTGGATCAGTTTCAATGTGTTTCTTAACCGGAGGCTCCCGCGCTATCCGAACAACCTCGAAGGCGCGAAACTCCAGCGGCCGTCAACCCCTATCTGATTAGAAGGAGCAAGCAAATGGCCAATCAAAAGAAAGCAAAAAATTCGGGAAAAAAGAAGTCCGAGGACGTTGTTATGTGGCTGCGTTTACCGCGACCAATGAAGGTAGGCGAACTTAACAAGCTTGGCATAAAAGGAGCCGAGTGTTTTGGCGGCGACACCTGTATCGCAGCGACCACTCCGCAAGCAAACGTAGGTATCATCGTGCAGGGTGATCTAAAGGAGTCGCTTAAGAAGGCTGGTCTTTCTCGCCGCGCTGATCCGTGTTTCGGCGGTGATACCTGTATTGTCTAATCTCATGCCTGATTTGATGCGAGGAGGTGCAGCCCATGGCCTGGAAAGCTTCGCACTATACTCACCTGGTTCCATTGAAGGATGGAACTGGCGTCGCTTATAACGGTCGCAGTGGAGCGCTGGTAAAATTATCGTCAGGAGCGTTCAAACGCTGCGGCACAATCATGACGAGCGCGCCGCAAGGCAAGCCACTCAGCGCTTCATTTGAGAAGGACGACTTGTTTGCGCATCTTGTCGCAGGAAGCTTCGTGGTCGAAGAAAACTTTGACGAACTCGAATTCATCGAGGATCAGTATCAGCGTGAGCGGCAGCAGTCGCAGTTCTTGCTCACGATCTTGCCGACTTTCGGATGCAATCTGGGGTGCGACTACTGCTTCGTCGGCAAGAAGCGGGGCGCAATGGACCGCGAACGGCAAGATCAGATAATTGAGTTTGTGGCTAACCGTTTTGCCTCGCAACAGTTTCCCAGTATGGCGGTCGATTGGTTCGGAGGCGAACCCCTTTTAGCCTTAGGCGCGATTGAATATTTGTCGCGAGCATTTCTGGATCTTTGCTCCAGGTATGATACGCCTTACAGCGCTCAGGCAATCACGAACGGCACGATGATCTCCGACAAAGCCGTCGACGTCATGAGCAGATCCGGAATTGACCGGCTGCAAATTACGCTTGACGGTCTTCGTGAAATGCACGATCAGCGCAGGCCGAGCAAGCTGCGCGTAATTTCGTCCTTTGAACAAACGGTCATGGGTTTGGAAAGAGTCGTCGGCAAATTTGTCATTCGCCTGCGAATCAACGTTGACAAGCACAATCTGGGCGAAGCTTGGAAACTCCTGGATTTCTTTGCGGCGCAAGGGTGGTTGGGCGCCGATCAGGCTTTCTATCCGTACCTTGCCCGCATCTCGCCTTTCACAGACGCGTGTGCCTCCGTTGCCACCGAGGTCTGCACTGTTGATGAGTTTCAGGAAACTAACATCCAATGGATGAAGCGTCTTCACGAACTTGGCGTTCCAGTGGCATTCCAGGGCCTCTACCAGTTTCCGGAACCCAAACTGTACAACTGTGGGGCAATCGGGAATAACGGTTTCATCTTTAATCCTAACGGTGAAATCCATAAGTGCGGGCTAGCCGTCGATGATTCCAGTGAAGCTATTGGCACCCTGGGGCAAGACTTGGATCCGAATCACTCGAATGCTAAGAAGTGGAAAGAGTGGAGTCCTCTGGCCAATCCGGTTTGCCGAGGCTGCGAATTCTTGCCGTCCTGCCTTGGAGGCTGTCCGAGAAATCAGATGCAAATGCGTGAGGTGCAGAAAAAAGAGAATTGCCAGTATTATCAACAGCATGAAAATCGTATCCTCGCTGCTCACCTAGAATTGGCACAGTTGTGAATTGAGAACCATCTTCTAGCGTTGCAATAGCAGGTTCCCATACACGAGCAAATGACCCTTCGCAATGAGTCTGTTTGATGAGTAAGAATGTCCATGTGTAGGGTTCATATTGCTCGCCTGCCTCAACCATAACGACAAGGGACACTAACTATGAGTCGGAACGCTATTTTGAGAGCCACAACTATGGCAATGGCTTTGATAGTTTCGTGCAGCGCTCACGGGCAAAGCATCACTGACAGAGCAGCTATCGAAAAAAAAGTGACCCAACTGTTCGCGGCCCTTCAGTCGAAAGACCTCAACAGTGTGATGGCGGCTTGGTCGGTCGGATCGCCCCAGCTGGCTAACTTTAGAGAGGCGACTCGTGCCGATTTCGTCGCGTTCAATGATGTCCGTTTCGTTGATCTAGAATTTTCCAAATGGAACACGGAAGGTAATCGAGTATCTGTTCGCATTCGGGCGCACATGAGAGGCCGCAACGCGAGGACCGGTCAAGCCGATGAGAAGCTCATCGTCTGGGATGCTCATTTCGTCATGGAGAATGGCGATTGGCGATGGTGGAAGCAACTAGATGCTATCGCAATGCTCGCCAGCAGGCTGCGCTTAGCGGCGACTCGGGAAGAACGCTCACAACTTTATATTGTCGGGGAAAGACTTACTTTCGGCAGAGCTAATACGAGTCTTGAACAACTGGGCTGACGGTCAAGCCAAGCGACGTGATTTCGGCGAGGCGCTAAGACTTAATGATCTCGCGCTTGAAGTAGGATCTTTGTTAGGTGACGACGTCGAGTTGGGACAATGCTACAAGTACCGTGGCCTCATTTTTGGCTATCAGATGAAAAACAAAGAGGCTCTCGAACAAGGCAGTGTCCCTGGGCTAGTTGAAAGTTGAGAGGTGGCGGTTCACCTTCCCGATTCGGATAGAATCGGGTTGCAAACTTCAAGTAGAAGAGGAGAACCGCCATGAGAAAAACTAACAGAAAGCAGACGAGAGTAAAAGG
>Ga0070708_100003523_pt1 | contig 12258 bp, 9 predicted proteins | sample KBSK5503metaG_FD_65469 | JGI IMG/M metagenome (GOLD analysis project Ga0070708, IMG submission 65469) | Corn, switchgrass and miscanthus rhizosphere microbial communities from Kellogg Biological Station, Michigan, USA - KBS K5-50-3 metaG | ecosystem: Host-associated > Plants > Roots >...
CCGCATCATCCGCTCCACCGGGTATTCCGTGGTGTAGCCGTAGCCGCCGTGGAGCTGAACGGCCTTGATCGTGGCGCGCATGCAGAGCTCCGAGGCGTAGAGCTTCGCCATGGCGGCTTCGCGTTTGAACGGCCGGCCCGTCTGCTTCAGCCAGGCCGCGTGGTAGACGAGGTGCTTCGCGGCCTCGATCTCGGTCGCCATGTCGGCGAGAGCGAAGTGGACGCCCTGGAAGCTCGCCACCGCCTTGCCGAACTGCTTGCGCGTGGAGGTGAACGCGAGGCACTCCTCGAGCGCGCCCTCGGCGATCCCGAGCGCCAGCGCGGCCAGGCCGATGCGCCCCCCGTCCAGGGTGTGCAGCATGTGGCGGAAGCCGCCGTTGAACTGCCCGAGCACGTTCTCCTTGGGGACGATGGCGTCCTGGAACACGAGCTCGCGGGTGTCGGAGGCGCGCCAGCCGAGCTTGTCTTCCTTCTTCCCGGCGAGCACCCCCGGACACTTGGGCAGCGCCGGATCGTGGCCGGTCCCCACTCGGGTCGCCTCGGCCAGGTCGCAGGTGTCTTTCGTCACGATGAAGGACGTGATGCCGCGGGTCTTTTTGGCGGCGGGATCGGTGCGGGCGGTGGCGACGAAGATCTCACCGACGCCCGCATGGGTGATGAAGATCTTCGATCCGTTCAGCACGTAGTGGTCACCCCGGTCCACGGCGACCGTCTTCGTACCGCCGGCGTCCGAACCCGCGCCCGGCTCGGTGAGCCCAAAGCCGCCCAGCACCCTACCCGTCGCGAGCAGCGGCACGAACCGCTGCTTCTGCTCCTCCGTCCCGAAGTCCACGATCGGCGACGTGCCCAGCGTGGTGTGCGCGCTGACCGTGATGGCGTGGCTGGCATCGACCTTCGCGAGCTCGTGGATGACCATGATGTACGACAGGTAATCCATCCCCGCGCCGCCGAGCTGCTCGGGCCAGGGGATCCCGAACAGCCCGAGGCCGGCCATCTGCTTCACGTTGTCCCAGGGAAACTGGCTCTCGAGATCGTAGCGCCGGGCCGTGGGCCGTATGACCTGGCGCGCGAAGTCGCGGACCATGTCTCGGACCTGGAGGTGCTGCTCGGTGAAGTAGAGGGAGTCGTGCATCGCTGAAATCTAGTTGTAGGACGCTACGACGCTACGTTGTACGAGACGACGGGTACGCTCGCGCATCTCGTACAACCTAGCGTCTTACAACGTAGCGTCGGTGTGGTACGAGATGACGGGCGGGCTTGCGCATCTCGTACAACGTAGCGTCTTACAACGTAGCGTCGGATGTCAGCCCGTCGTCCCAAACCCCGCCGCGATGCAATTGATGGACAGGAGCAGCGGCGCGAGATAGCTCTCCTGCATCGTGTCGCCCGCGGCAGCACGGTAGCGCCGCAGCAGCTCGATCTGCTGGCGGTTCACCTGGTTGAGGGTCGGCAGGCGACGCCCGAGCCGCTCGCGAAACCGGGGGAACCGGTCCGCGAGGTCGCCGCTCTCCGTCACGCGGCGCACGGCCTCGACCGTGCGGTGGTATTCCTCCTCGAACAGGGAGAGAACGTTCTCGCGCGCCCCCGCCTCTTGAACGAGCCCGGCGTACTCGCGGGCCAACCCGAGATCGACGTAGGCGAGGGTCTTTTCCACCTCGTCGATGATCAGACGGAACAGGCGGAAGTCGGCGAACATGCGCTTGAGGAGCGCCTCGCCCCGGGCGCCGCGGACCTCCAGGAACGTCGCGACCCCGCTCCCGACCCCGTACCAGCCCGGCACGAAGTGACGGTTCTGCGTCCACGCGAATACCCATGGGATCGCGCGCAGGTCGGCGAGCGTGCGCGCCCCGAACCGCCGGGTCGGGCGCGAGCCGATGTTGAGCAGCCCGATCTCCTCGAGCGGGCTCGCCTCCTGAAAGTACGTGACCAGGTCGGGGTGCTCGACGAGGCGGCGATAGGCTGCGTGGGCCGCGCCCGAGAGGGCTTCCATCGCCTCGTCGAACTCGGCCGTCGGGACGAGCGCCCGCTCCCGCGCTGACTTGAGCGAGTGCTCGAGCACGCTCGCGGCCAGGAGCTCCGCCTGATAGGCCGCGGTACCGCGGTTCGCGTACTTGAACGACACGACCTCGCCCTGCTCCGTGATCCGCAGCCGGCCGCCGATTGAGCCCGCGGGCTGCGCCGCGATCGCCCGGCCGGTCGGCGCGCCGCCCCGACTCACCGAGCCTCCGCGCCCGTGGAAGAAGGCGACGGGAACTCCGCACTCGTGGCCCAGCCGGGTCAGCTTCCCCTGCGCCTTGGCGAGCTCCCAGTTGGAGGTGAGGAAGCCGCCGTCCTTGTTCGAGTCCGAGTAGCCGATCATCACTTCGAACACGCCGCCCTGAGCCCGGACGCTGCGGCGAACGACGGGTACCTGCAGCAGGTCGCGCACAATGTCCGGGGCCCGGCGCAGGTCCTCGATGGACTCGAACAAGGGCACGACGGCCAGGGTGCAGCTCTCGAGCCCGGCCGCGTCGGCGAACAACCGGGCCTGTTTCGCGAGGACGTAGGCGCCGAGCACGTCGTTTGCGTCGTGCGTCATGCTGAGAACGAAGCCGCCGATCGCCTCGCGGTCGACGTGCTCCCGCATCTCGCGGATAACCCGGAACATCCCCGCGGTCTCGGCCTCCTCTGGCGGGAGCGCCGGCGGCGTCCGCTCCGAGGAGAGGGGCCGCGACAACTCGGCCTGGAGCCAGGCCCGCCATTGGGGAGACGTGGACGCCGGCGGCTCGGCGCCGGTTCCGGCCCGCCACAGCGCAGCGAGCGCCTGGTTCAGCCGGAGCGAGTTCTCCCGTATGTCGAGCCGGAACGTGCTGAAGCGGAAGGTCTCGACCTCCCGGCGCACGGGTCGCACCAGGTGCTCCGCCGCGCCCATACAGCGCACGGCGGCGAGACCCGCCTCCAGCACTCGCAGGTCCAAGATCAGCTCGTCCGCAGTCTGGTACCCGGACTCCCCCGGCCCCGTGGTCCCCTCCGCGCAGGCGAGGGCGACGTCGAGCCGCTGCAGCATGCAGGCGCCGTACTGGCGGAACACCTCGCCGGGATTCCGCGCCCGAATCCGCTCGGCGTCGCCCGAGCGCTCGAGCTGGCGGGAGAGAGCCGTCCGGAACTCCTCAGGAATCGGCGCCGCCCGCTCGGTCACGCTCAACACGTGCAGCAGGTCGGCGAGCCGGCGGCGATAGCGGCGCAGGCTCACGAGCCGGTTTTCCTGGAGCGTCTGACGCGTCACTTCGTTCGTGACGAACGGATTGCCGTCCCGGTCGCCGCCGATCCACGATCCGAGCTGGAAGAATGGCGGGACTTCGAACCGGGCGTCCGGGTAGGCGTGCCGCAGCGCCCGGTCGAGCTTGTCCAAGAGCTCCGGGGCGACGTCGAACAGGTTCTCGGTGACGAAGTACAGGCCCCAGGCGCGCTCCTGCGCCACCGTCGGCTTCGCGAGCCGCAGCTCGCCCGTGAGCCACAGCAGCTCGATCTCGGTGCGCAGCTGGCCGATGAGGTTGGCGCGCTCGCGGGGAGTCCAGCGCGGCGCCTCCAGGTCCACCAGCCGGCGGTAGATGCGGCGGTGTTTCTCGAGCACGGTCACCCGCTTCGCCTCGGTCGGATGAGCCGTGATGACCGGGCGCACCCGGAGGCTCGAGACCACGCCCCGCAGCTCCTCGACCGCGATGCCCTGCTCCGCCGCCCACGTCACCACCTGGGCGAAGGTGCCGCGCAGCCGGTCGTGGCCCAGCTCCACCTCGCTTTGCCGCCGCTGCCGCATGGCGGCATTCTGCTCGGCGATGGACAGCAGCTGGAACCAGATGCCCTGAGCCTGGATGGTGCGTGCCAGCAGCACGGGCGAAGCGCCCGCCTGGACGGGCTCGCCGCGCAGAGCGGGCTCGATCTCGGGCTGGTGGACCCGAATGACGTCGACGAGCTGGTTGAAGAGAAGGTCCGCGACCTCCTGGAGGTAGCCCTCCGGCGCGCGAACTCGAAGGTCTCTGGTCACACGACGCGGTCGCGGGGCGGCGCTCCGGAGAAGAAAGCCTGGAGGTTCTCGAGGGCGCGAAGCCCCATGGCGACACGCGTCTCGTGCGTGGCGCTGCCGAGGTGCGGGAGCAGCACGACGTTTTCCATCGTCAAGAGATCGGGCGTCACCTCGGGTTCGCGCTCGTACACGTCCAGGGCGGCGCCCGCGATGCGCCGCTCCTTGAGCGCGGCGACAAGCGCCGCCTCGTCCACGATGTCTCCCCGGGCGGTGTTGATCAGGAACGCCGTGGGCTTCATAAGCGCGAGCCGCTCGGTGTCGATGAGGTGCCGCGTCTCCGGAGTCGCCGGGCAATGCAGCGACACGAAATCCGCCTCGCGCAACACCGCGTCCAGGCTGCTCTGCTGCTCGGCGCCCAGCTCCGCCGCGAGCGCGGGGGGCGGCGGGTACGGGTCGTGAAACACGACCCGCATGCCGAATCCCGAGTGGGCCCGCCTGGCGACGGCGCGGGCGATGCGGCCCATCCCGACCAAGCCGAGGGTCTTGCCACTCACCTTGGTGCCCAGCATGTGGGTCGGGCGCCAGCCGGTCCACTGCCGCGAGCGGACGTGGCGCTCCGCCTCCCCGGCGCGCCGCGCGACCATGAGCATCAGCATGACGGCGTCGTCCGCCGTGTCGTCGGTGAGGACGTCGGGCGTGTTCGTGACCACGAGCCCGCGGGCTTTGGCCGCCTGCACGTCGATGTGGTTGTACCCGACGCCGAAGTTCGCGAGGATCCTGGCGCGCAGCGGCTCCACGGAGAGCACCTCGGTGGTGATTCGATCCGTCACGGTGGGAAGGAGCGCGTCGGCGGCGCGCAGGGCTTCCTGCAGCTCGGGCGTAGTGAACGGGTGGTCGTCCCGGTTCAGGCGGGTTGCGAACTCCCTCTCGAGCCGGTCCTCCACCGGCCCGGGGAGCTTGCGCGTCACCACGACGGTCGGGCGGCTAGAGGGAGGGGGAGCGGCCCTCACCGCGAGACCAGCACGCGCCGGGTCGGTCTCCCGGCGAGGGCCTGGGCGACCGTGGAGCCCAGCTCCGCCGGGCTCGGCGCGACGGTGAGGCCCGCCGAGCGCATGATCTCCGCCTTTTCGGCCGCCGTGTCGCCGAACGCGGAGATGATGGCGCCGGCGTGCCCCATGCGCCGGCCCTTCGGTGCGGTGAGACCCGCCACGTACCCGATCACCGGTTTCGTCATGTGCTCCTTGACGAACAGCGCCGCATCCGCCTCTTGCGGCCCGCCGATCTCGCCGATCATCATCACCGCGTCCGTCTCCGGGTCCTCCTCGAACAGCGCCAGCATGTCCACGAACGAGCTACCGTTGATCGGATCGCCGCCGATGCCGACGCTGGTGGTGACGCCGACGCCGAGCGCCTTCATTTGGGAGGCGGCCTCGTAGCCCAGCGTGCCGGAGCGCGTCACCACGCCGACGGCGCCGCGGAGATAGATGTGGCCGGGCATGATCCCCATCATCGCCTTTCCGGGGCTGATGACTCCGGCGCAGTTGGGCCCGATCAGGCGCGTGCGGCGCTCCCTGGCGTAGCGCCACAGGTAGCGCTTCACCGTCATCATGTCCTGCGCGGGGACGCCGTCCGTGATCGTGACCACCAGCCGGATCCCCGCGTCCGCCGCTTCCATGATCGCGTCGGCGCAGAAGGGTGCGGGGACGAGCACGAGGCTGGCTGTGGCCTCGGTCGCGGCGACGGCCTCTTTCACCGTGTTGAACACGGGCCGGCCGAGATGCGCCGTGCCGCCCTTCCCGGGGGTGACGCCGCCCACGAGGTTCGTGCCGTAGGCGATCATCTCCTTCGCGTGGAAGGTGCCCTTGTCGCCGGTGAAGCCCTGGATCACGACCCGCGTCATTTCGTCGAGCAGGATGCTCACGCCGCGACCCCCGCGTTACGCGCCGCCACCGCCCGCTGGGCCGCTTCCGCGAGCGTTTCGGCGGTAGTGATCGGCAGGCCACTCTCCTGGAGGATGCGCCGGCCCTCCTCGACGTTCGTCCCCGCCAGCCGCACCACGAGCGGCACCGGCACCTGCACCTCGCGCACGGCCTGGACGACCCCCTGCGCGACCCAGTCGCAGCGGTTGATCCCGGCGAACACGTTCACAAGCACCGCCTTCACGTTCCGGTCGGAGAGCACTAGGCGGAACGCCTTGGCCACGCGCTCCGGCGAGGCGCCGCCGCCGATGTCGAGGAAGTTTGCGGGCTCGCCGCCCGCGTGCTGGATCATGTCCATGGTCGCCATGGCGAGGCCGGCGCCGTTGATGATGCAGCCGATGTCCCCGTCCAGCGCGACGTAGTTCAAGCCGTGCTCCGCCGCCTCGGCTTCCCGCGGGTCCTCCTGGGCGTAGTCGCGCAGCTCCGCCACGCCGGGGCGCCGGAACATGGCGTTGTCGTCGAAGCTCATCTTCACGTCGAGGGCGAGCACCTGGCTCTCCTCGGTGACGACGAGCGGATTGATCTCCACCATCGTGGCGTCGAGCTCGCGGAACGCCCGGTACGCGCCCAGGATCACCGAGACCGCCTGGTTGACCTGCGGCGATGCGAGCTGCAACCCGAAGGCGAGCTCGCGGGCCTGGAACGCCCGGATGCCGACCGCCGGCTCCACGACCTCCCGCAGGATCGCCTCGGGCTCGCGCTGGGCGATCTCCTCGATTTCCATCCCGCCGTGCGGGTGCGCCACCACGACGATGCGCTCGCGCTTGCGGTCGAGCACGAGCCCGACGTACAGCTCGCGCTTGATCGGCAGCGCCTGCTCGACCAGCAGGCGGTGGACCGGCAAGCCTTCCGGCCCCGTCTGGAACGTGACGAGGGTTTTGCCCAGCAGGTCCTTCGCGGCCTGCCGCACCTCGGCGTCGCTCGAGCAGATCCGGATGCCGCCCGCTTTGCCGCGCGCACCGGAGTGGATCTGGGCCTTCACCACCCAGCGGTCGCCCCCGATTTCGGCCGCGCGGTACACCGCCTGCTCCGCGCTGTAGGCGACGCCGCCCTTCGGGACCGGGACCCCGAAGCCGACGAGCAGCTCCTTCGCCTGGTATTCGTGGATGTCCATCGGTCAGGCTCGCGTGGTGGCCAGGGTGGCAGCAGGCGTGCGACGCGCGGCGATGGCCGCCGCGATCTGGACGATGTTCTGGGCCATGCGGGCCGACGCGGCGTCGATCATGCGCCCCTCGAGCTGGGCGGCGCCGCGGCCCTCACGAGCCGCATCCTCCAGGGCGGCGAGAATCCGGCGGGCACGCTCGACCTCCGCCGCGGGCGGGGTAAAGACGTCGTTCGCGAGCGCGATCTGCGACGGGTGGATCGCCCATTTGCCCTCGTACCCGAGCGCGGCCGCGCGGCGCGCCGCGGCGACGTACCCTTGCGGGTCCCGAAAGTCCCCGTACGGCCCGTCGATGGCCCGCAGCCCGTACGCGCGGCAGGCCGTGACCATGCGCGCCAGCGCCGCGTGCCATTGGTCGCCCGGGTAGTCCGGGTTCAGCCCCCCGATGCTCACCGTGCGCGCGCGCAGGCTCGCGGCGAAGTCGGCGACGCCGAAGTGCATCGCTTCGAGTCGGCGGCTCCCCTGCGCGATGGCCTCGACGTTCGCCATGCCCAGGGCGGTCTCGATCAGCACCTCGATGCCGATCCGGTGCGAGATGCCGCGGGCCGCCTCGATCTGCGTGAGCAGGGCGTCCACCAGGTAGACGTCGGCCGGAACACCGACCTTCGGCACGAGGACGCCGTCGAGGCGGTGGCCCGCCTGCTCGACGACGTCCACGACGTCGCGGTACATGTAGTGGGTGTCGATGCCGTTGATGCGGACGCAGACGGTCTTGCCGCGGCCGCGCCAGTCGTGCTCGAGCAGAGCGGCGACGACGTGCTTGCGGGCCGGCTCCTTGTCGGCGGGCGCGACGGCGTCCTCGAGGTCGAGAAACACGTAGTCCGCCTCGCTCGCGAGCGCCTTCTCGAACAGCGCGGGCTGCGACCCCGGCACGGCCAGCTCACTCCGCTGCAGCCGGGGGCGCGCCGGCTCGTAGCGGGTGAGGCTCATGTCCTCACGGCGGTCCGAGGAGTCGCCGCGCTGCCGGCGCCAGGCGCCGGCGGCGCCTCCGCCGATGGCGTGACTACGCGGGTGGGCAAGGGTGCCGCGGTGCCACGGTAGTGCTCGGCCGCGGCGGCGACGCCCGCGCCCGCGGTGACCTTCAACCCCACGTCGCGCATCGCCATCTCGACGCCCGCAATGGCACCCAGGAGCATCAGCTCGTTCAGGTCGCCGAGATGGCCGATCCGGAAGAGCTTCCCGGCCACGCGACCGAGCCCCGCGCCCAGCGCCAGGTCATAACGGCGGAAGGCGACGTCGATCACGGCGGCGGCGTTCGTGCCCTCGGGCGCCATGACGGCGCTCACCGTGTCCGAGTACCACTTGGGCTCGCGGGCGCAGAGTTTCAGGCCCCACGCGCGCACGGCGGCGCGGACGCCCTCCGCGAGGCGATGGTGCCGGGCGAAGATGGTCTCCAGGCCTTGTTCGGAGATCATGTCGAGCGACTCGCGCAATCCGTACAGGAGAGGAAGAGCGGGCGTGTAGGGGAAATAGCCGCTCGCGTTCGCCTTGATCATGTCGCCGAAGTCGAAGAACGCGCGCGGGCACTTCGCATGCTCGCGGGCCGCGAGCGCCGTGGGGCTCGCGCACACGATCCCGAGGCCGGCCGGAAGCATCAACCCTTTCTGGGACCCGGTGATGGCGAGATCGACCCTCCACTCGTCCATCCGGAAGTCGATCGAGCCGACCGAGCTCACGCCGTCCACGTAGAGAAGCGCCGGATGTTTCGCCGCATCCATGGCGCGCCGCACGGCGGCCACGTCGCTCGTGACGCCCGTCGCGGTCTCGTTGTGGACGATGAGCACGCCTTTGATTTCGTGCTGCTTGTCTCTCGTGAGGGCGTCCTCGATCCGATCGACCGGCGCGCCCTCACCCCATTCCACGTCGAGGATATCCACGCGCAGGCCGTGCCGCTGCGCGAGCTCGATCCACAGGTGACTGAACTGGCCGTGGCGCGACGCGATCACGCGGTCGCCCGGTGACCGGGTGTTGACCAGCGCCGCCTCCCAGCCGCCCGTGCCCGTGGCGGGAAAGATGAACGGCTGTCCGGTCGTGGTCTTGAAGATCTGCTTCAGGTCGGTGAGCAGGCCGTGCGTGAGCTCCGGAAACGCCGAGGAGCGGTGGTCTTCCATCGCGCGATGCATCGCGCGGAGAATTCGGTCGGGAACGTTCGTCGGACCGGGTACGAAGAGAAAATTGCGGCCTGGCATTGAACACGTTCCTTACGAAAGGGAATGGCTAGAGCGAGAACGAGCGGGCTTCTCGCCCCAACTTATCTCGCGGTAACGTATTTCGCACTCCCGCCACGGCAATCACACGGATGGGTGGGGTCCCCCCCCGTTCTGGGAGTGGCACGCAGAGCCGGCATGGGGATGCGGAAAGCGGGATGCGGCGGGTGCCGCAGAGCCCGCCGAGGGGTCCCGACGTGGATTGATTGGACGCCCTGAAGGGCGCCCTCGGCCGAGCGCGTCCTGAAGGACGCTGGTGCGCCGCCGTCCTTTAGGACGGACCCCGCAGCCGAGGCCGGGCTGTAGCCCGTGCGATCACCCGTCGCAACTCTTCAACGATCTATTTCAACATCTTCTCACCGCCCCCTGCCGCGCACCGGTCGCATCCGCTGCACCGACCGAGACGCTCGCCGAAGTACTCCAGCAACCGTCTCCGCCGGCACCCTCGGGACTCGACGTAGGCTCGCGCTTCGGGCGTGCCCTGCCCCCACTCGAAGTCCGCCGGCCCCCAGAGAATCAGGCACTCGGCGGGACGACCGTCCCTCCCCGCCCTCCCCGCTTCCTGATAGTAAGACTCGAGCGTACGCGGCGGTCCCCAGTGGATAACGCGGCGCACGTCCGGCTTGTCGATTCCCATGCCGAAGGCGCTCGTCGCTACCACGACCGGGGCGCGGCCGGCGAGGAAGTCTGCCAACACCTGCCGCCGCATCGCCGCGGCGAGCCCCGCATGGTAGGGCGCGGCGCGCACGCTGCGCAGCAGCAGCGCCCGCGTCACCAGCTCGGTGAGCCGCCGCGTCGGCGCATACACGATGCTACTCCCCTCCGCGCGACGGATCAGTTCGTGGACCCGTGCGAAGCGCCCCCGATCGTCGCGCACTCTCTCGACGGCGAAGATCAGGTTGGGACGATCGAACGACGTGACGACCACCTCCGCCCGCGGCAATCGCAGCACGCGGAGAATCTCGGCGCGCGTGGCGGCGGTGGCGCTGCCGGTGAGCGCGAGGGTGGGGGGATTGCCGAGGAGATACCGATACTCGCCCAGGCGGCGGTACAGCGGGCGAAACTCGTTCCCCCACTCGACGATGCAGTGCGCCTCGTCCACCGCGAGCAGCGAGACCGGCGTGCGCGCGCGAATCAGGCGGTGGACCAGCGCGCCGAGTCGCTCGGGAGCGCAGTAGAGCAGCTTCAAGCGGCCCGTGAGAGCCGCCTCGAGGATGGCGCGCTGCTCGTCGGGCGCAAGCAGGCTGTTCAGGTAGGCCGCCGCGATCCCACGACGCCGCAGTGCGCCCACCTGGTTCTGCATCAACGAGATGAGGGGCGAGATCACGAGCGTGAGGCCGTCCGCCATGAGCGCGGGGAGCTGGAAGCAGAGCGACTTCCCGGCGCCGGTGGGGAGGACGGCGAGAACGTCGTGCCCGGCGAGCAGCGGCCCGATGACTCGGAGTTGGTGGATGCGAAAGGCCCGGTGGCCGAAGTGCTCCCCCAACGCGTGCCGCGCCGCGTCGAGGCCGCCGCAGAACCTGGTCATTCCCCAAGAAAACGACGCGCCGCAAGAACGCGGGACCCGAATCGCCCGGAGCGTGGCAATTCCCACGCGACCCGCAACTCTGCGCTCCTGCCGGGGCGGTGGGGCCAGGTGCCCCCAAATCTGTTGCTATCTCGCCACGAACCGGTAAGGCGCGCCCCTTGCCCGAATGGCTAACGACAAACGCGAAAGGCAGTTAGCCCAACACACCGGGCGCACGCGCTCTGCAATGGAGGGCTCCCAGACCCCGGGCCAGGCAGGTGGACCGCATGCACAAACGAATCCTTCAGAGCGTCTTGTTGTCACTCTTGCTGTTGGCCGGCGTGCGGCAGTCGTACGGGCAGTCGGGGGGCGACGTGACTTACAATTGGCTGCTCGTCGGCACCGACACCGGCAGTGATGAGCAGACCTACTATTCCTCCAACGTCACCCGCACGCCACAGGGCACCGTCGTGACCTGGGTCAAGCTCACATACTCGAGCGGCGCCACCGAGCTTCTGGGCAGGGTGGAGTATGACTGTCGTGATCGGTGGCGCTGGCTCACGGCGGTCGTGTATGATCCGCAGGGCAACATCACCGCGTCAGTGATGGACCCGGGCTTCGCGTCCGAGTGGGGCCGGCTCGAGCCGGCGACTACCGGAGAGATCCTGGAGCAAGTCCTGTGTGGCCGGCGAATGTGAAATAGGGTCACTCTTCCGATTCATCCGCGGGCACTTCGCGCACCAGCACCAGAATCGCCGCTTGCGGCGCCACCAGGTATTTCTTTCCCTCGAACGTGATCTCGACGGCCGCCTTCCGAAAGAACAAGGCGTAGTCGCCGACCTGAGCCTGCATCGGCAGGTATTTCACGTCGGGGCCGTGGATCTTCCACGGTTCGTCGTCCATGCTGGCCGGCTCGGTCATCGGCGTGCCCGGCCCGGTCGCCACGATCCGACCTCCCTGTACCTGACGGCTCTCCACCGCGGTGGGCGGCAGGTAAAGCCCGACGTTGGTACGCTCTTCCCCTTCCTCTGGCGTGATGAGGACGCGGTCGCCGACCACTATCAGACGCTTGGGACTCTCATCCGGCATGAGGGTCAGTATACGCCCTAGCCCGGGCGGCGTCAGCCCCGCCCCGCTGACCCCCTTTGGGGTGACGCACGTCACGATGGCGACGGGCGGCGAGCGCTATTAATCGGTCCTGCGCCCGGTCCCGCGATTCCCGAGACGCTCTCCTCAAGGAGATGAGCGGTATGTTTTTGTTGCTGCAGCAATCCCTGCCGGCAACGTGGCACGACACGTTCCAGCTGCTTGCTTCCGGCTTTACGTGGGTCCTCGGATACAGCAAGATCGTATTGGACTTCGCGCTCTCCGGCGGCAGCGTCGGGGAGATCGTGCTCAAAA
>Ga0070708_100003524_pt1 | contig 12256 bp, 10 predicted proteins | sample KBSK5503metaG_FD_65469 | JGI IMG/M metagenome (GOLD analysis project Ga0070708, IMG submission 65469) | Corn, switchgrass and miscanthus rhizosphere microbial communities from Kellogg Biological Station, Michigan, USA - KBS K5-50-3 metaG | ecosystem: Host-associated > Plants > Roots >...
GTCGGGCACATCGCGCAGGAACCACGCCGATGCGACCGCGACCACCGCCCCAACAGCCGCGAAGTGCGCGGCCGGCGCGATCGCGAAGTAGGCGGCAACACCTGCGATCAGCGAGCCGACAACAGCGCCAAGGCTCCAGAAGGCATGAAAGCCGTTGATCATCGGCCTGGCCGCGAGGCGCTCCAGCTCCGCGCCCTGGGCATTCTCGAGCACGTCGAGCACGCCGGCGCAGATTCCGTTCAGGAGCATCCCGACCACCAGCTGTGGCAGGTTGGTGGCCAGACCCAGCGTGACGAGCGCGACGGCCAGCGCGGGCGTGCCCGCTCGGACGAAACGCCTGGCTCCAGATCCGAGGAGGAAGCGGGCCACCGTCGCGCCCACCACCGCACCGACCGCGAAGATGAGCAGCGCGTCTCCGATCTGGCCGTCGGTGAGGTGCAGATGGTCCTTCACTGCCGGCAGGCGCGGCACAAAGCTGCCGCCGACGATGCCGAAGGCGAGGAACGCAACCGAGACTGCCCGACGCTGCTGTATCAAGACGCCAGCGTCAGCTCGAAGGTCGCCCTTTTTCACCCTGGGTCAGGGGTTCGTCGGCTCTCGACGTCGATGGCTCGACGAGCGTAGCGAAGATCACTCCAGGCGTGGCCACGCACGCATCCGGACATGGCCGGACACAATTTCCTTGCGGAGCAATCAAACCGGAGCCAGATCGCCCAGCTACGATGGGCGATCGGTGAGTTCCAGGGTGGTCTCCGGCGGAGTGGTCCATACCGTCCCGACGGACTTGAGACGCGTCTTGATTGCTACCCCAAAGGTTCTGGCGGCGTGGGAAGACCTCACCCCTCTTGCCCGCAACGAGTGGATCTGCTGGGTGGTGTGGCCGAAGAAAGCGGAAACGAGGAGCCAACACATCCAGCGATTGCGATCCGAGCTGCTGGAAGGCAAGCGGCGGCCGTGTTGTTGGCTTGGCTGCACGCATCGAAAGGACAAGGAACTGAGCCCTTCGGTCCGCTGGGTGCTCAGCCGCGGCAAAGCATCGGCATGAGCGACTTATCCGCGTCCCGACAGATCGATGCCATCGTGCGGAAGACCGCCGGCTGGAAGGGTGAGAGGCTGGGCCAGCTGCGGGCTCTGATCAGGAGCGGCGACCCCGGCGTAATCGAAGAGGTGAAGTGGAAGAAACCCTCCCGGCCCGAGGGCGTGCCCGTTTGGTCACACGACGGCATCGTCTGCATAGGCGAGACCCTCAAGAACGCGGTGAGGCTGACGTTTCCAAAAGGGGCCCAGCTGAAGGATCCGAAAGGGCTCTTCAACACGCGTCTGGACAGCAAGATGGTTCGTGCGATCGATTTCCACGAGGGTGACGCCATCAACGCGTCCGCTCTGAAGGCACTCATCGTCCAAGGCGCCCGTCTCAATCGAAGCTGAGACCGAAATGACGACCCGCCTATCCCCGACTCGACAATGCAAATTCGATCGCCTGTTCGCGCGAAAGGCTGCGGCCTTGGGCTCGCGCGTTCTCAAATTCCTGACCTTGGATGTCTTTGAGGAATGGCGTGTTATCACTCATGGCAGCGTGGGCCGTGCCCTTCGGATCCAGCTCGGCGAATCCTTCTAGCGCTCCCCATAAGGTTCCAGCGCGGACTGAATCTCCTCGCAGGGCGGCGATCGCTGCAATTGCGCCTATCGCGAAGGGGACGTTTGTGCGGTCGCCGATCGAGGCGAGCGTGTCCAGGCCACCATGCACATCGATCTCTGCCTGGTCGAGCTGACCAGCGGGGATCAGGAACTCGGCCGCGGCCACAAGTGACGTGCCGCTGATCCAGGTCGAGGCGCCACGATGCGTCAGTGGGGCGCTCTCATGCACGAGCTGCTTTCCTTGCTCCAGATCTCCACGCCTGAATGCAGCCATCGCGAGTACATAAAGGGCAAAACCCTCGTCCTCGGCATTCCTGTCCCGCCGAGCGCTCTGGAGTGCCTCCGTCGCGAGAGTAACTGCACGCTCGACATCGCCCTGGTGAAGGGCACAGTTGGCGATGCGAGCAGTCATGTGCCCGACTTGCTCCTTGTCGTTGGCCGCCTGAAAGAGTTCGAGGCAGCGCATGTATAGCGACTCGGACAGGTCGAACCGGTTAGTCAGGTCTAACTGAGTCGCGCGAAAACGAAGTGCGCGTGCGCGAACGCCCGGCTCTATCGGCTCGCCCATTTCCGCTGCCCTGTCCGTGAGTCTCTCCATCCTCTCGATGCCTCCGACTGGATCATTGGCGACCCAGTACATCTCGGTCAGCAAGAGCAGCCTGATTCCCGGCTGCGCGTGGCCCGATTCGGCTGCCCAGGTCAGGGCGACATCGAGGTTCGGTTGTTCGACAGCAGCAAGATTCATCTGCATATGACCGGGGGCGTCCTGGCTCAAGTCCGCGTTTGAAAATAGGTTCAACAGGTGCTCCAGCAGTTGGCGCACGATTCGGGACCGTTCAGCCTGCCCGAGATGCTCGGCTGCAAAATCGCGCACCGAATCGAGCATTCCGAACCGACCTATTGCGCTTCGTCGCACAAGGCTCTTGTCGACGAGAGATTCCAGGAGGTTGGCGTTCGCATCCGCCACCCGTTCCGTGGCATCGAGCGTCCAACCTCCGCGGAACACTGACAGCGCGGCGAGCAGCCTTCGTTCGTCAGGGCTCAACAGGTCGAACGACCACTCGATGGTTGTCCGAAGGGTTTGATGCCGTGCCTCGGCATCACGGCCGCCCCGGAGAAGGTCGAGTCGACTGCCAAGGCGTTCGAGAAGTTGATCAACGGTCATCAGCGACGTTCGGGCAGCGGCGAGTTCGATGGCCAGCGGGAGGTCGTCGAGGCGAGCACACAACTCGTCGAGCCGTCGGTCGGTTTCGAAACCAGGTGTGATCGCTCGGGCGCGGGCCAGAAAGAGCGCTAGCGATTCGTCCCTGGCGAGTGGCTGAACGGGGTAAACATGCTCGGCCTGCAACGAAAGGCGCTCGCGACTTGTGACAAGCACGTCTAGGTGACGACAGTCAGCAAGAAGTGAGGTGACCTCGGGCGCCGCGGCAATCACGTGCTCAAAGTTGTCGAGGAGAAGCAGAAGGTGGCGGTTGCCGATGGCCTCAGAGGCCGAGGCGCCTCCGAGCGCTCGCCCAACCGCCGGCATCACGTCCTCCGCGTTTGAGAACGCCGACAGGGGCACCCACCACACGCCATGCTCGTAGTGTTCCGACACCCCGGCGGCGACCTCGAGCGCGAGACGTGTCTTACCGCTCCCCCCGGCGCCGGTCATGGTGACCAGACGCACGTCATCACGGAGTAGCAGGGCCTCGGCGCCGGCCAGCTCGCGCTTGCGGCCAATGAACGGAGTCGGTGGCACGGGCAGGTTGGTCGCGAAGATCGTTCGCAAAGGCGGGAACTCGCCGTCTCCAAGCTGGTAAATCCGCACCGACGTCGATAGGTCCTTGAGCCGGTGCTCACCAAGATCGTGTAAGTCGTCCCTGCCAGCGAGGTCGCGCGTCGATTGCGAAAGCAGGATCTGACCGCCGTGGCCGGCCGCAGCGATCCGCGATGCCCGATGGACGTCCAGGCCGACGTAACCCTCCGCAGTCACGGTGGGCTCGCCAGTGTGCAGCCCCATCCGCACCCGCACCGGCCCCTGAGCGAGCACCCGCTGTCCATCCTCGGCAGCGGCTATTGCGTCGGATGCGCGGGCAAATGCAACAAAGAATGCGTCCCCCTGGGTATCAACCTCGACGCCGCCATGGCGGGCGAAGACCTCGCGCAGAGCACGGCGGTGTTCGGCGAGCGCATGCGGATAGGCGTCGGGGAGCTCATCCAGCAGTCGTGTCGAACCCTCGATGTCCGTGAACAGAAGGGTCACTGTCCCACGAGGGAAGTCAGGCATGACCACGTCTCCAAGCCATGGATGATGATGTTGTCAGGGGTGGGGTCGCCGGCGCTTGGTAGCTACGGAGTTGTCGAGTCTGCCAGCGCCGTGAGCCATTGCTGCAACAGCTGTCGCTCCGCCGGCGTGAGCGGGTTTGGTTCCGAATCGAGCTTGCTGCTGAGAGTTGCTGCAACCGAGGCAATCGTGGTGGACTGCGGAACCGCTCGCCGAGAACGCCCCTGGCCATTAGTCACCGCGTCCACCGTGACGAAGGCAATTACAGCCTCGAGCAGCTGTTTTGAGAAGGAATCGTCGGTGTAGTGCTCCGGCTGCGTGATCAACGCCAAAGCCGCTCCGACGGTTGCCGACATAACGATCCGAGCTGCCATGGCCGGAGAGACGCGGAGCTGTCCCCTCGACGCACCCAGTTTCATGCGGTCGTACAAGAGCCGGTGCGCGTCGGCCAGGGCCACGCTGTTCGGCGCTACTCCAGGCGACCACATAAGCCTGTAGAAGTTCGGATTCTTCCGCGCGAACTCGATGTGGTTGTTCCAGCCGGCTCGAATGTCGTCGCCGATATGGTCGTGGATCACGGCAGCGACGGTGCGTTTGCTTTCGAGGAAGTTCGTCCAGCCGAAGTCGACGACAGCGCGGAGCAGGCTCTCCTTGTCGCGGAAGTAGTGGTAGAGCGTCGGCGCGGTGACTCCGGCGGCATCGCAGATCTCCCGCGTGGAGACATCACCGTCCACGGATTTGGCGAGGAGCGCGGCCGCGGCTTCGATGATTCGGATCTGGACGGTTTTCGTTTGGGGAGTTCGCGTTCGGGCGGCCATAGCGGAATGATAGCAGGCTTGACTAGCAATACTAAAGGTGATAGGGTAGCATTGCTATAGTACTTCCATAACAGGAGGGCAAGCAATGATCGTCGTCACGACACCCACCGGCAATATCGGATCCCAGGTCCTGAAAGACCTGCTGGCGAACAAGGAGCCGATTCGGGTCATCGTGCGAGATCCCGACCGGCTCGTACCCGAGGCCCGGAAACGGGTCGAGGTCGTGGTCGGTTCCCACGGTGACGGCGCGGTCGTCAGCAGAGCGTTTCAGGATGCCGACTCTGTCTTCTGGGTCGTGCCGCCTGACCCTCGCGCCGCGAGCGTCGAAGCGGCTTACGTCGACTTCGCCCGGCCGGCAGCTAAAGCTCTGCGCCAGCAGGGCGTCAAGCGGGTGGTAGGGGTCTCGGCGCTCGGCCGCGGCACTCCATGTGCCACGCATGCGGGACTGGCCACGGCATCTTTCGCGATGGACGACCTGATCGCGAGCTCTGGGGTGAGCTATAGAGCGCTGACCATGCCGTCCTTCATGGACAACCTGCTCCGACAGGTGGAATCGATCTCGAAGAATGGTGTGTTCTCTCTGCCGATCGATGGCGATCGGAAACTTCCCAGCGCAGCGACCTCCGACGTCGCGCGGGTAGCGGCGCGCCTACTCCTCGACCACTCCTGGAGCGGCGTCGCAAGCGTTCCGGTCCTTGGCCCCGAGGATCTCTCATACAACGACATGGCTCGCATCTTGTCCGAGGTCCTCGGAAGGCCGGTGCGGTTCGAACAGATCTCGAACGATGCGTTCAAGGCTCGGCTGATGGGCCGAGGAATGTCCGATGCGATGGCCCAGGGCAACGTCGATATGTGGATCGCCAAGGGCAATGGAATCGACAACGCCGTGAAACGCACTCAGGAGTCGTCCACTCCGACCACGTTTCGCAATTGGGCCTCGCAGGTCTTCATGGCGCGGGTCACGCCTTGAGCCAGATTCCCGAACGGTGCAATTAGCCGATGCCCAGGAGTCGCAGGCGGTACTACAACGAGATTGCGGCGAGAAGTCGGTTGCGATTGGATGCGATCTCCGACGGCATCTTCGGAGTCGCGATGACCCTTCTCGTCTTGACACTGGTCGTACCGACCGCCATGGAGGTTCGCGACGCAGGTGACTTGTGGCACGCGCTTGGAAGGCTGATGCCGAACGTGGTCACTTATTTCATGAGCTTCCTGACTTTAGGCATCTTTTGGGTCGCGCAGGAAACGCAGTTGAGCGAAGTCGACCGAACCGATCGCGACTACACGTGGATCATGCTCACGTTCTTGTTGTTCGTAACGTTTGTGCCGTTTTCGACCGCTTTGCTTGCTGCGTACTACCAGTCCTGGATAGCGGTCGTCGAGTACTGGTTCAACATCTTCTTGCTCGGAGCAGTCAACACAGCCGCGGTCGAATATGCCGCTCGAACCCGACTCTTCTCCGCGGCGAGGCGAGCGATACTGCTGCCGGCAATCCGCCGCCGCGCCCTCATCGCACAGTCGCTTTACGCAATCGCCACTGCGCTGTCCATCTTCGACACCCGGATCAGCATCGCTGCGATCGTGCTGATCCAGCTCAACTACGCCCTGGCCCCGAGGGTGCTCTTCCTTCACCGTTTGTAGCGCGAAGCTCAGGCTGTCCGCGGCGGAACGTGGTGATGAGAACGCTGCCGACGGCAATATGCATCAACGCCAGCGCGCCCTTGGCCGGCGTCGTCGTCCCAGCCACTAAAGGCAAGCTCAAGGAGGCGAGCAGGACAACGACCGCGACGACCGTCCAGATGGTGATTGCCCGGGTGCTGACCTTCTCGAGCAAAACGAGCAGTCCCAGGCCTGCCAATGAACCTACCAAAGCGGCAATCAGCACGAGCCCGAGCCCAACGTCCTGAGCGTCTTGGTTGCCAAACCGTGTCTTGAGTTGGAGTCCGAGAACCGGCACGGCGACCAGCCACACTGCCGCTGCGGCAAGGGTTGCACCAAGCACACCCAGTGCTCGCGTTCGAATTACGCCTTTCATCCAATGCGACGATCGCGCCGATCCGGGTGAGCCGCCATCACCGGATGCTGGTGATTCTCCGGCGGCGCACATCCCTGCGGACAACTTGCGCCCCCTCCGGGCGAGTTGCCTCGATCGCATGCGGTCTAGGCTTGGGGGTGCGATGAGCCCGAGACGAGCGAGCACGACCAGAGTGGCGACAGCACCACGGGCCGTTCCCCACTCCCGGCCGGGTTCGACAGGCGTCTCGCGCGCCACGGGTCTGCTTCGCCGCGATGACCTCTTGGCCGCGCTGGATCGCGCCTCCCTGAAGAAGGTGACCGTCATCTCGGCGCCTCCGGGAAGCGGGAAGACCTCGCTTCTACGGGCGTGGTCTGACCGAGCGACCAAGGATCGCCGAGTCGCCTTCGTGACGGTGACCCGCGACCATCAGGATGCTCAGCAGTTCTGGCTCGCCGTCTTGGACGCGATCCGTCAAACGGACCCCATCGCCGATTCCCGAAAGCAGATGGCTGCGCCCGGTTTTGACGGCGACGTGATGGTCGACACGGTCGTATCGGAACTAGGCAAGGCGGCCGGAGTCGTTGTGTTGGTCATAGACGATCTTCACGAGCTGAGTTCCGCCGACGCCCTCTCCCAACTCGAGCAACTACTCAGCGCTCTTCCGAAATCTGCGCGTGTAGTGTTGTCGTCTCGCCGCGATCCGCCGATCAGGCTGCACCAGCTCAGGCTTGCCGACGAGGTCACGGAGCTTCGAGCCAGCGATCTTCGCTTCACCGCGAGCGAGACACGCGAGCTGCTCGCCGCTTCCGAGATCAATCTGTCCGATTCCGGAGCGGCTACGTTGTACCAACGCACGGAGGGTTGGGCGGCCGGCCTGCGGCTCGCGGTGATCTCTCTCAGCGGTCATCCGGAACCGGACCGTTTCGTGCACGAGTTCTCCGGGACCGACCGGGCGATCGGGGAATACCTCATGGCGGAGATGCTCGAACGCCAGCCGATCGAGGTTCAGAGAATGCTGTTGCGGACCTCGGTGGCCGATCGGTTCAACGGCGAACTGGCTGACCTGCTGGCCGGCCGGCCAGGCTCTGAGCAGATGCTTCTGGCACTCGAGGACGCCAACGCATTCGTCGTTTCGCTTGACGCCCAGCGCACGTGGTTCCGCTACCACCAGCTTCTGGCGGACTTCCTGCGCTTGGAACTACGCCGAACATTGGCTGAGGAAATTCCTCACTTACATCGCAAGGCCGCGGCGTGGTTGGCTGATCACGGTGAGGTCGTCGAGGCCATTCGACACAGGCTCGCGGCCGGCGACTGGCCCGACGCCGCCCGGCTACTCGCGGACCACTTGTTCAGCCTGATTCTCGACGGTGAGGAAAGCAGCATCGCCGCGCTGTTGCGGTCGTTCCCTGCCGGGGCATCGGCCGAGCATCCTGAGCTGGCGTTGGCTCACGCGGCAACTCAGCTGGCACAGGGACGGTTGGAGGACGCATCGGCTCAGCTGGTGGTGGCTGAATCGCACTTTGAGAGCACACCGCCTGCCCGACGACGACGCCTCGCGGTAGCAAATGCGTCCCTGCGGTTGGCGCTCGCACGACGTAGCGGTCGGTTCGCGGAAGTAGTCGAGCAGGTGAAGGAGCTGGATACGTCGACCGCGGATGGGTCGAGCGACCTGACCGGGATGGGCACTGAGCTGCGCGCGGTCGCGTTGATGAACCTTGGAATCGTCGAGACGTGGTCTGGCCAATTCGCCGATGCGGAGCGGCACGTGACCGAAGGGGCGAGGCTCGCCGAGGCGATCGGCCGACCCTACATAGAGGTCGCGTGCCGCGCGTATCAAGCGTTTCCGTCCGTCTCGCTCGAGCGTGCACGCGAGCGAGGTCGTTACGCGCTGGCCCTTGCCGATCGTTACGGCTTTGGCGATCGGCCGGTGCTCGCGCCAGCTTTGGGGGCGCTTGCGTCCATAGAGCTGTGGACGGGCAAGTTCGAGGAGGCAGAGCTTTGGCTGCACCGCGGTTGGGAAGTCATCAGGCCGGATATTGACCCTGCCGCCGCCGTGCTGTTGCACACGGTGACGGGTATGTTGCACGCCGGTCGCGGCGAGCATCGAGCCGCACTCGAGGCGTTGACCGCGGCGGTGCAGGCGCAGTCGCTTCTCACCGGTGCACACATCCTGGGACGGGTGGTCGCCGAGTGGCTCGCGGCCACACAAGCTCGCCTCGGGATGCCGGATGAGGCCCGCGCAACGCTCGACGGCTTCTCCGCCGAACACGACCGGATCGACGCCGTCGACCTCGGGCGAGCAGCAATCAGCTTGGAAGAGGGGGACCCAGCCGCCGCACTAGCAGTCCTCGGAAACGTTAGGGACATGATGCCGCCGCTCGGCTTCCCGGCGTACGCGCTCGTGGAAGCATATGTGCTCACCGGCCTCGCGCACCTGGCACTGGGTGATCGGACCGCCGCCGCCGCAGCAGCCGAGGGCGCGCTCACTGCAGCTGAACCAGATCGGCTGATCTTCCCGTTTGCCCTGCACAACGCCGCCGAGCTGCTCGACGCGCTTCCACGTCACCAAACGGCACATGGCGCGTTGCTCGCCGATGTTGTCGACCTGCTGCGAGGAGTGCCGGCGCCGAGCACCGACCGAGGGCTCCTATCGCAATCCGAAGAGCTGAGCGCAAGCGAACTCCGCGTACTGCGGTATCTGCCAACCAACCTGACGCGAACCGAGATCGCGCGAGCGCTCTACGTCTCGGTCAATACGGTCAACACGCACATGCGCAACATCTACTCCAAGCTCGGTGCGCACGACCGCTCTTCCGCCGTTCAACGCGCCAGCGAGCTGCGTCTCCTCTCAACCCGGCTCTCGCGGGCATCGCCGAAGTAGCCCAGAGCGCCGGCGCGCGCAATCACCGGATTTCGGCGGCGCCGGCTCACTCGGTCGGGCGGCAGGATGATCGCGTGGCCGGGGTGCCGAGCACGTACAGGATCCGAATCAAGGGTCGGCTCGGAGCCACCGCTCTGTCCGCCTTTCCCTCGATGGCATCTGAGGTGATGGGCAGCGAGACCGTGCTCACCGGTTGGCTCGAAGATCAGTCCGCGTTGTTCGGCGTCCTCGCCCAGATCGAAGGACTCGGCCTCGAGCTGCTCGAGCTCCGACAAATCCCCGCGAGTCCGGGATCGCCTGAATCAGGCGATGACCGCTCACCACATGGTGCGTGAGGCTGAGCCAAGGGAGATAAAGGCATAACTAACAGTCTCTCGACGCGCCAGAAGGCGTTCGCCACGGTCGGCATCATGCTGACCCTCCTCCTGGTGGCGCTTGACCAGACCGTCGTCGGCACCGCGATGCCTCGGATCATCGCGAACCTCAACGGGCTCTCTGCGTACGCCTGGGTGACCACGGCATATCTCGTCGCCTCAACTGTGGTGGTACCCGTGTCCGGAAAGCTCGGTGACATGTTCGGTCGAAAGCCCTTCGTGCTTGTCGGCATGGTCGGGTTCATGGCCGGATCCTGGTTGTCTGGGCTTTCGCAGTCGATGACAGAGCTGATCGCCTTCCGCGCCGTTCAAGGAATCTTCGGGGGCATCCTGTTCTCGATCATCTTCACGGTGCTGGCGGACATCTTCGAGCCCGCGCAACTGGTCCGCGTGCAGGGCCTCTTCGGCGCCGTGTTCGGGCTGTCATCGGTGATCGGCCCAACCGTGGGCGGTTGGATCACCGACAACCTCAGTTGGCGCTGGGTCTTCTACGTGAACATCCCTGTCGGCGCCCTGGCAATTCTCACGACGGTGTTCTTCGTGCCCTATGTGAAGTCCAAGGCAAGCTGGAAGGAGATCGATTTCGTCGGCGTCGTGCTCCTCATAGTCGGGCTCATTCCGTTCCTGATCGGTCTGAGCATCACCAACACGCACGCCTGGAACTCGCCCGAAGTCTTGACCCTCCTCATCGGCGGAGGCGCGGTTCTGGTCGCCTTCTGGGCATTCGAGACCCGCATCGCGGGCAATCCAGTCGTCCCGTTTGATCTCTTCCGGCGGAATCAGTTCGCGGTCATGGCGTTGATGACCTTCTTCACCGCCATCGGCATGTTCGGCGGGATCCTGTTCGTTCCCCTGCTCTATCAGGGCGTTCTGAGCATCAGCGCCACCAATTCAGGCAATCTTCTGATCCCGATGTTGGGCGGCCTGGTGGTCTTCAGCGCCATCTCCGGGCAGCTGCTCCCGCGCATCAAGTACTACCGGATCATCGGGGTCCTGGGGATCGCCGGAATGATCCTCGGCCTGCTGCTGCTGACCACCGTCACGCCATCGACCAGCCCGTGGACGGTGGCCGCCTATACAGTGATCTTGGGCGGCGGTCTCGGCCTGACCTTCCCACTTTCGATCTCGGTGGTGCAGGTCGCATTGCCGCAGCAAGTAGTCGGGGTGGCCACGAGCCAGATCCAGTTCTGGCGCAACCTCGGTGGGGTGGTTGGAACGGCCGTTCTCGGCTCGATTCTCGCCAACCGACTGACGACCCATATCGAGAGCCAGGTGGCGGCCCTCCACCTTCCGCCGCAGCTTCTTCGTGGGGTTCCGATCGGCGGCAGCCCGCAATCGATCCTCGATCCGAACAACCTCGCGCACATCCGCGCCGCGTTGGCCCCAGCTGCAAGACCGGCGTTCGACCAGGTGATCCACGCCATCCGCCTTGGTCTAGCTGATGCCTTGCATGACGTCTTCCTCATCGGGGCCGCGATTCTGATCGTGGCCATGGTTACGTCCGCCTTTCTAAAGGAGGTTCCGATTCCACGCGGCCGGCGGCCGGCGCCCGGGATTGAGGCGGAGCCGGAAGTACGAGGACAGGTTCAGGAACCTCTCCGGCTCGCTCCCGGAGCGAACGCGGATGGCTGACCCGGTGCGGATCTTCGCGGTAACCGGCGACGCGGTGGCACGGTTTGGGTTGGACGATCCCAAAGCCGAGCTCGCACTCGAGGGCAGTCATGCGCGCTGCATCGCGGTCGATCCCCGCGATCCACGACGCGTGTATGTCGGGACGATGGACAGCGGCCTTTGGTTCAGCACCGACGGCGGCGCCGGTTGGCGTGAGGCCGGCCCGTCAATCGACGATCCCAGGGTTCTTTCGGTCGCTGTCTCTCGGTCGCATGAGCGCTCAGGCGTGTCGGTCGTATACGCGGGCACCGAGCCGAGCAACCTCTATCGGTCCGAGGACGGCGGACTCAGCTGGCAATTGCTGCCGGCTCTCCGCGAGCTGCCGAGCGCCTCGAGCTGGTCCTTCCCGCCGCGCCCGTGGACGCATCACGTGCGCACGATCGCGCTCCACCCGACCGATCCGGAGTCGCTCGCAGTGGGGATCGAGCTTGGCGGCGTGATGCGCTCGCGCGACGGCGGTAAGACCTGGATCGACCACAACCCCCGGGCTTATAGCGACGCCCACCAGCTTCTCACGCACCCGCTCGCACCGGAGCGCCTGTACGAAGCCGCCGGACAGGGGATCGCCCGCTCGGACGACCGCGGCGACAC
>Ga0070708_100003526_pt1 | contig 12255 bp, 14 predicted proteins | sample KBSK5503metaG_FD_65469 | JGI IMG/M metagenome (GOLD analysis project Ga0070708, IMG submission 65469) | Corn, switchgrass and miscanthus rhizosphere microbial communities from Kellogg Biological Station, Michigan, USA - KBS K5-50-3 metaG | ecosystem: Host-associated > Plants > Roots >...
CACGGGGTCGAGCTCGTCTACGCGAAGTTGCTCGAGACGCTCCGCTCTGAGGGGCTGGAGCGCATCGACGCCCAGGGGAAGCCGTTCGACCCATCGCTGCACGAAGCGCTGATGCAGTCGGGAGAGGGCGACGGCGATCCGGTCGTGGCCGACGTCCTGCGACAGGGATACACGCTCCGCGGGCGAGTGATCCGGCCGGCAGGAGTGAAGGTCGTCCGACGGTGAGGGTCGCGGCCCACGAGCTGGTATGAACGGAGACGTCCGCCGGGAATGGTTCGAGAAGGACTACTACAAGGTCCTGGGCGTGGCCAAGAACGCCTCGGCCACCGAGATCAAGAAGGCGTACCGGAAGCTGGCGCAGCAACACCACCCCGACCGGAACCGCGGGAACAAGGACGCCGAGGACCGGTTCAAGGAGATCTCGGCCGCCTACGACGTGCTCGGCGACGAGGAGAAGCGAAAGCAGTACGACCAGGTCCGGGAGATGGCGGCTTCGGGGTTCGGGGGGTTCTCCAGCGCCGGGGCGGCGGGATGGCCCGGCGGCCAGAGGGTTCGCGTGGAGGGCTTCCCGTTCGACCAGGGCGTCGGCGACTTCGGGGACCTCGGAGACCTCCTCGGGATGTTCACCGGGCGAGGTCGCGGCGCGCGGACTCGAGGGGCGACCCGTGGGGCAGACCTGGAGACCGAGGTGCGGATCTCCTTCGAGGACGCGATGCGGGGGACCACCGTCCCGCTGCGGGTCCAGGGGCCCGCCCCGTGCCCGGTGTGCGGAGGCTCGGGAGCCAAGCCCGGAACGGCTCCTGATGTATGTCCCCAGTGCCAGGGAACGGGGACGGTGGCCGAGGACCAGGGGTTCTTCTCGCTGTCCCGGACGTGTCCGCGGTGCGGCGGCTCGGGGCAGATCATCCCGACCCCGTGCGACCGGTGCGGCGGCTCGGGAACCGTTCGGACCACCCGCGAGTTCTCCGTGCGGATCCCTCCAGGCGTGAAGGACGGCCAGCGCATCCGGCTGGCGGGGCGGGGGGAGGCCGGGCCCGCCGGAAGCAAGCCCGGCGATCTGTTCGTCGTGGTCAGGGTGTCGCCGCACCGCCTGTTCGGACGGAAGGATTCGGACCTCACGCTGGAGGTCCCGGTGACGTTCGCCGAGGCGGCGCTCGGGGCGAACGTGAAGGTCCCGACCCTCAATGGGGCCGTCACGCTGAAGGTTCCCGCTGGCACGCCTTCCGGGAAGACGTTTCGGATCCGCGGGAAGGGCGCGCCTCGACCGAGGGGCGGCAGCGGAGATCTGCTGGCCACGGTCCGGGTGGACGTTCCCTCCAAGCTGTCCAAGGAGGAGAAGGAGTTGCTGACCCGCCTGCAGCAGTTGGAGAAGGACTCCCCGCGCAAGGGACTGGGGGCGGAGCCGTGAAGAAGGGCCAAGAGGGCGAGGACCGGGCCGTCTACATCATCAGCGTCGCGGCGGAGCTGGCCGGTGTGCATCCGCAGACCCTGCGTATCTACGAGCGCAAGGGGCTCCTTCGTCCGGCCCGCACGGCGGGCAACACTCGCCGGTATTCCGAACGCGACATCGACCGCCTCAGGATGATCCAGCGCCTCACGCAGGAGCAGGGACTGAACCTCGCCGGGGTGAAGATGATCGTGCAGATGGAGGACGAGGTCGACCGCATGCGCCAGCGGATGGAGACCATGGACCGGGAGCTCCAGCGGGCCCGCCGGCGGATGCGCGAGGAGATCGAGCGGCTCCGGAAGGAATCGCGCCGGGCCGACATCGTCCCGCTGTCCAGCGTGCCGCGACTGCGCGTCCGGGTGAAGCCCGACCCCGAGCGTACGGAGCGGCGGGGACCCATCGTGGTCGGTCCGGGGAGCTGACGTGGATCTGAACAAGCTGACCCTGAAGTCTCAAGAAGCCCTGCAGGCCGCGCAGGAGCTGGCCAGGGCTCGCAACCACCAGCTCGTCGAGCCCGTCCACGTCCTCTACGCGTTGCTGTCCGATCCCGACGGCGTGGTGTACCCGCTGCTCCAGAAAGTCGGGCAGTCACCTCGCCAGCTTCGCGACCGGGTCGAGGAGGCGCTGGAGAGGATCCCGAAGGTGTACGGCCCGACGGACCAGGAGCTGTATCTCTCGGCGGCCACCAGGCGGGTGCTGGAGAAGGCCTTCTCCGAAGCCGCGGCGCTCACCGACGAGTACGTGTCCACCGAGCACATCCTCCTGGCGCTGCTCGACGGCGCCACCGACGCGGCCCGCATCCTGCGCGAGGCGGGGGTGTCGCGGGACACCGTGCTCTCCGCGCTGGTCGACATCCGCGGGCGCCAGCGCGTCACCGACCAGAACCCCGAGGAGAAGTACCAAGCCCTGGAGCGCTACGGACGCGACCTCACCGAGCTCGCCCGGAAAGGCAAGCTCGACCCGGTCATCGGCCGGGATGAGGAGATCCGCCGGGTCATCCAGGTCCTGGCGCGGCGAACCAAGAACAACCCCGTACTCATCGGCGAGCCCGGTGTGGGCAAGACCGCCATCGTGGAAGGCCTGGCGCAGCGGATCGTGGCCGGGGACGTGCCCGAATCCCTGAAGGACAAGCGGGTGGTCGCGCTCGACATCGGTGCTCTGGTGGCAGGCTCGAAGTACCGGGGGGAGTTCGAGGAGCGCTTCAAGGCAGTCCTGCGGGAGATCGCCGAGAGCGACGGCCAGATCATCACGTTCATCGACGAGCTGCACACGGTGGTCGGTGCAGGCGCGGCCGAGGGCGCGGTCGACGCCGGCAACATGCTGAAGCCGATGCTGGCCCGCGGTGAGCTTCGCGCCATCGGTGCCACCACGCTCGACGAGTACCGCAAGCACGTGGAAAAGGATCCCGCCCTGGAGCGGCGGTTCCAGCCCATCCTGGTCGGCGAACCCTCCGTGGAGGACACCATCGCCATCCTGCGTGGCCTGAAGGAGCGGTACGAGGTCCACCACGGCGTCCGCATCCAGGATGCCGCCCTGGTCGCCGCTGCCATCTTGTCCAACCGCTACGTCACGGCCCGGTTTCTTCCGGACAAGGCCATCGACCTGATCGACGAGGCCGCGAGCCGCCTGCGGATCGAGATCGATTCGATGCCCGTGGAGATCGACGAGGTCGAACGGCGCGTCAAGCAGCTCGAGATCGAGCGGGCCGCGCTGAAGAAGGAGACGGACCCTGTCTCCAAAGAGCGGCTGGAGCGGATCGAGCAGGAGCTGGCGGACCTCCGGGAGCGTTCGGCCGGGATGAAGGCGCACTGGCAGCAGGAGAAGGAAGCCATCGACCGCATCCGCAAGCTCAAGTCGGAGATGGAGAACACCCGCATGGAGGCCGAGCGCGCCGAGCGGGAGGGGCAGCTCGAGCGCGCCGCCGAGCTCCGGTACGGCCGGCTGACCGAGCTCCAGAAGCAGCTCGAGGAGGCCAACCAGGCCCTGGCGACGCTCCAGGCCGACCAGAAGATGCTGAAGGAAGAGGTGGACGAGGAAGACGTTGCCGAAGTCGTCTCGAAGTGGACCGGGATCCCGGTCTCCAAGCTGATGGAGGGAGAGGTCCAGAAGCTGGTCCACATGGAAGAGGGGCTGCACGAGCGGATGGTCGACCAGGACGAGGCCGTGACGGCGGTGGCGAACGCCATCCGGCGGGCCCGGGCCGGGCTGTCGGACCCCAACCGCCCCATCGGCTCGTTCATCTTCCTCGGGCCAACCGGGGTGGGGAAGACCGAACTGGCGCGGGCCCTGGCCGAGTTCCTGTTCGACGACGAGCGAGCCATGGTCCGCATCGACATGAGCGAGTACCAGGAGCGGCACACGGTCTCGCGCTTGATCGGCGCGCCTCCCGGCTACGTGGGCTACGAGGAAGGGGGGCAGCTCACCGAGGCCGTCCGGCGCCGGCCCTACTCCGTGGTCTTGTTCGACGAGATCGAGAAGGCCCACCAGGACGCGTTCAACGTGCTGCTGCAGGTGCTGGACGACGGGCGGCTCACCGACGGCCAGGGCCGCACGGTCGACTTCCGCAACACGGTGGTGGTGATGACCTCGAACATCGGCAGTCAGTACTTCTTCCAGACGGGCCTCTCACCCGACCAGCAGCGCGACGCCGTGCTGGAGGAGGTCCGGCAGACGTTCCGGCCGGAGTTCCTGAACCGTGTCGACGAGATCATCGTGTTCCACCCGCTCGGCAAGGAGGAGATCGCCGGGATCGTGGACATCCAGGTGCGGCTGCTGCAGCAGCGCCTGGCCGACCGGAAGCTCACGGTGACGATGACCCCGGCCGCTCGCGAGTACCTCGCGGTCAAGGGATACGACCCGGCTTATGGGGCCCGGCCTCTCAAGCGCCTCATCCAGAAAGAGGTTCAGGACGCCTTCGCCCTGAAGCTACTGTCGGGCGAGATCCGCGAGGGCGACGCCGTCGAGATCGACCGCGGCCCGGAGGGGCTGGAATTCCGCCGGCTCGAGCTCGCCGCGGCTCCGTCCTAGGGCAGAATCCCCGCATGCGTATCTCGAGCAAGGCCGACTACGCGGTTCGGGCCACGGCCGAGCTCGCGGCGTTCGAGGGCAAGGGGCCGGTCCCGGCTGAGCGGCTTTCCAAGGCCCAGGACATCCCGCTGACCTTCCTCCTGAAGATCCTGTCCGAGCTGCGCCACGCCGGGGTCGTTCGGAGCCATCGTGGGGCGGACGGGGGCTACGAGCTGGCCCGTCCCGCCGCGGGGATCACCCTCGCCGACGTCATCAGGGCCGTGGAGGGGCCACTGGCGAACGTGCACGAGTCCCGGCCGGAGGAGATCCGCTACCAGGGGGCCGCCGCACCGCTCCGGGAGGTGTGGGTGGCCGTCCGGGCGAACCTCCGCGCGGTGCTCGAGTCCGTCACCGTGGCCGACCTGGCCAACCGAAGGCTCCCGCGGTCCGTGAAGGCGATCACCAGCGGCCGGGACGCCTGGCGCCCCCACTAATTCCCGGGAGTTCGTCCAGAGGACCGTAGCGCGGCCCCTCCCGGGACCCGTACCATCACCATCTTGCACATCAATCTGTACGTGACCCTGGCTGGACTGATCGTGGGCTTCACGGTCGGCCTGACCGGTATGGGCGGCGGCGCGCTGATGACCCCCATCCTGGTCCTGCTGTTCAAGATCCAGCCCCTCGCCGCGGTCTCCAGCGACCTCGTGGCGGCCATGGTCATGAAGCCGGTCGGCGGCGGCGTTCACATGCGCCGGGGGACCGTGAACTGGGCCCTGGTGCGGTGGCTGGCCGTGGGGTCGGTTCCGGCTGCCTTCGCCGGTGTGATCGTCCTCAAGCAGCTCGGCAACGGCGGCCAGGTCCAGGACCGACTGAAGCTCGCCCTCGGCGTGGCCCTCATCGTGGCCGCGGCTTCGATCATCGTGAAGAGCCTGATCCAGCTCCTTCAGGCCAGGCGGCGCGAGGCCCTCATGGTCTCCGGCCGGATCCCAGAAGTTCGTCCGTTCCGGCTGAAGCGGATCCCCACCGTCGCGATCGGTGCCGTCGGAGGAGCGATCGTCGGGATGACGTCGGTGGGATCGGGCTCCCTCATCATCGTGTCGCTGCTGCTCCTTTATCCGATGCTCGCTTCCCGTGAGCTGGTCGGCACCGATCTCGTCCAGGCCATCCCGCTGGTGGCCGCCGCCGCGCTGGGCCACATCCTGTTCGGAGACTTCCAGCTCAGCCTGACCGCCTCCGTGCTGCTGGGAAGCCTCCCCGGCGTGTACCTCGGCGCGAGGCTGTCGTCGGGAGCCCCAGACGGTCTCATCCGTCCGGCCCTCGTGTTCGTCCTGCTCGCTTCCGGATTGAAGCTGCTGAACATGGGGACGTCGCAGCTTGCGATCGTGTTGGTCGCGTTCGCGATGATCGGCCTGCCGGTGTGGGGGGTGATCGACGCCGTGAACCGGCCCGATCACCTGTGGCAGCTAGCCGGTCTGCGAAAGCGGCCCTGGATCGGCCTCCAGGCTATCGGAGCGCCGTTCGGCGTTGGATTTGGGGCGGCCCTTGCGTACTTCGCGAGCGCCCGGCGCAAGCTTGCCACCGCGGCGGCGCTTGCCTTTGTTTCCGTGTGGGGCGACGAGCTTCCGGCGGCCTGACATCTCGGCCAGCTCGTGCTCGGCCTGCTCGATGGCCCGGTCGATGGCGTCCATGAGCTCGCCATAGCTTCCCCGGTCATCGGGCGTGGCGACCTGCTGGTCCGCGGAGACGGACGACCCGCCCAGGAGCGTCTGGAACAGCTGCGAAGGGATCATCCGTTCCCGCCGGTGGGCTCCCACTCCTCGTGGCCGGTTGGCTCCTCTCACTACCAGTCATCGTCTGGCCGGCAGGTGGCTTGAGCGGAGCTATCCAGAGACCGTGAGGGTCCCCATCATGCCCAGCGCCCGGTGGTACTTGCAGAAGATCGTGTAGGTCCCGGGGGCGAGATTGACGTCAACGGTCACGGTCTGGCCTGGGGTGATGTCCTGGTTGATGGTCTGCCCTTCCACCGAGAAGTTGTGCAGGTTGGCCCCCTGGTTCATGAGGATGATCTGCTTCCCGGAAAGGGTGAGGGTCGCGGGAACGAACATGTTGTCCTTGAGGGTCAGGGTGGTCGAGGTGGCACCCCCCGAACTGGCGGCGGCCGTGGGTGAGGTGGGGGTCTTGGTTCCACCGCCGCACGCAGAGCCGAAAAGGGCGAGCGCCGCGGCGAGTACCGTGATGCGGGCGAGCTTCATCCGAACTCCTTCCTCTGTCGTCGGGATGCCTCGAATCTACTGGAAGTACGGCCGAGAGCGGGCCACGGATCGGTTCGGTCGTGTGGAGCTCTGCTGGAGTCAGGCCCGTTCGGCCCGCTCGATCTCGATCCGGATGAGCACCCTCCGCTCCCGTTCCATGGCCCGGCGGTACTCGTCCCAGTCCTCGTGCTCGCGCCCGGAGACCCAACGGAAGTAATCGACCAGCGGCTCCATGGCTTCGGGGAGCGAAACGATGGTGGCGGCCCCGTGCAGCTGGACCCCCCCACCGAAGAACCGGTCGGGCATGGCGCAGAGGGAGGCCCGAGGGTCTCGGCGAAGGTTCCGGACCTTCACCCGGTCCTCGGTCGAGCTGATGATGGCCCGGCCCTCGCCGTCCACCCCGGCCAACACCAGCGTGAGATGGAGCGTGCCATCGGGCCCGAACGTGGCCAGGACGGCACGGTGGTTCGCCTTCAGGAACCGTCGAGCGTCGTCGATGTCCATCTGGTATGTCCGCTCCTTTCACCGCCCCCGAAGGCTGGTCATACTCCAGACCATGGCACCGATAGCCATCTTCATCCTGATCCTCGCCGGTGTGGCCGCCGCCGGCTACTTGGCGTGGCGCGCGAAGCAGAAGCGTCGTCAGGATCTCGCCGCCTTCGCCCTCCAGCGCGGATTCGAGTTCGCCGCCTCGGATCCCTTCGGCCTCATCGGGTACGGGTTCCACCTGTTCCAGCTGGGGGACGGTCGCGGATGCGAGAACGTGATGTGGGGCACGTGGCAGAACCTGACGGTCAAGGAGGCGGACTACTGGTACTACACGGAGTCCTCTGACGGGAAGGGTCACCGGAGTCGGACCTATCACCATTTCTCGGTGGCGCTGGCCGAGATGGGGTGCACCCTCCCCGACGTGACCGTGGAACGCGAGGGCGTGGGGAGCTGGGTGGCCGGCCATCTCGGCTTCCACGACATCGAGTTCGAGTCCGAGCAGTTCAACCGGATGTTCAACGTCAAGGCGCAGGATCGCGAGTTTGCTTTCAAACTGCTGGATGCCAGGATGATCAACTGGATGCAGAGCACGGGCGGGCAGTTCGGGTTCGAGGTGAACGGGCCGAGCCTCCTGGTGTGGTCGAACCGGCGACGGCCCGGCGACCTGATCCCCCTGTTGGGCTGTGCCAAGCTCTTCTGCGACCATATCCCTCGGCTGGTGTGGAACGAGTACGGGACCGCGCCGGCACGGCCGGACGACTCGGCCGCAACCGAAGAGAGGAGCACGTCGTGATCGTCGTCTGGATCATCCTGGGAATCGTGGTGCTGGCGGGCCTGGCGCTCGCGCTCTCCTACAACCGCTTCGTGAGCCAGCGCCAGCTCATCCGCAACGCGTTCGCCAACATCGACACCGAGCTGCGCCGGCGATACGACCTCATCCCCAACCTGGTGGAGACGGTGAAGGGCTACGCCGCCCACGAGCGCGAGGTGTTCGAAGAGGTCGCGCGGACACGGTCGGCCGCGGCGGCGACCACGGGGCAGTCGCCAGCAGCGCAGGCAGCCGCCGAGGGTCCGTTCGTGGCGGCCCTGGGCCGGCTGTTCGCGGTGGCCGAGAACTATCCCGAGCTGAAAGCCAACCAGAACTTCCTGGCGCTCCAGTCCGAGCTGTCCAACACCGAGGACCGGATCCAGGCGGCCCGCCGCTTCTACAACGCCAATGTCCAGGACTACAACCGGCGGGTGAACTCGTTCCCGTCGGCGTTCATCGCCCAGATGTTCAACTTCAAGGAGGAGGAGTTCTTCGAGATCCCGGAGGCCCAGCGCGCCGTCGTTGCCGAAGCCCCGAGAGTGGACTTCGGATACCGCGAAGGTGCGTCCCAAGGCGCTCCTCAGCCGCCAGCGGGAGGACCGGCAGGAGGATCGGCCCCGCCCCCACCGCCTCCCCCAGGCTGATAGGGCCCTTCCTTTGAGTGTTAGGGAACGGTTGCCTTAGGCGGGTGGCTCTCCGAACGAGAGAATTTCCGCTAGGGCTTCTTCACCGAACATGTCCGCTGGACTGGTGAACCGCTCCACTTCGACGTGACCGTCGTCGAAGAATTCGACCTCATACCGATGGCCGGGAACAAAGACCATCACCATCACGGCCTCGGATCTCGAGATGCTCAGATCGAAGCTCAGGGAAAGATCTCTGAGCTCTTGTAGGAAGGAGAGCAGTCTCTCCATGCCACCTACTTGATCGCTGGTCATCGCCAATACCTCCCCGGCTTCCGATGTTTGTCACGCAAGGTTAGAGGGATCTGGTCTCTTGGCTAAGTGAGCGGCGGACGCCGCGCGTCGCGAGCGTCCAGATCACGCTGTAGGCGAGCGTAACGCCAGACAGTCCGAGCATCACGATCCGCACGTCCACCACGTCGGAGATCCACCCTGCGATCGTGGCCGAGGTCGCCAGCGTGAGCGTGATGAACCCTTCGTCGAAGGCGAAGATCCGCCCGCGGATTCGGTCCGGGACGATCACCTGCAACCCATACGAGGAGAGCGTCCATTGGGCGCCGCCGCCCAGGTGGCCGACTAGCACCATTAGCCCGGCCAGGTAGATGACCGGCATCCACGGCACAAAGGCATAGGAGGCTCCATACACGAGGTAGGAGATCGAGATTCCCCAGAACAGCCGCTTGAGGTTCTCGTCGCCGATGAACGACCGGGCCAGGAACGGCCCGAGGAACACCCCCACGCCCCGGAATCCATACAGGATCCCGGTCCCTCGGTCGCCGGCGTGATAGACGGTGAAGGCCAAGACGGGCAGCAGCGCCACGACCCCGCCCCCCATCCCGAACCCCCCCTTCACGGCGAGCAGGGCCAGGACCCGGTGGTCCTTGCGCGCGTACTGAACGGCCTCCCGGGTGGCCTCGAACAGGCCGGGATGGTCGTGTGCTTCTCGGGGCTCGGCGAACCGCCGGCGGATGCGCGAGATGAGGGCGGCCGAGAGGAAGAACGACACGGCGTCTCCGATGTAGCCGGCGTTCCGACCGAAGGCCGCGACCACCAGGCCCCCGATAGCCGAGCCGACGGCCAGCATGGTTCCCCAGGTGGCCCCGGCCATCACGTTGGCCGTGGCCAGGTCCTCGCGGTCCACCAGGTTCGGCATGGCGGCCATGGACGCCGGCTCGAAGACCGCGCCGAGCGCCGTGATCGCCCCGGCCAGCACGTAGACCATCCAGATCTGGGACTTCGTGTGGATGACGAAGAACCCCAGGGCGAGGAACCCGCGGAGGACGTCGGCCACGATCATCAGGGCCTGCCGGTTCAGCCGATCGGCCAGCGGGCCGCCGATGAACTGGAAGAGCGCAAAGGGAACGGTGAGGGCCGCGTACACGGCCGCCACCAGGCCGGGGGACCGGGTCAGCGAGAACACCAGCCCGGCCAGGGCCACGAACAGGAACCAGTCCCCGGAGAACGACACGACCTGGGCGAAGAACAGCAGGCGAAAGTCGCGATTGCGGCGCAGGAGGCTGATCACCGCACGGCGCTGCGAACGCCTCGCCGGGGGAGGGCGCAGCGATTCGGAGTGATCCATGCCGAAGGGCGAGCCTACCAGCGCGCGGGCTATCCCCGTTTTGGAGGGCTGGGGTACGCTGGTGGATCTCCGGGGAAGACATCAGAAACCGAAATCAACAACAGAGGAGGACCGATGCTCGAACGGTTCACCTGGTTCCGGCAGTCCGCGTTCCTGTATCGGGGCGACGGCCTCACCGTCTACATCGATCCGTGGGGCGTGACCACGGACGACAAGGCCGACGTTCTGTTCATCACCCACGCTCACTCCGACCACTTCTCTCAGGACGACATCGAGAAGGTCCGGAAGCGCGAGACCAAGATCTTCGCCCCGGCCGATGTGGCCCGCGAGCTCTCCGGGAACGTCACGCCCGTGAAGCCTGGCGACGCCATCGACGCCGGCGTCCTCAGGGCGCAGGCCGTGCCTGCCTACAACACGGCGGACGAGCGTCTGGAGATGCACCCGAAGAAGAACAACTGGGTCGGCTACATCCTCACGCTCGGTGCGAACACCTACTACCACGCCGGCGACACCGATCACGCGCCCGAGCTGTCCGAAGTCCGGGCTGACGTGGCGTTCCTCCCCATCGGGGGGACGTACACCATGGAGGCGCCGGAGGCCGCAGAGATGGCGAAGGCGATCCGCCCGCGCCTCGCGGTGCCGATGCACTACGGGTTCGTGGTGGGCAGTCCCTCCGACGCCGATCGGTTCGCCAAGGAAGCCGACCCCATCAAGGTCCAGATCCTGGAGCCGACCAATCCATTCGAGAGGGAATAGGAGGCTCAGACGGAACGGGATCCCCGGCGCTCGCGGCGCACGCTTGCCATCGGCGTGACGCTGGTGGCGGTGACGGTCGGCGCGTTCGTCACAGCCGCCGCGGCGGTGTCCGGGGCGGGGATCTGCGCAGCTCCTTCCCTGGACCCTGACATCCCGGCCGGCCCCGGCGACCAGGTGTGCTACCACCTGGTCCGGACCCTGTCCGAGCGGGTGGGCCTGGCCACCGCGGCCCTGACCGCCATCATCGCCCTGACGTTCATCGGCCTGTCCCGGCTGTCGGCGACGGGCGAGCGCAGGCGCGAGAGCCCCGACCGCATCTAGAGGGCCATGGATATCACCCAGCTGGAGCGAACCGCTCGGGCCCTGGTGGCCCCCGGAAAGGGCATCCTCGCGGCCGACGAGAGCACCAGCACGATCACGAAGCGGTTCGAGTCGATCGGCATCGACTCCACCGAGGAGAACCGCCGTGCCTACCGCGAGATGCTGTTCACCACGCCGGGGATGGAGCAGTTCATCAGCGGGGTCATCATGTTCGACGAGACGATCCGGCAGTCGACGGCCGGCGGCGTGGCCATGACCAAGGTCCTCGAAAGCGCGGGGGTGATCCCGGGCATCAAGGTGGACGAGGGAGCGAAGCCCCTCGCCGGGTTCCCGGGTGAAACGGTCACGGAGGGACTCGACGGGTTGCGGGAGCGCCTCACCGAGTACCGGGAGCTCGGGGCGCGGTTCACCAAGTGGCGGGCGGTCATCACGATCGGAGCGGGCATTCCCACGCAGAACTGCATCGACGCGAACGCCGAGGCCCTGGCCCGGTTCGCGGCGCTGTCGCAGGAATTGGGCCTGGTCCCCATCGTGGAACCGGAAACGTTGATGGATGGGGACCACACGATCGGCCGACATTACGACGCCACGCGGAGGACGCTCGAGGCGTGTTTCGATCGGCTCTTCGCCCATCGGGTTGAGCTGACGGGGACGCTGCTCAAGACGAACATGGTCCTGTCCGGGAAGTCGGCTCATGAACAGGCGGGGGTGGAAGAGGTCGCGCAGTGGACGCTCCGTGCTCTCCGCGAGTGCGTCCCAGCGGCGGTCCCGGGCATCGTCTTCCTCTCGGGAGGGCAAAGCGACGAGGCCGCCACGGCGCACCTCTCCGAGTTGAACCGGGTAGGCGGGGTGCCGTGGCAGCTTTCGTTCTCCTACGGGCGCGGGCTGCAGGCTCCGGCGCTGAAGGCCTG
>Ga0070708_100003527_pt1 | contig 12255 bp, 10 predicted proteins | sample KBSK5503metaG_FD_65469 | JGI IMG/M metagenome (GOLD analysis project Ga0070708, IMG submission 65469) | Corn, switchgrass and miscanthus rhizosphere microbial communities from Kellogg Biological Station, Michigan, USA - KBS K5-50-3 metaG | ecosystem: Host-associated > Plants > Roots >...
GCTCGCCATGCGGCGCCCCGACCTGATCGCGGCGGTCATGACGGTGGCCGCCAAGGTGGACTTCTCGTTCCTGAACGACCCCGTCCCCACCAGCGGCTTCAACCTCGGGAACGGGCTGCGCCAGACCACCGACAAGCTGTGGGGGGCGGTGGAGACGGACCTGCCCAGCAGCGACGGGGTGTCCATCTACAGCGCCCTGAACGACGGCTGGGTCGCCGGCCAGCTCTCGCCGAGCGCGGTGCCCCCGATCCTGGCGTTCAACGGCAAGAACGACATCGTGGTGGGTTGGGCCGAGAAGCTGCCCTTCTATCGCGACATGCGCACCGCGCACCAGGGCGGCTACTTCTTCTGGGACATGCGCGACCACCTGCAGAACGCCGACGCCCCCTGGTCGCCGGCCCAGGACTCCTGGTACCTCTATCGCTTCCGCTCCGACCGGAGCTTCCCGGCGCTCTCGAACTGCAGCGTCGACAACGATCCCGGCGACGGCAATCCCACTGTCGGCGACTCGATCGGCTGCATCAACTGCTGGGTGGAATGGGACACCACGGTGGTGGACCGCAACGTGGATTGGAGCACCCGGCTGTGGACCCGCGACCTGCCCCGCACGACCGGCTGGGTCACCGGGCCCGATTCGGTCGTGGTGGACGTGACGCCGCGACGGCTCCAGCAGTTCCGCATCGTCCAGGGCGCCTCCTACCACTACACCGTGACGCGCGAGTCCGACGGCGCGGTGCTGCGCAGCGGCGCTCTCCAGCCGGACGCCGGCAGCCTGCTCACCCTCACCCAGGTCCCGGTGTACAAGACCGGCACCACCGTCCGGTTCGAGGCCCTGGGGGCGCTGGGAGTCGAAACGCCGCGCGGCGGACCGCTCCACCTCGCGCTGTCGCGCAACCCGCTCGACGGGCCCGCCGCGGTCGAGCTGTCCTGGCCGGCCGCCGGGATGGGACGGGTGGTGATCATGGACGTCTCGGGGCGGATCGTGCGCACCCTGCTGTCCGGACCGGTGGCCGCCGGGCCGGTGCACCTGCCGGTGTCGATCCGCGGGCTCGGGGACGGGGTGTACTTCGTGGTCGCGACCCAGGGCCGCGAGCGCGCGACGGTGCGCGCGGTCGTCCTCCACTAGCGACCGCTTCCCCGCGCGATCCCGGTGCCGCGCCGCCGCGCGGGCGAAGCCCCGGGCCGGGGACCCCGCTGGCACACCGTGCTATCCTTGAGGTGACTGTGCCGCACCGGTCTGTCCCCCTCGAAGGATCCCACCTGACGCTCAGCGCCGCTTCCGCACCCCCGCCCGCGCCGCGTTCCCCGGCCACCGGACGCCTGCTCGTGCACGTGCCCTGCAATCACTGCGGCCACGACACCACTGTCGGCGTCCGCAACGTCTCGAGGCTGGTGCGCTGCGCGAGCTGCGGCCTGATCTACGTGAACCCGCGCCCCAGCGCCGAGGACCTCGCCCGCCAGTACGACCGCGGCTACTTCCACTGCACCGAGCCGACCTTCGGAGGCTACGAGGACTACGAGGGCGACCGCGCCGAGATCGCGCGCACCTTCGCGCGCCGCTGGAAGCAGCTCGCGCCGTGGGTGAGCGCCACGCCCCCGCACCTGCTCGACGTGGGCTGCGCGACCGGGATCTTCCTCGAGGTGGCGCGGGCGGCGGGCGTTTCGGGCGAGGGGCTCGACCTCTCGGAGTACGCGCTGGCGCTGACGCGCGAGAAGGGCTTCGCGGCGCGGCGCGGAACCCTCGAGGAGGCCGCTTTCCCGGCCGAGTCCTTCGACGTGGTCTCGATGTGGGACCTGATCGAGCACGTCACCGACCCGGCGGCCCTGCTCGCGGAGTGCCGCCGCGTGCTGCGCCCCGGCGGCCTGCTCGCGATCTCGACCCCGGACGCCGGCAGCCTGCTCGCCCGCGTCCTGGGCTCGCGCTGGCTGGGCTTCCGCAGCATCGACGAGCACCTCTACTTCTTCTCGCGGCGCACGCTGGGGCAGATGCTGAAGCGCGCGGGCTTCGAGGTGCGGGCGGTGCACGCGGTGGGCAAGTACCTCACCCTCCCGCGCCTGATCGAGCGTCTGCGCTTCTACACCCGGATCGGGGCGCTGCTGCTCCGCACCGTGGATCGTGCGGTGCCGGGCCAGGCGTTCTACGTGAACTCGTTCGACACCATGGTCGTGCTCGCGACCCGGACGCGCTCGTGAGCCCGGTGACCAAGTCGCGGCGCTTCGTGCTGCCGGCGACGCGCGCCATGCGCTCGCCCGAGGTGGCCTCGTTCCTGGCCCAGCTCGACGACCAGGCCCGGCGGCTGCGCGAGGACACCCGCGGCCTCACGCGCGCCGCGCTCGCCTGGCAGCCGCGTGCCGGCATGAACACCATGGGCATGCTGCTCGCCCACCAGGCGGTGGTCGAGGTGTACTGGATCCAGCTCGGCCCGCTCGGGATCGCCGAGCCCGCGTCCGAACAGGTGCTCGGGATCGGACTGTACGGCGACGGCATGCCGCTCAAGCCGGGGCTGCGCGCGCCCGCATCCCTGCGCGGCAAGGGCCTCGCCTACTTCGACGACCTGCTGGCGCGCGCCCGCGAGCACACGCGCCGCGCCTCCGCCGACCTCACCGACGCCGACCTCGATCGCGAGGTGGAGGTGCGGCGCAAGCGCATCCGATTCCAGAGCGTGAACCTGCGCTGGATCTACTACCACGTGCTCGAGCACTACGCCGGCCACTACGGCCAGATCCTGCTGCTGCGCCACCTGCACCGCGCCCGCCGCTAGCCCTCCGTCACCCGCGCCGCGACCCGTTCGAGCCCCCGGTCGAACACCTCCTCCTCGACGATCAGGCTCACCACCAGCCAGGCCTCGCCCTCGAAGTCGTAGAAGTCCCCCGGGTGCACCACCACGTCGCGCTCGAGCAGCGCGAGCGCCCACTCCTCGCCGCTGCGGCGCGCGGGCAGCCGCAGCACCGCCGCCCAGCCGGCCGCGGCCGGGAGCACGCTGATCTCCGGAGCGCGCGCGCAATGCCGCGCGAGGCGCTCGAGGTTCGCGGCCAGCCGGGCGTGCACGCGCGCCTGGTACGCGCCGCGCGATTCGAGCAGGCGCGGCAGCGCACGCTGGACCGGCGTGGCGACCGAGAGGAACAGGTCCGCGATCCACTCCAGCCCGCGCAGCGCCGCGTCACGCTCCGGGGCGGGGCCCGAGACCGCGATCCATCCCAGCTTGAGCTGGGGCAGGCCGCAGGCCTTCGAGAGCCCGCCCAGGGTGAAGGTGAGCGCCGCTTCGCGGCCCGCGAAGCTCGGCAGCGGAGCCGGCGGCCCACCGCCCCCGGCGCGTGGAGCCCAGGCGAAGTCCCCGAACACTTCGTCGGCGATCACCGCCAGGCCGTAGCGCCGCGCCTGGGACTCCACGAACGCCATCTCTGCGGCGTCGAGACAGGAACCGGTGGGATGGTTGGGCTGCACCACCACGATCGCGCGCGCACCCCCCTCCGCGAGCCGCGCCTCGAGGGTTCCGCGGTCGAGGTGCCAGGCTCCGTCCCAGCGCAGCCGGTACGGCGCCGCCTCCACCCCTTCGACCTGGGCCAGCGGCTCGAACAGCGGATAGCTGGGCGCCGGCACCAGCACGCGTTCGCCCGGATCGGCGAGCAGCCGGAACAGGTGGGCGTAGGACTCGCTGGTGCCGGTGCTGAGCACGATCGCGTCGGGAGCCACCGGGGTGCCGCGCGCGGCCAGGTAGGCCGCCACCGCGGCGCGCGCCTCGGGCTCGCCACGCGGGTCGGGCTGGTAGCGCCCGGCTCCGGGCGCCGCCCCCTCGGAGCCGGTGCCGGGCGCGGCGGCGGCACCGCCCAGGCCCACGCGGGTGGGATTGGACTCGGTGAGATCGAGCAGGCGCTGGCCGGCGCGGCGGCGCTCGGCCAGGCCCAGCGACCAGCGGTTGGGCGGGTCGAGGCGGGGCACGCGGCGCGAGAGCATGTCCCCGGGGCCCGAGCCGCGCGCGGGCACCCCGCGAAGCGGGGTCCCCCCGGCGCGCCGCCCGGCTCCTAGGTCCCTTCGCTCCAGCTGCGCAGGTAGCGATCCTGCGCCGGGGTGAGCGTATCGATCGCGATCCCCATCGCCTTGAGCTTGAGCCGCGCGACCTCGTCGTCGATCGCCTTCGGCACCCGGTACACCTCGCGCTTGAGCGTCTTGGCCTTGCGGGTCAGGTACTCCACGCTCAGCGACTGGTTCGCGAACGACATGTCCATCACCGACGCCGGATGGCCCTCCGCCGCCGCCAGGTTGATGAGCCGCCCCTCCCCCAGCAGGTAGACGCGCCGCCCGGTGCGCAGCCGGAATTCCTCGACGAAGGTCCGTACCGTGCGTCGTCCCTGCGAGAGCCGCTCGAGCGCCGGGATGTCGATCTCGACGTTGAAGTGCCCGCTGTTCGCGACGATCGCGCCGTCCTTCATCGCCACGAAGTGCTCGCGCCGCAGCACCGACTTGTTCCCGGTGAGGGTCACGAACAGATCCCCCCGCGGCGCCGCCTCCTCCATCGAGACCACCTGGAATCCGTCCATCGCCGCCTCGAGCGCGCGCACCGCGTTCACCTCGGTGACCAGCACCGTGGCGCCCATGCCCTTCGCGCGGGTCGCCACGCCGCGCCCGCACCACCCGTAGCCCGCCACCACCACAGTGGCCCCCGCGATCAGCATGTTGGTGGCGCGCAGGATGCCGTCGATGGTGCTCTGGCCGGTGCCGTAGCGGTTGTCGAACAGGTGCTTGGTGTCGGCGTCGTTGATCGCGATCACCGGATAGCGCAGCACCTTCTGGTCCGCCATCGCCCGCAGCCGCGTGACCCCGGTCGAGGTCTCTTCGGTGCCCGCGAACACGCCCCGCAGCCGGTTCTTCATCTTGGTGTGGAGCACCGTGACCAGGTCGCAGCCGTCGTCCATCGTGAGGTGCGGCCGCGCGTCGATGCAGGACACGATGTGCGAGTAGTAGGTCTTGTGGTCCTCGCCCTTGATCGCGAAGGTCGCGATGCCGTAGTGGGACACCAGCGCCGCCGCGACGTCGTCCTGGGTGCTCAACGGATTCGAGCCGCACACGAACACCTCGGCGCCGCCGGCCTGGAGCGTGCGCGCCAGGTTCGCGGTCTCGGTGGTGACGTGGAGGCAGGCCCCGATGCGCAGGCCGCGCAGCGGCCGCTCCTTGGCGAAGCGCGCGCGGATCGCGCGCAGCACCGGCATGTTGCGATCCGCCCACTCGATGCGGAGCCGGCCTTCGTGCGCCAGGCGCAGATCGCGCACGTGGCCGGGAGTGGAAGTGGCCGCGGCGCGGCCGTTACGGGAGACCGGGCGGGGTGCCCGCGTGCGGGCGCGGGCGCTGGTCCTGGGCATGAGGTTCCTCGCGTCGAAGGGTGGAGTGCGGCGCATCGAGGCGGTGATTCTCCCCGATCGGGGCCCCGGACTCAAGCCGGGTTTGCAATTCGATCCCGTCATTAATATGCTTACGCATATGAAGAGAACCACCCTGCTCCTCGATCCCGGCCTCTACGCCGAGCTGCGGCGCCGCGCGGCGGCGGAGAGCCGCACCCTCACCGAGGTGATCGAGCACGCGCTGCGCCGCGGCCTGCAGGCCGCGGAGAGCCTGCGGCGCGGCCGCGTGCGCCTCCCCTCCTACGACCTCGGGCCGTTCCTGGTGGAGCCCTCGCAGCGCGGCTGGCGCCCCGGCGGCGAGGAGCCCGAGCCGTGATCGCGCTCGACACCGGGATCCTGGCCGCCGCGGTGAACCGCTTCGCACCCGCGCACGCGCGCGCCGCGGAGGTGGTGGAGCAGCTGGTGAACGGCGAGCGCGAGTGGGCGCTGCCGTGGCGCGTGGTGCACGAGGTGCTGGCGCTGATCACCCATCCGCACGCGGTGGCGCGCCCGCTGCGGCCCTCCGAGGCCTGGGGCTTCCTCGGCCTGGTGATCGCGAGCCCCGCGGCGCGGCTGCTCGCCCCCGGACCGCGGCACGCCGAGGCGTTGGTCGAGACCCTGGCGGCCGCGGGCGCGGAGCGCGGGCTTCCTACCGGCCTCGAGCTCGCGGTGGTGCTGCGCGAGCACGGCGTGCGCGAGCTGCTCTCCGCCGATCCCGGGATGCGGCGCTACCCGTTCCTCACCGTCACCGATCCGCTGCACGCCCCGGGGTGGCGCTCCGACGCCCCGCCCGAGCGCCGCTACCGCGTGCTCCATCCGCGGCGCCGTGGGGCGTCCACCCGCCCCGCGAGCGCGCCGTGAGCGAGGGCGTGCGGCCGACCGGCTCCGCCGCGCTCGCCAGCTGGGCGGCGTTCGCGGGCTGCACCCTGATCTGGGGCAGTACCTTCCTCGTGATCCGCATCGGCAACGACGCCCTGCCGCCGGTGTGGGCGGCCTCCCTCCGGCTCGTGCTGGCGTCGCTGGTGCTGCTGGCCCTCGCCCGCCTCACCCGCCAGCCGCTGCCGCGCGGCGCGGCCCGCAACGCCGCCACCTGGTACGGGCTGCTCCAGTTCGGGCTCAACTTCCCGCTGCTCTACTGGGGCGAGAAGGCGGTCCCTTCCGGGCTCACCGCCGCGATGTTCGCGACCGTCCCGCTCTCCGCGCCGCTGTTCGCGCACGCGCTGGGTGTGGAGCGCATCGTGCCCGCCAAGCTGGCGGCCGCGGGCGTGGGCATCGCGGGAGCCGCCGTGGTGTTCAGCGGCTCGCTGGGCGGCGCGATGCCGGCGCTGCCCCTGCTCGCGGTGCTGACCGCAGCGACCTTCGCGAGCCTCGGCACCGTGCTGCTCAAGCGCGGCCCGCGCCAGCCCCCCATTGCCACGAATGCATGGGGCGCGATCGTCGGCCTGCCGGTGTGCCTCGCGTTCAGCTTCGCGCTGCGCGAGCCCCATCCCCTGCCCACCACCACCCCCGCGCTGCTGCCGCTCCTCTACCTCACGCTCGCGGGCTCGGTGGGGGCGTTCGTGCTCATGGCGTGGCTGGTGCACCGCTGGCCCATCACGCGCATCAGCTTCATTCCGATCCTGGTGCCCACCTTCGCGGTGATCCTGGGCGGGATCGTGAAAGGCGAGCGCCTGAGCCGGGAGAGCCTGGCGGGCTCGGCGCTGGTGATCGCCGGCGTGGCGTTGAGCGTGATCGCGGACCGCCGGCGCGCGGGCCCCCGCCCGGCCTAACGCACCCGAACCAGCGACCGGCTGGTCCCGCCCTCACCGTTCCACGCGCGCGCGCGATAGACGCCCGGCGCGGTCAGGTTGCCGCGATCGTCGCGCCCGTCCCAGGTCCAGCTCCGCGCCTCCGCCGAGCCGCCGGGCAACTCCACCGCGCGCACCTGCCGCCCGGCCGGGTCCAGGATCTGCAGGCGCACCGGGCTGGTGCCCCAGGCGCGCAGCGCCAGGGTCACCGGGCCGCGCGACGGGTTGGGCGCCGGCGGTGCCAGCTCCACCGGGCGCGCGATGCGACCGTCCGCGCCCGGGAGCGGCACGCCCACGATCCCGTTCGTGAGCAGCAGGTGATCGATGCCGAAATCGCCCTGGCCGGGATCCGGGGATCCGCCGAAGGGCGCGAGGTCGTGCCGGAAGTGGACGCGGTCGACGGTCTGGAGCGCGTTCGCGAAGGTTCCGCTGCCGATGGTCTGGGTCCAGTTCGCGGACGACGACAGGTCCACGAGAAATTCCTTCCAGGTGTTCGAGGGCGGGATGAATCCCACGTTGTACTGCCAGAAATTCCCGGGGTCCGGGAAGGCCGGTCCGCGCCCGATCGAGAAGTGGATCTCGAGCGGGTTCGGGGCGCCCACGTCATCGAGCCACACCCGCACCTGGGTGATGCCGGCTGCGAGCCAGTCCCCGACGTACTCGGGCCCGGACGAGCGGGTGCCGAAGTTGCCGGCCACGGTATTCGAAACCTGGAGGTAGCCGTCGTTGTCCCCGTAGAGCCCCCCGGTGCCGGGGTTGGAGACCACCGAGCCTCCTCCCCAGGTCGTGACGGAGGTCCCGGGCCAGTTCTCGACGAACCCCAGCGTGGGGGCCGCGCCGGCCACGGCGGCCAGCGTCAGAAGGGCGAGCAGCACGGGGAGAACGACACCTGGACCCCCGGGAGGTGCGAGGCGTCGGAGGCCAGAATGTCCGCATCGCGCGCGGTGTTGCGATCTCGTGATGCGAAGCATTTCGGACTCTCCTCGGTGCACGGGAGTTGCAAGCGACCGTCACCAAAAGAATAAGCCGCGCACGGTCGCCCGCGCACGGCAAATTCTTCTCGGAGCCGCTCGAATGCTAGGGGTTAGCCTTCCTGAACAGGGAGTCGGGTATGCTCTCGTTGAACTTCGCCGACGCGAGGTGGGTGTCGAGGAACGGCTTGCCGTCCACGATCACGTGCGCCTCGTGGGGATATTGGAGATTTCCCACCGCCTTCCAGTCCAGCAGCGTCACCACGGCGCGCGCCGGACCCGCGGCGCCCGCGGATTCGTACTCCATGCGGGCGAGCCGCCCGTCGGGAGCGAACCCCAGGGTCCAGTCCTTCACCAGCTCGCTCTTCACGAACGCCACCTGGTAGGCCACGCCGTCCACCGTCTTGGGCTCGGGCAGGGCCTGCAGCTCGACCTCCCGCGGGTGCCCGAACAGCCGGAACAGCGAGCGCTCCCAGCCCTGGCGGGCGTTATCGAGCGCTGCGGGTTGATCGCGGGTCTGGCCCATCATCGTCATCCAGCCCGCCGCACCGTCCGTGACTTCCACCATCTCGCCCATCGGCAGCGTGCGCACCACGCGGCGATGATCGGGGAGCCGCCACTGGGTGGTGGACTTGATGCCCACGCTCTGCCCCTGCATCGAGATCTGCTGATCCTCCACCAGCGTGACGCTCTTGATCGCCGCCCACGCCGCCGCTCCCCCGGCCAGCTCGGCGGCGCGCTCCAGCCACTGGCGGCCCTGGCCGCTGGCCTCCGGTGTCGCCTGCCCGACCGAGAGCTTCGAGGGCGGAGACGGGATCGAGATGTCCACGCGCTCGACCGGCAGGCCCGCGGTCTCGAGCTTGCGGTCGAAGTCCTTCTCCTTGCCCACCACCACCGCCGCGAGCTGGTCGGGATGGACCTTGCGCCGCGCCGCCTCGAGCACCGACGGGGCGGTCACCGCCTCGAGCCCCTGCTGGTAGCGCACCAGGAAGTCCTGCGGGTAGCCGATCGCCTCGAAGAACGCCGCGCGCCCGAGCACGTTCGAGGGGCGCTCGAAGTTGAACACGAACTGGTTCAGCTCCGACTCCTTCGCCCGCTGGAGCTCCTCGTCCGTGAAGGGCGCCTCCACGGTCTTGCGCACTTCCTCGCGCAGCAGGTCGAGCGCCACCATGGTGGAGTCGCCGCGCGTCAGGCTGTACGCGAGGAACACGCCGGGGCGCTGATAATCGTCGCCGGCGCGCGCGCCCGTGCCGTAGGCCAGGCCGCGCTCGGTGCGGATGCGGTTCACGAGCCGCGACTGGAAGCCGCCGCCCAGCGCGGTGCCGTACACGTTCATCGCCGGATCGTCGGGATCGTCGGACCGGAAGCCCATCCCGGTGAGCACGATCCCCGACTGCGTGACGTCGTCCTTGGGCGCGAACACCAGCCGCGCGGGGCGCGGCGCCGGAGCGGGGGGCAGCTCGGGCGCGGGACCGCCCGCACCCTTCCAGTCGCCGAGCTTGGCCGCCAGCAGCTTCTTCATGTCCGCGCCGCGGAAGTCGCCGTACACCGCGAGCACCATGCGCGAGGGCTCGAACACCTTGGCGTGCAGCGCGGCGCAGTCGCCGCGCTTCACCGCCTCGACGGTGGCGTACTCGGGCTGGCGCGCGTACGGGCTGCCCTTGCCGTACACCGCCTGGTTCGCGACCCGCACCAGCAGCGGGATCATCTCGTCGTTGCGCCCGGCGATCGCGCGGCGCAGGCCGACGCGCGCCAGCTCGATCTTGTCGTCCGGGAAGGCGGGGACGCGCAGCACCTCGGCGAACAGCCCCAGCACCTCGTCGGTGTTCTCGGTCAGGGCGCGGAAGCTGGCTTCCGCCAGGTCGGCGCCCACCGAGGTCTCGATCGAGGCCCCGATCGCGGCCAGCCGGTCGTCGAGCCAGTCGCCCGGGTGCGCGGCGCTGCCGCCGCTGCGCATGGTCTCGCCGGTGATGGTTCCCATCCCCACCCGGTCGTCCGCGATCCAGGTCGGCGTGGTGCGCACATAGGCCTGCGCGGTGACCACCGGCAGGTCGTGATCCTCGAGCAGGAACACGATCATGCCGTTCTTGAGCACGATGCGCTCGGGCTTCACGACCTCGATGCGGTGGAGCGGCGGGGTCACGAGCTTCTTGTAGTCGAACTTGGGATCGAGCTGCGCGCCCGCGCTCCCCGCGAGGAGCACCAGCCCGGCGGCTGCGAGCGCCGCGGGCCGGAGCGGCCGGCGTCCGACCGCGATGCCTGGACGGGTCATGATCAGCGCCCTCCCTGGTTCGCCGGTTGCGATGCCGGCTTCTCGATCAGGCCCACGGTGCGGTTCGAGCGCACCAGCGAGCGCTTCATCGCGTCCATCAGGTCCGCGACCGTGAGCGACTGCACGCGCTCCTGCTCGCGGAAGAACTCGTGCCAGTCGCCGTACAGGATCTGCGCCTGCGCCAGCTCGCCCGCGAGCCGCGAGTTCTCCTCGGTGGCCTGAATCTTGTCCGCGCGCACCCGCACCTTGTAGCCGGCCAGCTCCTCGTCGGTGAAGGGCTTCGACTTCTGGACTTCGTCGAGCACGTCGTACACCGCGCGCTCGACCTGCTCGGGATCCTGGCCGGCCGCCGGCACCACGAACACGATCAGCTGGTTCGGGTACTTCTCGCCCGGGAACCCGGTGCCGGACGTGATGCGCACCGCGATCTTCTTGTCCTTCACCAGCGTCTTGTTGAGCCGCGCCCAGTCGCCGCCCCCCAGCAGATCGGCGAGCGCCTTGTAGGCGGCGTAGCGCGGATCGGTCGCCGCCGGAACGTGCCAGCCGATGATCACGAACGGCTGCGCCGGATCCTCGAGGATGACGCGGCGCTCGGCGTGCTGCTCGGGCTCGACGGTGTCGAGCTCGTGCGGCGGCGCTGCGTCCGAGACGTCGCCGAAGTACTTCTGCGCCACCGTCTGGACCTCGGGCGTGGTGACGTCGCCCACCACCGCCACCGCCATGTTCTTCGCCACGTAGTGGGTGCGGAAGTACTCCTCGCCCTGGGTGCGGCTGAAGCTGCGCAGATCCGAGGGGTGTCCGATGCCGCCGAATCCGTACGGATGCGCCACGTAGGAGGCGTGGATGAACTCGTCGATCAGGCGCCCCACCGGCGACGACTCGGTGCGCATGCGGCGCTCCTCGTACACCACGTCGCGCTCCTTGTAGAACTCGCGGAACACCGGGTGCGCCATGCGGCCGGCCTCGAGCAGGGCCCACAGCTCGAGACGGTTCGAGGGGATCGAGTAGAAGTAGGCGGTGATGTCGTTCGCGGTGAAGGCGTTCCAGTTCACCCCGCCCGCGCCCTCCACCACCTTCTGGAACTCGTTCGAGACCACGTACTCGTGCGCGGCGCTCTGGGCCGCGGCAAACGCCTTCTCGAGCGCCCGCAGCCGCGTGGTGTCGGCGTGCACGCCGCGGCGGCGCTCGTCGAGCAGGGCCTGCCACGCGCTCTCCTCGCGGTCGAGCAACGGCTTCTCGGCCGCGTAATCCCGGGTGCCGAGCAGCGCGGTGCCCTTGAACGCCATGTGCTCCATCATGTGCGCGAGCCCGGTGGTGCCCACCTGGTCGTTCGCGGAGCCCGAGTTCACCACGGTCTCGAAGCTGAACACCGGCGCGGTGTGGCGCTCCACCACGATGAACTCGAGCCCGTTCGGGAGCGTGAACTGCTTCACCTGCTTCTCGAGGTTCTCGAGCCCGGTGCGAAGCGGTGCTACGGGGGCGGCCTTCGCCGCGTGCTTCGCGCCCTTCGCGGCGCGCGCGGGCTTCGCGGGCTCCGCTGCGGCGGCGGCCGGGGTGGCGCTGCCGTGGGGCGGCGTGAGGGTGCGGGCACCCTTGGCCGCGGCGCGCGCGGGGCTCAGCGCCAGCGCGGCGAGCGCCAGCAGGGCGAGCGCGACGGCCGCGCCCGCCGTGAGGGCGGGTCCGCGGAGGGCGCCACCCGGGCCGGCCGAACGTGGGGTGAACATGGTTCCTCCTTGGACGATGCCCTGAATCGACGACCGGAGCGCGGCGGACTATTGCACAGCCCGCGCACCGGTTCCAGCCCCGGTCGGGTGGCGGTCGGCCGCGCCACGGCGGTTGGCCGCGGCGC
>Ga0070708_100003530_pt1 | contig 12252 bp, 9 predicted proteins | sample KBSK5503metaG_FD_65469 | JGI IMG/M metagenome (GOLD analysis project Ga0070708, IMG submission 65469) | Corn, switchgrass and miscanthus rhizosphere microbial communities from Kellogg Biological Station, Michigan, USA - KBS K5-50-3 metaG | ecosystem: Host-associated > Plants > Roots >...
CTCCGAGCGAGCCGAGGCTCTGGAGTCTACCGGCTAGCGACTTGAGCCCAGTTCTCGACGCGAGGCGAGCCGGCCCTGGTGCATGATCTGGACGATGGCCGAGCGACCGATCGTCATCGTCGGGACCGGGGATCATGCACGCGTAATCCTTGATCTGCTCGCCGCCCTCGGACGAGTGCCCCTCGGGGTCGTGGAACCCAGTGACGCCGCCTGGCGTGGGCGGTCTGTCGGTGGATGGGAGGTCATCGGCAATCTCGATGAGGACGACGAGTGGAGCAACCCGGGACCAGCCTTCGCGGTGGCGCTGGGCAGCAACGAACGCCGTTCGGAAGCGTTTCGGCGGTGCCTCGAGCTTGGATGCGAGCCGGTGGCGCTCGTCCACCCCAGCGCGATTCTGCTCGGCGGCGCGGTCGTCGAGCCGGGGGCCCAGGTCTGCGCCGGCGCCGTGGTCGGTGTGTCTACCACCGTGCGCGGTAACGCGATCGTGAATACTGCAGCCTCGCTTGATCATGACAACGAGATTGCTGCACACGCATTTGTGGCACCCGGCGCCCGCTTGGCCGGTCATGTGAGCGTCGGCGAGGGAGCCCACGTCGGCATCGGCGCCGCAGTCATCCAGGGCGTAACCATCGGCAGCTGGGCGGTGGTTGCCGCCGGAGCGGTCGTCGTGGGCGACGTGGGGCCCTCCACGCGGGTCGCAGGTATCCCTGCACGCCTCATGGACGCGCCGGATCCGATCGGTACATGAAGCCCGACGCCAAGACGACCTCGCCAATCCCTATTGCCCGCCCCGACGTCGGCCAACTGGAGATCGACGCCGTCACCAACGTCCTCCGAGGAGACATCCTCGCCCTCGGCCCGCGCGCCGAGGCCTTCGAGGAAGCTGTCGCGTCGCTGGTCGGCCGGCGTTTCGGCGTCGCCTGCAGCAGCGGCACGGCCGGTCTGCACATGGTGGTCGCCGGGCTCGGACTGCGGGAGGGTGACGAGGTGATCACCTCCCCCTTCAGCTTTGTCGCATCGGCGAATTGCATCCTCTACGAGCGGGCCACACCTCGCTTTGTCGACATCGAGGAGGAGACCTTGGGGATCGACCCCGACCGACTCGAGGCCGTATCGGGGCCGAATACCCGGGGCGTGCTTGCCGTGGACGTCTTCGGCAACCCCTGTCGCATCGATGCAATCGAGGCGGTAACGGATCGCCACGGCTGGCATCTCATCGAGGACTCGTGTGAGGCGCTTGGGTCCAGGTTGCGCGGAAGGCAAACGGGCTCGTTTGGCGTGGCGGGGGTGTTCGCCTTCTACCCCAACAAACAGATCACGACCGGCGAGGGAGGCATGGTGGTCACCGACGATCCGAGCCTGGCGGAGGCGTTGCGCAGCCTCCGCAACCAGGGTCGCGACGCGGACGGAACCTGGCTGCGCCACGTCCGACTCGGTTTCAACTACCGCCTCGATGAGCTCTCCGCAGCACTGGGCGTCGCGCAGCTCCAGCGCCTGGGAGAGTTGCGCGCCCGAAGGCAACGTGTTGTCGATCGCTACGCCCAGGTCCTTCACGGCTTGCCCTGGCTGCGCGTGCCGAGGCCTGCGCCTGGCGCCGAGGTGGACTGGTTCGTCTACGTGATTCGACTGGATCCGAGCATCGACCGGGATCGGCTCGTCAGACAGCTCGACGCGCGCGGCGTCTCGACACGCCCCTACTTCAGCCCTATCCATCTGCAGCCGTATTGGCGCGACCGATTCGGGTATCGACCGGGCGACTTCCCGATCACCGAGCGGGTCGCCTCCAGCACGCTCGCGCTCCCCTTCTCCACGCGACTGACCGACGGGGAGATCCAGCGCGTCGCGGAGGCACTGCGCGACTGCGCCGACGAACAGGGGCGCGGGTGAGACTCGCCACCAGCATCGGTTCCCAAGGCGCGATGGGTCGCGAGGTGCGGGACCGCGGGTGGCCGTGATGGGAGAGGCAGGGGCGAGATCGACCGGGTTCGACCAGCAGAGCCGGGGAGACCGCGTGCGTGTGGCAATCCTCGGCCAAGCCCATTGGAGCCATCACCTGGTGCGGCTGCTCACGCGCCACGCGGCGGATCGCGTGGACGTAGTGGCGCTTCCCGGTTCGTCGGCCGCCACCCTGCTCTTGCGGCGCGAGCCGACACCGGGGGTCCTCCTGCGGGTCGGCTTCCGACCGGGGGCGCCAACAGCGCGAGGTGTCGCGTTCGACGTGTTGTGGAGCAGGATCCGATCCTCGTTCCCTGGGGCGACCGGGGTCTACTACTGGCTCGGAACCGATCTTTTGCGGGCGACGCTGGACGCCGCTGCCGGACGCCTACGCGGTGGGTTCCAGGCGTCGTTCCGCGATCGCCACCTGGCGACCGCTCCCTGGCACCTGGGCGAGCTCGAGGCGATCGGAATCCGTGCCGCCTATAGGCCTCTTCCGTATTCGCTGCCGACCGAATCCGCCAGTCCGATGCCCGTCCAGTTCGGGGTTCTCTCCTATCTGCCTGCCCGCAGCTTCGCCTACTACGGTGGAAACGAAGTCTTCGCGCTGGCGCGACGGTTCCCAACGCTTCCCTTTCGCATCCTCGGAGCCGATAGCCCGCCAGCCGATGCTCCGCGGAACGTCGAATATCCCGGACACCTGCCCTCGACGGATGCCATCTTCAAAGCCAGCAGCGTCGTGCTGCGGCTGCTGCCCCATGACGGCGTGGGAGGGACGGTGCTCGAGGCGTTAGCCCACGCCCGTCACGTGATCTACACGTTCCCGCTCCCGCATACCAACCTGGTCCAGGCCGGGGACACCGAGGCAATAAGCGGAATCCTCGAACGCCTCCTGGACGAGCATCAACGTGGCCTCCTAGGCACGAACGAGGAGGGCCGTCGCTACGTGCTCGAGGCCTTCGACGAACGTCGCCTGAGCCGCGCGCTCGCCGATGAGCTCGTTGCCTGTGCAGCCTCCACAGGCGCCTCCGTATGACCGGCGCGATGCCGACCCAGCGGCTCGCCTACCTGTGCCTGCAGGCGACACGGGAGGGGCAGGCGAGCTATGCGCACGTCCATGAGATCATCCGCGGTCTGGAGCGGCGTGGGTGGACGGTCGAGCTCTTTGAACCGCGGTACGTGCATGACATGCAGGTGCCGGGCTTGCTTGGCCGGGCGATCGAATTCCTTCGAGTCCAGCTGCGGTGCGCCCGCGCTCTTGCGAATGCCGACGTGTTCTACGTTCGGGCGCACTTCGCCGCGTGGCCTGCATCAGCGTGGGGGGCGGTCCGCCGCCGGCGCACGGTGCAGGAGCTCAATGGCGTTTATTCGGATGCAGTAACGGCTCATCCGCGGCTGCGACCGCTTGCATGGCTCATCGCCGCAGCACAGCGGAGCCAGCTGCGACGAGCATGCCTGGTCATCTGCGTGACCGAAGGCCTCGCTCGATGGGTCACGGCTGAGGCAGAACCTCGGCGAGTGACCGTGATCCCCAACGGGGCCAACGCCGAGCTCTTCACCCCGAATGGTCCGATCGCGCAGGGGTTGCCCGCACGGTACGTCGCCTTCGTTGGCTCTCTCGCAGGCTGGCACGGGGTCGAGGTCATGCTCGAGGCGACCCGCGACGCGTCCTGGCCAGACGGCGTCCCCTTGCTCATTGCCGGGGACGGAGCGCGCTCAGGCGAGGTCCGAAAGGCAGCGACGGCAAGCGATCGGGTCATGTATCTCGGCCGCTTGCCGTACCGCGAAGTCCCTGCCCTCGTCCGCGGTGCCTCGGCCATGCTGAGCGTACAGCCTGCCATGGCGACCACCGCCATCGGAGGGGTAAACCCACTCAAGGTGTACGAGGCGCTGGCGTGCGGGGTCCCGGTCATCGTCGCGGATCACCCCGGTCAGGCTGACCTCGTCCGGCGAGAGGCATGCGGCTGGATCGTCCCGCCTGGCGATCCGGCTTCGGTCGCAAACGCGGTGGGTGAGGCCGTGAACAACCAGAAAGAGGCCAAGGCGCGAGGTGCCCGAGGACGTCGCGCTGTACTCCGAGAGCACTCGTGGGATGCGCGGGCAGCCTCAACGCACATGGCCCTGCTCGATCTGCTGGGGCGAGCCACTCGTGAATGAACCGCGCTGGTCAGCGCTCGTAAGCATTCTCCTTGTCGCGGGCGCAGTGCTCGCGCAGCGTCTCTACCTCCAGGTGGATACCGGGAATGACGAGCCGGCGGCGCAAACGATCCTGCCCATTCTGATCGCGCTGGTGGCGGCGACTACGGTGGTCATCTCGCGCGGCCGATATCTCAAGATGCTGCTGGGCCGGGAGTTCCTGCTGATCTGGGGCCTCTACTTCGGGCTCAGCGTGATCTTGCCCATCCTCGGCGTGGCGATTGGCCATTACGGGTTTCGAAGCCTCTATTCCTTGATCACACCCGCGCTGGCCGTGAGCGCGCTGATCCTCGGAGCCACGCTCCAGGCAATTGGCTGGCGCGGTTTGTCCTCCCTCGCGCGCCCCATCCTCATTGCCGCGGTTGCCCAGGCGGCGTATGCGGTGATCCAGCAGCTGCTCGTCGCGCATGTTCTGCCTGGAGGGCCTTGGGACCTCCTTCTGCAATGGGATGCGGCAACGCAGGGAGCATTCGGACGCGGCCTAGTCTTTGGCAGGAGCAGCGGGTTCTACGTGAACCCAAACATCCTCGGTGTCTGGGCGGGCCTGGCCATGCTGGCCGGGCTCGCGATCGTCGAGGGTAGATCGCGCTACGTCCTGGTGGGTGCCGCCCTGACGACCCTCCTATTAAGCCAGTCTCGTGGCAGTGCGATTGCGCTCGCAGCCGGCCTGGCAGTCCTGCTCATCCTCGCGCGACGCCGCGGGACGGTGCCTTCGCTTCGGACCCTCGCCCCCTACGGCTTGGTTGCGCTCGTCGTCATCCTGGGCTGGGCCTTTCTGGCGAGCCTCGGGACGCCAGCTGGATCCCTTGTCGGGCGGCTCGGACAAGGCATCGGCGTCCTGGGCGGTGGCAGCGACCCGAGTGTCACCGGACGCCTCGAGTTTTGGGGCTCAAGCCTCCATCTGCTCCTGGCGCATCCGTTCGGGACCCTTGGCCCGCCCGAAACCCTTCTCGGCAGCGCTGTCGACAGTGAATGGATTCGGGCAGCGCTTCAGGGTGGTCCCGTCTATGTCATGGGCCTTGGCCTGGCCCTCATTGGCGGCGCGGCCGCCTACGTCTACGACAGCCCGGAGCGCCGTGCCGTACGCGCGTGCTGTGTATTCCTGGCGGTCGCAGGGCTCTCGCAACTGCCACTCGAATACCCGCCGGTCTATCTGTTCTGGGCGCTGCTGGGCGGTGTCCTGATCCAGCGTCCCGTGCGAGGAGCGGTACGCATGACCGGCCGGTTCCGCCAGGGGCGGGCGAGCGTCGCAACATGAATACAGCAACCTCACGCCGCCGGGCATACCGGGGCAAGCGCGCGTTCGATCTGGCCATGACGGTGGCCGGAGCGATACCTGCCGCCGCCGTTGGCCTCCTGTGCGCCGTTGCCATCAAGGCAACCAGTCCTGGGCCGGTCTTGTATCGCCAGGAACGAGTCGGCCGAGACGGGCGGACCTTCGTCCTCCTGAAGTTCCGCACCATGGTTAACAAGCCCGACAACCCAACATTTCCGGATGCGTCCCGAGTCACCCACGTCGGGCGCTGGATGCGTCGATACTCGCTCGACGAGCTTCCGCAACTGATCAACGTCGCGCGCGGCGAGATGAGCATCGTCGGACCGAGGCCGACGCTCCCGTACCAGGTCACGCGCTATGACGCGAGACAGCGGCGACGCTTGGGCGTGAACCCGGGCCTCACCGGGCTCGCCCAAATCCGAGGTCGAAACGAGATCGTCTGGGAGCGGCGTATCGAGCACGATCTCGAATACATCGACCGCCAATCGCTGATGCTCGACATGGTCATCGTCGGGCAGACCGCCCGTCAGCTGCTGTCGCGGCGCGGCATCGAAGGTCATCCGACGGAGGATCCGATTGCGCGCGTCGATGAGGCAGCACTCGAGGGTCCGGCCATCGAACGAGACGGCTCACGAGATAGCCCGCATCCAGGCGAAAGCGATCCAAAGCCTCTCAACAGGATCGACGGCCACAGCCCTTGCCCATGAGATCGCCCCGCCTGACCTGGCCGGGCTTCATTCTCTTCAGCCTGCTCGCGGCTGCGATCTTTTCCCAGCGGGTCTACCAGCCAATCGACATCGGCGAGGGCCAGCCTGCGGTGGTCGAGCTCCTGCCGCCGTTCGTGGCCCTGCTGGCCGCAGCTGTCACCGTTCGCGCGCGCGGTCGCAACCTCGCGCACTTCGTGACCCGCGGGTTCCTGCTCATGTGGGCCCCGTACCTTCTCCTGACGCTCATTCTGCCAATCCTCGGCGTTGCGATCGGGGACTACCCGCTGCGTGGTCTCGCGTCAGTTCGGACATCGGTGGTGGCCATGAGCGCGATCATCCTGGGGGCGGAGGTCCGACGTTTGGACCACCGCGGCCTTCGGGCGTGGTCCGGCCCGCTGCTGATTGGCGGCCTGCTGGTTGCCGGGTATGCGCTCCTCCAGCAGCTGATCGTGGCCAACCTCCTGCCGCGGGGGCCGTGGGACCTGCTCCAAGCGTGGGACTTGGCGACGCAGGAGGTCTACGGACGCGGACTCGTTCTCGGTCGCAGCAGCGCCTTCTACACCAATCCCAGCATCCTTGGCGCGTGGGCAGGCATAGCGCTGCTGATCGCCACGGTCGCCATCGATGGATGGCGCCGCAACGTGGTCATCGCCGCCGCGCTCGGGTCGTTGGTGCTCAGCCAGTCTCGCGGCGCGACGCTCGGACTCGTCGCTGCCCTCGTGTTCCTGGGCGTGCGTGCGGTCCGCCGCCATCGGGCTCTGCGCCTTCGAGCTCTGACCCCATTCATGGGGGCCGTCACCGCGGTGATCGCAGTCTGGGCCATTCTTGCCGTGGCCGGTGCTCCGGTAGCCGAGCTTCCCGCCCGTATCTTCTCGGGATTCGGTTACCTGCTCGGCGGCCAGGATCCGAATGCCGCCGGGCGCCTGGAGTTCTGGAGGGCAGGGCTCGAGCTCCTCCGTACCCATCCGTTCGGCACATTGGGCCCTCCGGAGGTAATCCTTGGCACAGCCGTCGATTCCGAGTGGGTCCGCGCGCTGCTGCAGGGGGGACCCCTCCTGCTGGCGGCACTCGGTGTGGCCTTGCTGGGCGGAGCGACGGGCATCTGGCTCTACGGCCCGGAACGGGAGTCGGTGAGGACCCTCTCCGTGTTCATAGCTGTAGCGGGCCTGACCCAGATCCCGCTTGAGTATCCGCCCGCCCTGCTCTTCTGGGCCATGGTCGGCTCGTCGCTGGCCATGGCCAAAGGGGCTCCCGCTGGCGACAAGTCGGGCTCGCATCCAGAGATCGGGTCAGCTGGTGCGGCCCGAGACGTAGGCGGGCCGCGCCTCCTCATGGTCACGACGATCGCGCGGACGCTCGAGGCCTTCTTTCTGCCGCACGCAGCTGCGCTCGCAGATCGCGGCTGGACCGTCGATGCCATGGCCCATGGCATCGCCAAGAGCGGTGCCGCGGAGCACGCCTTCGCCAGGTGCTGGGAGATCGGCTGGTCGCGGCGACCCATCTCACTTGGCAACCTGGCGGCGATTGGCCGCGTGCGCGCTGTCGCCGCTGCAGGGCGGTACGACATCATCCACGTCCACACGCCGGTCGCCGCCTTCGTGACGCGCTTCGCGCTCCGCCGAGTCCGGACCCGCCCAGCCGTCATCTACACCGCGCATGGTTTCCACTTTCACGAGAATGCCGGATGGATTCGCAACGTGGTCTACGGCTCCCTCGAACATCTCGCCGGTCGCTGGACCGATGAGCTCGTCGTCGTCAATCACGAAGACTACGAGGCAGCAAGTCGGGACGGTCTACTGCCGAGCGGACGAATTCACCAGATATTGGGAGCTGGATTCGACCCAGGCCGATATGAGTCGGACGTCAGCCCGCCGGCGGTGGCCGAAGCACGGCGCGAGGCCGGCGTGCCACCGGGTCTTCCCATCGTGGTGGCTGTGGCTGAGCTGAACCGGAACAAGAACCTTGGGTTCCTGCTGTCGGGATTCGCACGGATGCAAAAGGTCGGCTCGCACCTCGTGATCGTCGGCGAGGGACCCGAACGTGACGCGCTCGCTCGCCTCGCTCGACGCCTTCGGATTGAAGGGCGGGCTCACATGCTCGGGCGCGTCCCCGACCTGCGCCCGATCCTCGCAGCAGCTTCGGCGTTCGCACTCGTCTCCCGTCGGGAAGGGCTTCCCAACTCGATGATCGAGGCGATGAGCATGGGGGTTCCGGTCATCGGCACCGACACTCGTGGCATCCGTGACCTGGCTGGTGATGGCAGAGGGATTCTGGTCCCGCTCGGCGACGCCGACGCTCTCGCTCGGGGGCTCGACACGATCATCAGCGACCGGACTGCGGCCACAATGGCCGCAGAGCGAGCACGCACCTACGTACGGAGCGAGCTGGGCATCGGCCGCATCATTGCCGAGTATCTGGCACTCTACGATGCGGTCCTGGCGCGAAGGGCTAAAGCTGCGACCTGGGCTTGAGCGCTCTGCGCGGCTGACACCTCATTCTGCGCGAGCGAGCCGTGGCGAGCGGGCTACCATCGGCACGACGTTGGCGGCGGGAATGTATCGGCCAGCGCGCAGGTGCCGGCGAATGGCCTCGTCGTCCGACTCCCGCGCGGCGACCTCCAGGGCATCTACGTACGCGTCGATGCGTTGGTCGTCGTCGACCAGGGGACGGGAGGCCCGCAGGATACCGGGGTGGTCGGTGCGCTGCTGCTCCTCGTCATCATCGAACAGCTTTTCGTGAAGGCGCTCTCCCGGCCTCAGGCCGGTGATCGTGAAGCGCACCGCATCAGGGTCCAGGCCGTTGAGCCTCACCAGGTCACGAGCCAGGTCCAGGATCCGTACCGGCTCCCCCATGTCGAGCACGAAGACCTCACCGGGCGAGGCGCTGCTGGCCGCCTCGAGGATGAGGCTCACAGCCTCGGCGATCGTCATGAAATATCGCGTGGCGTCGGGCTCGGTGATCGTAAGTGGAAGTCCCTGCTCCAGCTGACGAAGGAGCAATGGCACGACGCTCCCGCTCGAGCCCAGCACGTTGCCAAACCGAACAGCCACGTACGGACGCTGGGTTCGAAGCCCGGCCTGGACCGTCAACAGCTCGGCGAGATGCTTGGAAGCGCCCATCACCGAGACGGGCTCCACCGCCTTGTCCGTTGAGATCAGCACGAAGCGCTCGACGCCTAGTTGCTCGCAGCTGCGGAGGACGTTGCGGGTGCCGACGACGTTCGTCAGGACACCTTCGGACGGGAACACTTCGACGAAAGGAACGTGCTTGAGCGCCGCAGCGTGGAAGACGAGGTCGGGGCGCGAGCGCCGGATCACCGACTCGACCGCCGCAAGTGAGCGGACGTCAGCCAGCACCGTCTCGACCTGCCCCGTCGCGCTGCCCGCCTGTCGCGCGGCAAGATCGCGCTCGAGATTCCAGAGCGTCCATTCGTGGTGATCGACCACCGTCAATAACCTAGGACCGAGCTTCAGGATCTGGCGCGCGAGCTCGCTCCCGATGGAGCCACCTCCGCCTGTGACCAGGACGCTCGCCCCGTTGATCGAGCGGGCAATCGCGTCGGTGTCAATCTCGACCGGCACGCGCCGGAGCAGGTCCTCGACCCCGACGTCGCGAATACCGTGGACCCTCGGGCCGGCGGTGACCAGCTCCTCAACCCGCGGGATGATCTTGACCGGGAGTCCCCACTGCTTCGCGGCCTCCAGCGCGCGGCGGACCGGAATACCGGACGCGGAGGGCATGGCAATCAACAGCTGGCGGGCTCCGGTGCGGCGCAGGGCGGCCGGCAGATCGGCGAGGGTGCCCACCACGGGCTTGCCGAGGAGGCGGGAACCGCGCTTGCGGCGGTCGTCGTCGAGGAACGCGACGAGCTCGACCCCTGGAAGCGCGTGGCGCGCGGCCAATCGCGCGGCGATCGCCCCGGCTTCGCCGGCACCATAGACGATCGTCGGAGTGTTCGCGACCGCGTCGACCGACGGAGCGGCATTCCGGGCTTTTCGCTCGAGGAGGCGCCGCGCCGCCAGCCGACCAGCGCCGACCAGCAGGATGCTCAACATCGGCTCGGTAAGGAAGAAGGAGCGGGGAAAGGCGCGCGCACCGGGAACGATCGTGTAGCGCAACGCGACGAACGCGAGCAGGATCAGCACCGACCCTACCGCCACCGCCGTGACGAGGTCGAACAGGTCTCGCAGCGATGCATGCTGCCACTCGCGTCGGTAGAGCGAGAAGGCGGCATACACCAGGGGCCGGATCACGAGCGGCAGGAGCACGAGCGGCAGATACGGAGATATGGCTACTGCCGGATCGGTTGTCTCGAACCGCTGCAGAAGGGCGACGAAGATGGCGACGAGCGTGGCTGCCATGTCGTACGCAAGAAGCGGCAGCGACAGGTTCGGTCTACGCATGCCCGACTGGTCCTCTCCCTCCCAATCGCACGGGAGTGTAGACCAGCCTCCGCATACCCGGCGACGACGTTTGACGGTTGCGGGCAGGGGACTAGGCGAGGTGCAGTCGCTCGCGCAGGGAGTCGAATTCGAGGTTCGCTCGCTCGTAGTCCTCCGGACGGCCGATGTCGAGCCAGTACCCGTCGAACGAAAACGCTCCGGGCCGCTCACCGCGATCGAGGAGATCACGCATCAGGTCGTCGAAGCCGAATGGGACGCCGCGCTCGTATCGCGCGAGCGTCGCCCGCGACAATGCATAGACACCCATGCTCACCGAGTAGGACAGCGTCGGCTTCTCCCGGAAGCTCGTGATCACGCCGTTATCCACCTCGAGCACGCCAAAATCTACGTTCACGTCGCGGCTGAAGGTAGCTACCGTGATCGGGTGGCCTGACGCGACATGCGCGCCGAGCAGCTGTCCGTAGTCGAGGTCGGTGAGGATGTCGCCGTTCATGACCAGGAAGTGTTCCGGCAGCCGATCGAGGATCTGGATGATTGGCCCCATGGTCCCGAGCGGCTCTTCCTCCGTCGCGTAGCCAACCTCTATGCCCCAGCGAGAGCCGTCCCCTACGTAGGCCTGGATGAGCTGGCCCAAGTGCCCGATGGCCAGCGTGGCCCCGGTGAACCCCCGGCCAACGAGTTGGCGCAGGACGATCTCGAGGATCGACTGGTCCTCGCCGATTGGGACAAGCGGCTTGGGCAGCGTGGCGGTGAACGGCCGCAGACGGGTCCCGCGCCCGCCGGCCAGGATGACCGCATGCCTCGGTCGCACGTCGACATCAGACATTGAACTGATCGATTTTGTAGCGAGCCAGGTTCGTCGGGTCGGTGAACCAGCCGATCGTGCGTCGTAGACCATCGTTCAGGCTGACAGTCGGCCGCCAGCCGGTGGCATCCCGAAGCCTGGAGCTGTCGCTCAGGAGCCGCATCACTTCGGATGCGTCGGGCCGCATGCGCTCGGTGTCCGGAACGACCGTGACGCGACGGCCCATCTCCTCGGCGATGATGTGGACGAGATCCTCCACCGACGTCTCGGAGCCGCTGCCGGCATTGAAAACGTCACCCACTACTCGCTCGGAGGGCGCTTCGCCCACCGCCATGAATGCCGCAGTGGTGTCAGTGACGTAGGTGAAGTCGCGGGTGGGCGCGGTCGATCCCAGCTTGATCTCATCCCGGCCTGCCGCGATCTGGGTGATGATCGTGGGGATGACGGCTCTCGCTGACTGGCGCGGCCCGAAGGTGTTGAACGGGCGCAAGGTGACCACCGGCAGCTCGAAGCTACGGTGATAGCTCTGAGCGAGCGCATCGGCTCCGATTTTGGAGGCGGAATACGGTGACTGGCCCTGCAGCGGATGCTCCTCGCTGATTGGGACTGTTCTCGCGGTGCCATACACCTCGCTGGTCGAGGTCTGTACGACACGCGGCACGCCCAGCTGACGCGCCGCCTCGAGGATGTTCAGCGTCCCGCCGGCGTTGGTGGCGAGATACGAAGCCGGGGCGCGATACGAGTACGGGATCGCAATCAGGGCGGCCAGGTGGTATACGCAATCAACGCCGCGGACGAAATCGGCCACCGAGGCAGGGTCGCGCACATCGCCGAGCACGACCTCGACGTCATGGAGCACCGTCGGATCGAGCGTCTCGAGCCAACCCCACGATCCGAACGAGTTGTAGAGGACCATCGCGCGGACGCGAT
>Ga0070708_100003531_pt1 | contig 12252 bp, 12 predicted proteins | sample KBSK5503metaG_FD_65469 | JGI IMG/M metagenome (GOLD analysis project Ga0070708, IMG submission 65469) | Corn, switchgrass and miscanthus rhizosphere microbial communities from Kellogg Biological Station, Michigan, USA - KBS K5-50-3 metaG | ecosystem: Host-associated > Plants > Roots >...
AAGCGGTTGGCGACCGAGTAATAGGACTCGGGGTGTTCGGGTGCAACCGCCGTCGGGCACACGACGACTTCCGCGCCGTACGCGCGGAGAAGGGCGATCTTCTCCTGACTCATCTTGTCGGGCATGACGAAGATGCACTTGTAGCGGCGGCGAGCAGCGACGATCGCCAAGCCGACGCCGGTGTTGCCCGACGTCGGTTCGACGATCGTCCCGCCCGGTCGCAGCCGTCCGTCACGCTCGGCAGCCTCGACCATCGAAACGGCGATGCGATCCTTCACGCTGCCGCCGGGATTCATGAATTCAAGCTTGCCGACCAGCCGGCAGCGCAAACCCCGCCCGATTCGGTCGAGTTGCACGAGCGGCGAGTTCCCGACCAGAGCGAGCAGAGACTCTGCGACCTCCATGGTGGCGGAGCGTATTCTCGGCCGAGCCCCGAAGGCCGATGCGTAGCGGGCCCTGCGAATGACTCCTTGGGAAGCTCGAAAGCGAGCGAGGGCTTGCGGGGCGAGCAGGTCGGGTAGGGTCCCCGGGTTATTTCCTTGAGCGGGAAGGAGTCGGAATTGCGGCGAACAGTAGTTGTCGTTCTCGTCGGGCTTGCGCTCGTCGCCACGGGATGCGGCAAGAGCAGCAAGAAATCAAGCAAGAAGGCGAAGGCGACGACCGCCGCCGCCACACGCACGGTCAACGTCGACGGTCAGACCGACAAGTTCAACGGCGCATTCCTCGCGTACTTCCCAAATGACGTGCAGGTGCGGCCCGGCGACACGGTCGACTTCAAGGAGATCTGGACCGGGGAGCCGCACTCGGTGACCATGGGCACGCTCGTCGAGGCCGGGCTGGCAGCGCAGAAGGCGGTGCCGCAGGGCGCACCCGACGCGCCCGGCTTTGCCGCACTCCCGCACATGCTCCCGGAAGGGCCCGGCGACGCCAACCAGAATGCAGCACAGCCCTGCTTCCTCGAGAGCGAGAAGCCGCCCGCTGATGCCAAGACGGCGTGCCCCAAGTCCGCGCAGCCGGCATTCAACGGCCGCCAGAGCTACTACAACAGCGGCTTCCTGCCCGAGGGCAAGATGTTCTCGGTCAAGCTGGCCGACGACGTCGCCCCCGGCCAGTACCACTACTACTGCAACCTGCACGGCGCGGATATGTCCGGCACCATCACCGTGAAGGCCAAGGGCGAGGCCATCCCGACGCAGGCCGACGTCGACACCGCTGCCGCGCAACAGCGCGACGACATCGTCAACAAGCTCCTGCCGCTCTACGAGAACGCCAAGAAGGGCCAAGGTGTCGTGGGCGCCAAGAACCTCGCCGGCTTCGCCACCGACGGGCCTGGGCTGATCGACGAGTTCATCCCGCCGGTCATCGACGCCAAGGTCGGGGAGAAGGTGACGTGGGCGGTCCTCGGTCCGCACACGATCAGCTTCAATGCCCCGACCGACGCTGCGCCCGTGCTGGCGGTTGCTCCTGATGGATCTGTCCACCTCAAGCCCGCGTCCATGGGGCCCGCCGGTGGTCCCGGCGTCACACCGCCGCAGCGCACCGGCCCGCCCCCGAGCGGCCCGCCCAAGTTGGGCAAGGTCACCGACGGCGGCAGGTTCGACGGCACCGGGTTCAGGTCTTCGGGCTTCGTGCCACCGGGACCGCCGCCGGCGCTCGGCTACAGCCTCACGTTCACCAAGGCGGGCACGTACAGCTACGTCTGCCTGGTCCACCCGAAGATGGGTGGCGTGGTCAAGGTCACCTGACCGACCGCAACACGTGATGATCGGGCCAAGCTCGCCGGTTACGTGCCGGCGAGCTTGGCCACGATCGGTGCCATCGTCTCCTCGGCGCCGCCGCTGATCACGATGTAGGAGAAGCCGTATTCCTCGCGCCGCTGATGCAGGTCCTCGATGATCTGCGACTCGGTGCCGACGAGGAAGTGTGGGATCGAGAGGCCCTGCTCGGCGGTGAGCCCGAAGCCCTGGGCGACCATGCCGGCGAACTTAAGACGATCCGCGACGATGGCCGACATGAACACCGTCGTGCTCAGCTCGACGTCGTCGAAGCGGTCACCGGCGCCCGCCTTGATGCACTCGATCTTCTCCTTCGTGGCCTCGGCCAAGCCCGTCACGGCCATGGCGGCGTCGATGGCGCCGGACTGCAGGCTGAAGTTCACGCTGACGATGTCGGCCTCGCGGCCGGCGATCGTGCACATGCGCTTGGCGCCGGCGCCGATGAGGATCGGCGGATGCGGGCGCTGCACCGGCAGCGGCGTCCCCGCGTGCTCGGTGATCGTGTAGTGCTTCCCCGAAAACGAGAACGTCTCGCCGGAGAAGTGGCGCTTGATGATCTCCAGCCCCTCCTCGAACCGGTCGACGCGTACGCCCGGAGTGTCGTAGGGAATGCCCGACTGCTCATAGTCGGTGCGCAGCCACCCCGCGCCAAGGCCGAACTCGAGGCGGCCGTCGCTCAGCAGGTCGAGCGTGGCCGCCTCTTTGGCCATCACGATGGGGTGCTTGTAGTCGTTGTCGAAGACCAGGCTGCCGATGCGCAGGGTCGACGTCGCGGCCGCTGCTGCGGCGAGCGCAGGCATGGGCGCCAACTGCTCGTCGAAGTGGTCGGGCATGAACATCGTCGAGTACCCGAGGTCCTCGAGCTTCTTGGCCTTGGCGACGAACTGCTCCCGGGATCGCGCCTGCGCGATCTGAGCACCGAACCGGAACGGGCGTGTGGGCATGGGCGAAACGTAGCCCCCGACCGCTAGTCGACCCGGGAGAAGCGGATGATGGCGATGGCGAGCGCCATCGTCCCGAGTGCGGCGACGACCGCCAGCTCGACGAGGGTCGGCAACCGCCAGCCGTTCCACGTCATGCCCGGGTTCAGCGTCGCCACCAGCGCCGGCGGCGCGTCGAGATGGGAGAAGACCGCCCGCCTCATGGGGTCGACGGCGTAGCTCAGCGGGTCGATCTTGGTCAGCACCGACAGCCAGCGCGGAAGCCTATGCAGCGGGAACACCGCACCGGAGAGGAAGAACATCGGCATCACGAACAGCTGCATGACGAACTGGAACGACTCCACCTGAGCCATGCGGCTGGCCACGAGCATCCCGAAGGCGGTCAGGACGAATGCGGTCAGGGCCATCTCCGCCAGCACGACCAGGAGCAGCAAGGGCGTGTACGGCACGTGCACGAGTCCGGCCATCACCAGCATGAGGGACCCCTGGAGGGTGGCCACGCTGGCGCCACCGAGGCATTTCCCGAACAGAAGCGCGCCCCGGCTGACGGGAGCGACGAGCATCTCGCGGAGAAAGCCGAACTCGCGGTCCCACACGATGGACACCGCCGAGAAGATGGCGGTGAACAGCACGGTCATTGCCAGGACGCCAGGGAACATGAACGTGCGGAAGTCGGTGCGCCCCCCCGCCGCCGCGGGAACGATGCTCGAGAGCCCGCCGCCCAGGACAAAGAGGAAGATCACCGGCTGGGCGAGCGACGTGAGGATCCGGATGCGACTCCGCCCGAACCGGATCAGCTCGCGCTGCCACACCACCCGGATGGCGCGGACGTCGTCGGCCCAGGTCCCGCCCGCCTCGCGGACGCCGATGACCTCGGGGACCGTCGTCGTCATGCCCGCTACCGCCGAGTCGTCGCCCGCATGAACGGGTTGGCCCGGTTGCGATCGCTGGCCGACGCCTCGGCATCGCGGATGGTGCGTCCGGTGTAGGTCATGAACACGTCGTCGAGGGTGGGCCGCGACACCCGCACCGAACTGATGGGCACGCCCAGCTCGGCGAACAGGCGGGGCACGAACGTCTCGCCGTCTTCGACGTGGATGGCGAGCGCGCCCTCACACGGCGTTCCCTCGAGGCCGAAGTTGCGCTTGAGCGCCTTGACCGCGGCGGCGTCGTCGTCGGTCCGCAGCTCGATGCGATCCTTGCCCACGCTGGCCTTCAGCGCCTCGGGCGTGTCGACCACGACGATGCGGCCGTCGTCGATGATGGCGATGCGATCGCAGTACTCCGCTTCCTCCATGTAATGCGTGGTCATGAAGATCGTGATCGTCTCCTGATGGCGGAGCTCGTTGATGTACGCCCAGATGTGGCTGCGGGTCTGGGGATCGAGGCCGACCGTGGGCTCGTCGAGGAACAGCACGCGCGGTGAGTGCAGCAGCCCCCGGGCGATCTCGAGCCGCCGCTTCATGCCCCCGGAGAACGTGCGCACGAGGCTGTGGCGCCGCTCCCACAGACCCACCATCTCGAGCACCGCGCGGAGCCGCGGGCCGACGACGCTGGAAGGAACCCCGTACAGCTCGGCGTGAAATCGGAGGTTCTGCTTCGCGGTGAGGTAGTCGTCGAGGGTGGTGTCCTGGAACACGAGCCCGATATTGCGGCGCACCTGCGTGGGATGTTCGACGACGTCGAAGCCTGCGACTCGGGCGGTGCCGCCCGTCGGCCGTATGAGCGTGCAGAGCATCGAAATGGTCGTTGACTTCCCGGCGCCGTTCGGGCCGACGAACCCGAAGATTTCGCCGGGATTGACAGAGAACGTGACGCCCCGAACCGCCTCGACCTCGTCGTAGCGCTTGCGCAGGTCGGCAGCGTCGACCACGGACGCGCCGTTCGGAGAGGCGACTGCGGTCATGGAATCGACTCTAGGCGAGGGAGGGTTTCCCCCTGTCGCGAGGGTACCGTCACCTCGTGGGGACGCGTCTGGTCATGCGGCTGTGCTTCCTGGGGGCGGGGCTGCTCGGCCTCGTCGGCCTGGCCGCGCCACGCGTCGCCGCCGATGACGTCACCACCGGACGCCCAGCCCTCTTCAGCGGGATCGCCGCCGCCTCGGGCATCCACGAGACCGTCGACCGCACCAGCGGTCTCTCGGTCGTGAGCGAGCCCGTGTGGGGCAACCTGGCCGACGGCTCCAGCGTTTTCGCGACCGACGACGCCTACGCCCGGGCCTCGGTCTTCTACCCCGGCCGGGCCGTGACCAAGGGCCCGGGCCTGCTGTGTGGCCAGCTGCCGGCGTCGCCCGTCCAGCAAGCGCTATGCGACTTCGCCTTCCCGTTGAGCGTGGAGGCGGGCAACCAGCCCGACGTGAGCGTCGACATTCCCCAGCCGCTGGGAGCGCCCGGCGCGCCCGTGCAGGCGACGGCGGTGTACGCCCGAGCCCACGCCGACAACCGCTACGTCTCGACCGACGCGTCGGTGTCGGGCTTCGCCAGCAACGGCGTCGAGGTGCAGTCGGTCGCCGCCCACACCCGCCACGAGTTCGACAAGAAGAGCCCTGCGCTGCTGACGGTGACCGCCAGCTCGCAGTTGAAAGGCATCAGCCTCGCCAACGGGATGCTGCACATCGACTCGATCCTGACCACGTCGACCCACAAGGTCGACGGTCAGAAGATCAAGTCGCACAAGGACAAGGTGACGGTGAGCGGCGTGACCGTCGCCGGACAGCCAGCCGAGATCACCCAAGACGGCGTGGTCGTGACCGGAGTGGGCCACGGTCGCCCGGCAATCGACGCTCTCAACGCCGCGCTGCACCAGGCCCTCGCCGCCGCCAACACGAAGGTCTTCCTGCTCGGCGCCACGTCGCCCTCCCCACACGGCGCCGACCAACCCTGCAGCGAGGGATCTGCGGGCGGCGTGCAGATCTACACCGAGCAGGACCTGAGCCAGGTCCCCCAACAGGGAGGCGTGTTCTTCGCCAACATCACCCTCGGCCACGCGTGCACGGCTGCGGTCGCCAGCGCGGGGCGCGTCGGCGCGGAGACCGCCGAGTCCGAGTCAGGCATCGGCGTCGGGAGGAGCGGCGCCGGCGGGGTCGCAGCGGCGCCGGCCGCCTCGTCGAGCCCGGGAGCTGTCGACAACAGCGGGCCGGCGCTGGGACCGGGCTCCCCTGCGAGCTCGGGGCGGGCAGCGACCACGTCAGGTTCGCGGCGGTTGCGCAGCACGGGCGCGGGCTTCGAACGTCAGCTCCGCGGCGCGCTCGTGTCGCACCGCTTCGACATCCTGTACCTGTCCTTCACCCTGGCGTTCGTGGGGCTGTGCATCGGAGCCCGGCTGCTCGGCCGAACGCGCCAGCCCGTAAGATCACCCGTCCCTCATGACGGATGAACCGACGCGTTCGCGCGACGACGACGGTCCCGATCCCGCGCTTTTCTGGCGGTGGGTTGGCAGAGCCACGCGACCCGTCGTCGGGTGGGTCCTCGCCGGCCTTGGTGCCGTCGCCATCCTCATCGGCTATCTCGGCATCTCCCGCGAATCGCTCGTCGCCAAGCAGCTCCCCTATCTGATCTCCGGAGGCATCGGCGGCATCGCCCTGGTCGGGGCGGGAGCCGCGCTCGTCGCCACGGAGGACCTCCGCCGGTTCCGAACCCGTCTCGACCGCGTGGAATCGATGGTGGCCGACCTCCACGGCGTTTTGCTCAGCCGCGCCGATGCACCCGCCACCAACGGGCAGCGGACCACCGCTCGGACCGCCGACGCGCTGGTGGCGCTGCCGGGGGGCCGCAGCTTCCATCGCTCCGATTGCGCCATGGTCGAGGGCAAGGCCGGAGCGGAACCGGTCACCGCCGCGGCCGCAAGGCGTCGGCGGCTCGAGCCCTGCCGGCTGTGCGAACCCGATCTCGAGAGCGTGAACGCCTAAGACGTGTTCTGGGTCCGTCTCGTCCTCGCCGGGATCGCGACGGGCTGCGTCTACTCGCTGGCGGGAATGGGCGTCGTGGTGACGTACAAGGCCACGGGCATCTTCAACTTCGCCCACGGCGCCATCGCCATGATCGTGGCCTACGTCCTGTGGCAGATGAACCACGAGTGGCACTGGGCGCTGGCGATCTCGGCGCCGCTGGTCCTGGTCGTCGTGGGGCCGGGCATCGGTCTGTTGCTCGAGCGGCTGGTGTTCCGTCCGCTTCAGCGCAAGCGCGCCTCCACGTCCGAGAAGCTCGTAGCCACGTTGGGCGTGTTCCTCATCTGTCTCGGCGCGGCGTACGCCATCTGGACGGGAACCACGCGCGAGGGTCCCCATCTCATCCCGAGCCGGGCGATCGACCTCACCCACGACCTCTACATGGGCATCGACCAGCTCGTGGAAGTGCTGCTGGTGGCGGTGGTCGGTGCCGGGCTGTGGGTGCTGTTCCGCTTCACCCACGTCGGCACCGAGATCCGCGCGGTCGTCGACCGGCGCGAGCTCTCCGAGCTGTCAGCGGTCAACGCCGACCGGGTGTCGGCGCTCTCGTGGGCCATGGGCACCGGCCTGGCGGGATTGACAGGCGTGTTGCTCGCCCAGCGGGCCGGCGGGCTCGACCCGTTCCACCTCACGCTGCTGGTGATCGAGTCGTTCTCCATCGTGGTGGTGGCGCGCTTGGTGAGCCTTCCTGTCGCAGTCGCCGCCGGCGTGCTGCTGCTGGGGGTGCTCCAAAGCCTGCTCACGCAGTTCAACCCCCGCGTGCTCCCGCTTCTGCACACGAAGCTGCCCGAAGGCGTCACCAACGCCATCGGCCAGCTCAAGCCCAACCTGTCGGTGCTGATCCTGTTCGGCGCGCTGGTGTTCATGCGCAACCTCGACGAGGTGGGAGAGGAGAGCGCACGGAGCGGGTTGGTGTCCGGAGCGTTGGGCGGCCACCGTCGACAGCCGGCGACTCCGGCGCTCGTCGTCCTGGCGGCGGTGGCGGCGGTCATCGTCCCGTTCGTCATGAGCGCCCAGAACATGACCTACGCCCATCAGGCTCTGGCCTACATCGTGATCTTCGCGTCGATCGTGTGCGTGACCGGGTTCGCCGGCCACATCACGTTGGGCCAGGCGGCCTTTGCCGGCTTCGGCGCGTTCATGTCGGCGCGGGTGAGCAACTCGTGGAGCGTGCCGGTGATTCCGGCGATGTTGATCGGCGGGATGTGCGCCATGCTCCTCGGCGTCGTCACCGCCTACCCGGCGCTGCGCCGGCGTGGGGTGTTCCTCGGCCTCACCACGCTGGCGATCGGCGTGCTCGCCTACTCCTTCGTCTTCACCAGCAACACCTTCGCCGGTGGGCCCGGCGGCCTCGACGCGCCACGGCCGAGCCTCTTCGGCGCGTCCCTCGCCGGCAACAAGGCGTTCTACTTCTTCGAGCTGGTGTGCGTCGGCCTCATGCTGCTGCTGGCACGCAACCTGCGCAGCGGACGTCTCGGACGGGTGCTGGGCGCGGTGCGGGACTCGGAGGTGGCAGCCCGGGCCGTCGGGATCGACCTGCGCAAGTACAAGCTGTTCATCTTCGGCGCCAGCGCGTTCATGGCCGGCATCGGCGGGGCGCTGCTCTCGCAGGAGATGCAGGCGTTCTCGTTCAGCACCTTCGACCCGTTCTCCAGCCTCCGGTGGTTCATGGTGGTCATCGTCGCCGGGGTCAACTCGCTCTCCGGCGCGGTCATCGGCGGCGTCGCCTACGTCGGCCTGAACGCCGCCTTCAAGACGCAGGGCGCGTCCGAGCTCATCATCGCCGCCCTCGCCTTGGGCATCGGCTACCTGCCCGGCGGGTCGATCTCAGGGCTGTTCTCCCGGGCGGGGACGTGGCTGCGCGCCCCCCAGTCGCTCCTGCGCGAGTTCGCCGCGCCTGAGCCGCCACCACCGGCGACCAACGGCGATGGTCTCGTGCCTTCGGACTTCGCTCGCCGAATGCTCGAGGAGGCCCGCTGATGCTCTCGGCCCGCTCGGTCACCAAGCGCTTCGGTGGGCTCACCGCGCTGTCCGACGTTTCCCTCGACGTGCCGCTCGGCGCGGTGACCGCGCTCATCGGTCCCAACGGCGCCGGCAAGACGACATTGTTCAACGCCCTCAGCGGCCTCGAGCCCGCCGACGAGGGTGTCATCCGTCTCGACGACCGCGACATCACCGCCCTGCCGACGCATCGCCGGGCGGCGCTGGGCATGGGCAGGACGTTTCAGCGCCTCGAGGTCTTCACCGGCATGACTGTGTTCGAGAACCTCCAGGTGGCAGCCGAGGCCGCCCGCCCCGGGCGAGTGTTCCGGGGGGTGCTGCGCCTGCGGCACCCCGACGAGCCCGAGGTCGTCGAGCAGGTCGAAGAGGTCCTCGAGCGGCTCGGACTACAGGAGTCGCACGACGCCGTCGCTGGCGAGCTGCCCACCGGCGTGTTGCGTCTGGTCGAGCTCGGGCGAGCGCTGTGCACAATGCCGCGAGTACTCCTTCTGGACGAGATCGGCAGAGGCCTCGACGCCGGCGAGACCGCCCACCTCCAGGGGATCATCGAAGGCATCGCCGCCGACGGCATCGGCGTGCTCCTGATCGAGCACGACGTCGAACTCGTGATGGCCGTGGCCGCCCATATCTACGTGCTGGACTTCGGCCGCCTGATCGGGGAGGGCACGCCCCAACAGATCAGCAAGAACGAGCAGGTGCGGGCCGCCTACCTCGGCGCCGAGGCCGGGGCCGCCTGATGCCGCCGCTGTTGCGCGTCGACGGCGTGTTCGCGGGCTACGGCAAGATCGAGGTGCTGCACGACCTCAGCATCGCCGTTCCGGAAGGCGCGGTCGTGGCGCTACTGGGTCCAAACGGCGCCGGCAAGACCACGACGCTGCGAGCGATCTCGGGCACCATTCCGATTCAGCGCGGGAGCGTGCGGCTGGGCGGCGAACGCCTGCACGGGCGGTCGCCATTCGAGATCGCCCGTCGCGGCGTCGTCCTCGTACCCGAGGGCCGCGGTGTCTTTCCCGGTCTCAACGTGCGCGAGAACCTCGCCATCGCCGCGCGGGCGGCCCGCGATACCAACGGATCCTCGCGCCAAGAGCGCATGGCCCGAGTGTTCGACGCCTTCCCGCGTTTGCGGGAGCGCATCGACCAGCGGGCAGGGACGCTCTCGGGCGGCGAGCAGCAGATGCTCGCGCTCTCGCGCGCGTTCCTGGCCGAGCCCCGCGTGCTGCTGATGGACGAGATCTCGATGGGGCTGGCGCCCCGCATCGTCGAGCAGCTCTTCGACAGCGTCGCCGCCCTCAAGGACGAGGGGATGACGATCCTGCTCGTCGAGCAATACCTCACCTACGCCCTCAAGCTGGCCGACGTCTGCTACATCCTCGCCAAGGGCCGCGTCTCCTTCGTCGGCGAGCCCGACGAGCTGCGGGCGGACGCCAGCCTGGTCAGCTCCTACCTCGGCGGCGAGTGAGCACGCCCCTCGCCGTCGTCGCTAGACGTGGGGCAGGACCTCGGTGCCGATCAGGCGGATGTGGTCGAGGTCGTCGAGGTCGAGGACTTGCAAGTAGGCGCGGGACGCGCCGGCGGCGGCGTAGGCCTGCAGCCGTTCGACAACCTCCGCGGGAGTACCGGCGGCGGCGTTCTTGCGGAGGTCGTCGACGTCGTGGCCGATGGCGTCGGCCCGCCGGCGCAGCTCGGCCCCGTCGGTGCCACAGCAAACGACCACGGCCGCGGACATGACGAGCGTCGCCGGATCCCGGCCGGCACTCTCACAGGCGGCGCGCACGTCGGCGACCCGGCCGGTGAATGCGTCGAGCGGTGCAAACGGCACGTTGAACTCGGCCGCGTACTGGGCAGCGAGGCGAGGCGTGCGTTTGGCGCCCCAGCCGCCGAGGACGATCGGCGGGCCCGATTGCTGGACGGGCTTCGGCAGCGCCGGTGAGTCCTTCAGCGAGTAGTGCTGGCCGTCGAAGGAGAACGTCTCACCGACCGGCGTTCGCCAGAGGCCGGTGACGATCGCCAGCTGTTCCTCGAGCATCTCGAATCGCTCGGCAGTGGCCGGGAACGGGATGCCGTAGGCGGCGTGCTCGCCGTCGTGCCACCCGGCGCCCAGCCCCAACTCGACCCGTCCGCCGCTCATCGCATCCGCCACGGCGACGATGATCGCCAGCGGCCCCGGCAGACGGAACGTGATCGGGCTCACCAGCGTCCCGAGCCTGATCTTCGTCGTGTCGCGGGCCAGCCCCGCGATGGTCGTCCATGCGTCGCTCGGACCGGGCAAGCCCGACGAGTGCTGGAAGAACTTGACGTAGTGGTCCGAGCGGAAGAAGGCGTCGAACCCAAGCTCCTCGGCGGTGCGAGCGACCGCCAGCAGCTGGTCGTAGCTGGCGCCTTCCTGCGGCTCGGTGAAGACCCGCAGCTCCACGCGCTAGCCCTGTTGGGACGCGAACTCGGCGGCCCGCTTCTCCATCTCTTCGGGCGACACGTCCTCGACGTGGGTCATCACGTTCCAGCGGTGACCCCAGGGATCGTCGAACGTCCCGGCGCGGTCGCCGTAGAACTTGTTCTCGACCGCCTCCACCTGCTTGGCCCCGGCCTCGAGGGCGGCGGCGAAGACCTTGTCGACGTCCTCGACGTACACGACGATCGACACCGGCGTGTTGCCGATGGTCTTGGCGTCGATGATGCCCATGTCGGGGTAGGCGTCGGCCAGCATCAGCACCGAGTCGCCGATCTGCAGCTCGGCGTGGCCGACCCGGCCGTCGGGGCCGCCCATGCGGAACCGCTCCTCGGCGCCGATGACATTCTTGTAGAACTCGATGGCCTCATTGGCCCCGTCAACGACCAGATACGGGGTGACCCTGGGGTAGCCGTCGGGAATGGGGTTCACGGCCATGTCGCGCTCCTCTCCGTCGCCGTACAGCGGACAACCGCGACCTTAGGGGACTAGCCCGCTCCGTCGACGACGGTGCGAGGGCCGAGTGGTTGCTGCAGTACGACGGTGGCGTACTTCTTCTGGGCCATGGCGACACACGGGTTGCCGCCGCTGACGTCACGCTCCCAGATCGTCACCGTGACCTGCGACGACGTCTCCCGCACGTCGGTGTGGTCGAACCGGGAGCACGCGTCGACCCCCGACCAGTAGGTGAACGTCAACGTCCGACCGTCGTCGGACAGGGCGTAGGACTCCCACCGCACGGGGTCGGGGCCCTTGCAGCACGGCGGCTTCGGCGGCGGCTCCGGCGACGGGGGCGGCGGCTGCGGCTGCGGATAGGGCCGGGGCGGGGGCGGGGGCTGGTATGGGGGCGGACTCGTCACGGGGGGAGCCGGTTCGGTGGTCGACGGTGAAGAGTCGGCGATCGCGGCGGGCGGCGGTAGCGTGGTCGTGGTCGACGCGGCGCTGGCTGCCGACGCCGGCGCCGCCCGCTCAGCCCTCGGAGAGCTCGTGCCCCGACCGCACCCCGCGAGCAGGACCGCGGCGATGGCGACAACCATCGTGGGCGTTCGTGTTGGCGTCATCGGCGTTTGGACGACGTCAGGGCCCGGCTGGTTCCCGGTCGGCCGTCAGGAGTGGTCGTCGGCCGGCTGGTAGCCGATGAAC
>Ga0070708_100003533_pt1 | contig 12252 bp, 12 predicted proteins | sample KBSK5503metaG_FD_65469 | JGI IMG/M metagenome (GOLD analysis project Ga0070708, IMG submission 65469) | Corn, switchgrass and miscanthus rhizosphere microbial communities from Kellogg Biological Station, Michigan, USA - KBS K5-50-3 metaG | ecosystem: Host-associated > Plants > Roots >...
CCCGGACGAGTCCACGGCCCATCGTCGAGGCCGCGTAGTGAGCTGCCCAGAGGAGGAGCTCGGGACCATCGTCGGTCCCGAGGTCCGGCGCCATCGCCCCGGCCACGATCCCCCGGTCCGGTGGCGCCGCGGCGACGAGATACCAGTTGTCGGGACCGGCGATGAGGTCGACCGCGAGGCTCGCGTAGGGAGCATCGAGGACCGTCGCGGTGCCGGCGGCGTGGGCCGACCCGCCGACGATCGAGAGCGAGAGATGCGTCCCGCCCACGCCCTCCACGAGCCGGCGATGCGCGTCGCGGAACAGGCGCCGTTCGGCTTCGTCGGCGCCGATCCGATCGGCGTCGCGCTCCTCGATCTCGATGAGGGGGCAGCCCGCCGCGGCCAGGGCCTCGATCTCGGATCGGAGGGCCTCCGTGTACGCAAGGGTTCGGGCCACCCGGTCGCCGTCGCGGCCGTCGAGTCGACGCCCGAGGGTGTATGGCCCGGGCAGCGACTGCTTCACGGCTCGGTCGGTGAGGGCAGCCGTCGACTGCCACCCGGCCACGGTCAGCGGCGCGGTCCACGCCGGACCGACGCCGGAGCCGAACAGGTCGGGCGATCGGAGCCGGCCGTCGGTGATCGGCTCGAGCCCGGCGGCCTCCTGCGCCCGGACCGCAGCCTCGACGGTCGCATCGGGATCGTCCCGGGTTCCAGGCTGGGCAGGTGGACGCGGCAGTCCCCCGAGAAGCGTTGCGAACACGCGGAGATCGTAGCCGCCGCTCCCCGGCCGCCGTCGCCTTTACCGAGCGCTTACATGGCCGACCGGACGGGCGCAGGACCGGGGGTATCCTCGCCGCCGTGAAAACGATCCTCATCGTCGACGACGAGCGGAACATCGTCGACCTCGTCCGGCTGTACCTCGAGAAGGAGGGCTTCGCCGTCATCAGCGCGAGCGATGGCGAGGCCGCGCTCGACCTCCACGCCCGCCACGATCCAGACCTCGTGATCCTGGACCTCATGCTCCCAAAGCGCGATGGCCTCGAGGTCTGCCGCGAGATCCGGCGTCGCAGCGAGACGCCGATCGTCATGCTCACCGCCCGCTCCGACGACGTCGATTCGATCGTCGGGCTCGAGCTCGGCGCGGACGACTACGTCACGAAGCCGTTCAATCCGCGGGCCCTCGTCGCCCGGGTCAAGGCGATCCTCCGCCGGACCGACGCGACCCGTCGCGGCGACCGTCCCTGGGAGGTCGGCGCGCTGCGGGTCGACGCTCGGCGGAGGGAGGCCGAAGTCGACGGTCGTCGCCTCACGCTCCGGCCGCGCGAGTTCGACCTCCTCGCCGCCCTGGCCCGTGACCCCGGCGTCGTGATGACCCGCGATGGCCTCCTCGAGGACGTCTGGGGCACCGATTTCCCCGGCGAGACTCGGACGGTCGACGTCCACGTCGCCGAGGTCCGGAAGCAGCTCGCTCCCGATGGGCCGGCCATCGAGACCATCCGTGGCCATGGCTACCGCCTCGTTCCACCGGCCCGCGAGCCGATCCCGCGCACCGACCCGCGTCGGTGATGCCCGGGTCGCTCCGCGGTCGCCTGATCTCGGCGTTCGTCGGCCTGACCCTCGTGCTCCTCCTCGTCGTCGGCGGAACGCTCTTCGTGGTGCTCCGCGGGCTCCACGCAGACGCCGCGACCGGCACTCTCGGCGACGTGGCGGGCAGCATCCTGCCGCAGGTCCGCCAGAGCCTCGGCAGTGGGAACCTGCGAGGAACGATCGAGGAAGTCGGGACCGAGCTGTCCGCCCGCGGAATCGAGGTCATGCTCATCGGCACGGACGGCCGCCTCCGCCCGATCGGCGGCCTGCCGGTCGGCGAGCCGATCATGCAGACGGACGGGACCGCCGGCGACACGCTCCGCGGCAGCGTCGTCCTCGATGGCCAGCGGTACCTGTACGCCGCGACCGTGCTCCGCCGGAACGCGGCCCTCGCGCCCCGCGCCGTTGCATTTCTGGCCCCCGATCGCTCGGGTGCCGAGGCCCTCGCCGATCTCGGCCGGGCGATCCCGGTGGTGACGATCGTGATCCTCCTCGTCGCCGCGCCGCTCGCCTGGCTGATCGGGAGGAGCGTGACCCGCCCGCTCGAGCGCATTGCGGCCGCTGCCGGGCGCCTTCCCGTCGGCCAGGCCGATCCGCTTCCGCTCGAGGGACCCAGCGAGGTCCGCGAGCTCACGAGCACGTTCAACGCGATGGCGGGCGAGCTCGACGCCACCCGACGCCAGGAGGCCGAGCTGCTGGCGAACCTGCGCCACGACCTCAGGACGCCGCTCACGGTCATCTCGGGATTTGCCACCGCGCTCGCGGACGGGACGGCCGTCGGCGATGACGTCGGCCGAGCGTTGAGAGCCATCCAAGAAGAGGCTGGGCGGCTCGGGCGGCTCGTCAGCGAGCTCGGGGCCATCGATCGGCTGCGGTCGGGCGAGGCCGGGCTCCGGCCGGAACCGCTCGACCCCGCCGACCTCCTCGGGGCGACGCGAGAACGGTTCCTGTCCCAGGCCGGCGCGGCCGGAGTGGATCTCGAAACGATCAGCCCGGGCGCGGCGGCGCCTTCCTTCGTTGCGGACCGCCTCGCCGTCGAGCGGATCCTCGCCAACCTCGTCGCGAACGCGCTCCAGGCGGTCCCGCGCGGGGGCCATATCTGGCTCGCGGCCGAGGCGATCGACTCGGCAGCCGTCGGCCTCACGGTCACGGACGACGGTCCCGGCTTCCCGCCCGGCGCGGCAAGCCGCGCCTTCGAGCGGTTCTTCCGGGCCGACGCCACGCGGTCGGGGTCGGGCTCGGGGCTCGGGCTGGCGATCGTGGAAGAGCTGGCGGTGGCGCACGGCGGCTCGGCCCATGCCGAGAACGTCGCTCCCCACGGGGCCCGGGTCGGGGTGATCCTGCCGCTCGTGCCTCGACCGCGGACGGCGCCTCAGCCGCGGACGGCGCCGCAGCCTTAGATCGTCGCGCCGCCCAGGGCCAGCCCCGCGGCCACCACGCCGACGATGGCAATGACGCCTGCGGCGATCAGCAGCGGCGAGGTCGAGGCCGGCTGCCCGCCGGGGTGCTGCCATGCCGACCGGAGCGTCGGGACCCGGCCGGGCGGGACGACGAACCCGAGCCACAGGCCCGACAGCAGGCCGCCGATGTGGGCCGAGTTGTCGATCGCGCCGCCGGCGAAGAATCCGAATGCCAGGTTGATGAAGATCAGGGGCACGAGCTGCGGCACGATCGATCGCGCTCGTCGGTCGAGCACCGGGTGGTGGGCCCGCGTCCCCGCGACGAGGACACCGACGAGCCCGAAGATCGCGCCCGAGGCGCCGACCGCGGGACCCGGGCTGAAGACGAACGACGCGGTCGATGCCGCGACCGCGGTCAGCACGTAGAACAGGGCGAAGAGCTTCGAGCCCCAGATCGACTCGACGAGCGGCCCGATCAGGTACAGCGCGTACATGTTGAACCCGAGATGGATGTAGTCGGCGTGGAGGAGGGTCACCGTGACGAGGCGGTAGAGCTGGCCCGCCGCGACATCGGGGTGGTCGAGCCAGAGGAGCCGGAACAGATCGTCCGTCGGCTCGAGGATCGCCGCGAGGGACACGAGGACGGTCACGCCGAGGGTCAGCATCGCAAGTCCGAGCGGGACACCGCCACCGCGACTCCGGGCGAAGTACCGACTGGCGGCGCCGGCATTGCCCGTCTCCTTCGCGAGCCAGCCGAGCCGGCTCGCGATCTCCGCCTTGTCGTTGGCGGGTGCCCGGCGGTCGGCCTCGCGATATGCGGCGGTCGCGCCGGGAAGGTCGCCAGCGCGAACTCGCGCGCCGGCGATCTGGCGCCAGGCGCGATACGTGCTCGGGGTCTCCGGCAGCTTGACGACGTTCTCCCACGCGGTCACGGCCTGTGGCTCCGCGTCGAGCCGGTACAGGGTGTCACCCACGCCGAGCCAGGCGGCGGCCGTCGTCGCCACGTCCTCGTGACCGATGATCCGGCGGAAGTCCTCGAGCGCCTCATTCGGCTCGCCGGCGTCGAGCCGTTCCCGGCCTCGGGCCAGCAATGCCTGGGCCGTCGCGACGGGCAGGGGTCCCTGGGACGCTCGGGCCGCGTCGAGCTCGGGCGTATCCATCGCGGCGGAGGATACTGGACATCGGATGTGCGGCCGGTTCACCCAGGAGCGCGCGACCTCCGAGCTCGCCGAGATCTTCGGGGCGGAGGATCGGATCGACGCGCCCGGCGGCCGGTTCAACATCGCGCCGACGGACCCGGCCGCCGTGGTCGTCCAGCGCGAGGACCATCGCGCGATCACGGCGTTCCGGTGGGGCCTGATCCCCAATTGGTCCGAGACGCCGAAGACCGGCAACAAGCTGTTTAACGCGCGAGCGGAAACGATCGATCGGACGCCGGCCTTCCGGTACGCGTTCGGGAAGCGCCGCTGTCTCGTCCCGGTCGACCGGTTCTACGAGTGGCAACGGACCGATTCGACGCGGACCGCCTACGCCGTCGCCGGCACCGACGGCAAGCCGCTCGCCCTCGCCGGGCTCTGGGCCGGCTGGAAGGATCCCGACACCGGCGAGGTGATCCGGTCGTTCACGATCGTGACGACGGGCCCGAACGCGATCATGCGGCCGATCCACAACCGGATGCCGGTCGTCATCCCGGAGTCGGCATGGGACCGCTGGCTCGATCCGACCCTGGCCGACCCGGCCGAGCTGAAGGGCCTCCTCCGGCCGGCGGACGACGACTGGCTGGACGCCTACCTGGTGAGCACCCGGGTGAACAACGTCCGCAACGACGGCCCCGATCTCATCGAACCCATCGACGAGGCCTGATCAGCCCGGGGCCGGGACGTCCTCGGGCGCGGGATCAACGGCGGGCTCGAGGCCGAGCACGGTGAGCGTCGCCTGCCAAGCTTGGCCCGGATCGGCTCCGTCGTGGAGACGGTGCGCGAGATCCGCGACGACGCCCGCGAACGCCTCGTCCGGGTCGGTCTTCGGCGCGGCGAGCACCCACGTGTTCGAGCCGGCGTCGCCATCGTCGGTCGGCGCGCTGGTCACGATGACCAGGGCCGCGCCCGACCAGGCCGAGGCGGCCACAGCCGGGGCGACGAGGTCGACCGACGGCTCGACCAGCACGATCGCGCGGAGGTCCGGCAGGTAGCGCAGGGCCAGCTCGAGGTCGGCGGGATCCAGATTGGCTGCCGTCGTGCGCAGGACCGCCGCGTGGCCGATCCCGCGCGATGCCAGGTGGAGGAGCCGGCGGTCGCCGGCGCCGTCGCCCGGCAGGACCCCGACGACCTCCGTCGGTGAGCCGAGCTGCGCCGCGCGGCCGGCGATGGCTTCCACCATCCGACCCGACCCGGCCGCACCGATCAGATCCCCGGCAACGACGATCACCACGGCAGCCTACCCGAACCTCCCGGACCACCCCGCAGGGGACCATCGGCGCGCCCGTCGTAGTCCGTTCGAACTATGCAGCCGGGCACCACTTCAACGTAGGTTGCAAGGTGCGGCTACGACGCTGTCCCCAAGTTACGTACGTACTCGCTCGAATCGCCAAACGAGGTCGTTTCGTTGCTCGATTTCCTGGTCCGCCATCGCTTCTGGCCCGGCCCATCTCGGTCGGCCCGTAGCCGCCGTCGCTCCCGCGGCCAGTCGCTGACCGAGTTCGCCCTGATCGCCCCGGTGATGCTCGCGCTGATGGGCATCACGGTGGACGTGGCCCGCTTCTACTTCGCCTGGGTCAACCTCGAGGCTTCGACCCGCGACGCGGCCCAGTACATCGCGAGCGACCCCGCCCTCAACTCGACCGGCGGCTACTACGACTCGACGGATGCCACGAACTACTGCGGCGCCAGCTGGACGACCTGCACGACCCAGCCGTCGGCCGATGCGGTGACCGTGCTCCACAACGAGACCGGGAAGACGTTCACCGCGAATGCGACGCAGACGACCTGCACCACCGCAAAGGTCTGGGCGATCCTCCAGGCCCCGGACACCACGGTGTCCCATGGGGGTGCGGCCGGGAATCCCCTGGCCGAGGTCAAGGTGACCGCCTGTGAACCATTCCGAACGATCATCGCGTATCCGATCATCTCGACCGGCGGGACGTGGATCCTCCGGACCGAGCGGACGGTCAAGACGATCGTGGGGCGCTGACGAGATGCGCACGCTCCTCCGTCGCCCGCGCAACCGCCGCGGCCAGAGCCTGGCCGAGTTCGCGATCGTCCTGCCGGTGTTCCTATTGATCGTGTTCGCGATGATCGACATCGGCCGGGTGATCTGGGCGTCGGACGACCTCGCCCATGCGGCTCGTGAAGGTGCCAGGTACGCCTCGGTCCATGGGAACTCGTTCCTCGTGACGTGCCAGACCGGGCCGGGCCTCACCGCCACGCTTGCCCCCTCGTGCTCCCCCTGGTCGCCCGACGTCAAGGAACCGACCCGCGTCGCGACACGCGGCTACCTGATCGCTCCTGGCACTGGCGTGACCATCTCGGTCTGCTACTACGCGACGACCGCCTGCTCGGGTAACGCCGACCAGACGAACGTCATTGCCCAGCGCGGTGCGTACGTGACGGTCACCGTCACCTCGACCGTTCCGATCCTCACCGGCGCGCTGCTCGGCTGGAGCGGCTTTGCCGTGTCCGGGTCGTCCACCGTGCTCGTCAACAACTGAGCGGGAGTCCACGACGATGTTCCGAGTCCCGGGCCGAAAGCGCGAAGAGGGCCAGATCGTCGTCCTCTTCGCCCTCATGCTCACGATGCTGATGCTCGTCGCGGCCCTGCTGTACAGCGGCGCCCAGACCCTCGTCCTGCGGCGCCAGCTCCAGAACGCCGGTGACGCTGCGGCCCTCGCCGCGGCGAACCTCATGGAGCAGGGCACGAGCCTCTGCACGTCGACACGTATCGCGACCAGCGGCAGCGGCAACGATCTCTTCGTCGCGGCGCGCTCGAGCATTGAGACGAACCTGGGATGGACGGACGCCCAGGTCGCCTCCCGGATGACCCTGAGCTGCCCATCTGCGGCGATCTACGGCAACGTCGCGATCTCGGTCTCCCTCAGCAACAGCGCCCCGCGCTACTTCGGTTCCGGCGGAGGTGCCACCGTCACGACCCTGAGCACGGGGATCAACGGCCAGGTGACGACCGGCGACTACTCGGTCGCGCTGCTCGATACCTCGAATCCGTCATGGACGGGACACGGCGGGCGGACCGGCTGCGCCTCGTATCTCGTGAACGGTGGCGTGACGGTCACCTACGAGGGCTCGATCATGGTCGACTCCGGCTGCACGCTGGCGACGAGCAGTAACGGCGCCGTGAAAGCCCTGAACAGCGCCTTCAGCATGTCGCTGATCAACGGCGCCACGATGCGGATCGCGGGCGAAGCGTCGGCGTCGACCCTTTCCAAGATCACGCCGACGCCCGTGCAGAATGCGCTGCCCCTCCTCCTCGATCCGCTGCGGGCCTTGATCCCGCCGTGTCACGCGACGAGCGCGGTGGACTGCCTGGGCGGCACGAGCACGCTGCCTGCGAAGGACATGCTGACCACTGGGTCGGGCCAGTGCAAGAGCACGAAGGTCGCCTGCGTCCTCTCCCCAGGGACCTACAGCAACGGGCTCCTGGCGGCCAACGGCAGCGGCGTCGCGACGCTGCTTCTCCGGCCCGGCGTCTATTACGTTGGCGGCAAGGGCGTCCAGCTCAAGAGCGGCACCGGCCGGATCATCGCCATTCCGTCGACCACCGGTACCTGCGGCGGCGTCGGGACCTGCTCGGACGCGAACGCCATCGCCCGCTATTGCAACCCGACGAACAACAACAACGGGTCATGCCAGGTCAGCGACACCACGACACCGTCCATCGGTGCGAACTGGACTGGCGACTGTCCAGCGCCGCCGACCACGACGACCTGCGGGGTCCTCATCTATAACGCCCCGGCGGACTGCACGCCTATCGCGACATGTACCCAGACCTGGGCACTCAGCGGTGGCAGCGCGGACACGGTCGATGCCGGGTCCTCGGGGTTCATGCTCCTCCGCGCCTACAACCCGACGAGCGACTCGATCGCCGGAAACGGCACGACGTTCAAGAGCTACAAGAACGTCGTCCTGTGGCAGGCCAAGTACCCGCTCCCGTCGGCGAGCTCCGCACAGCCCGCGATGAGCATGGCGGGCGGCGCCTGCGTGACACTCTCAGGAACCGTCTATGCCTCGGGCGCCCAGGTCACGTTCGGTGGGAACTCGTGCGGTTCGGGTGGCGGTTCGGACGCGCAGCTGACCCTCCAGTTCATCGTGTGGGACCTGACCCTCGGCGGCAGCAACAACTTCTACTTCGCCTATCGCCGGAACTCGTTCGCGACGCCATACGGCTATGGCCTCGTCCAGTAGGACGCGCTAGGCTCCAACCCTGGTGAGCGATCGGTTCGACGGCAATGGCCTGGGGGCGTCGGGCGGCTTCGGCGACGTCTGGGGCGTGGTCCGCGTCGGCGAGCCCGAGGATGAGACCCCGCCCGAGCAGTACCTCGAGCTGATCGGAACGCACCTGCGCGCCGGCGGTGTCGCGGTCATGGGTCGGTTCCGACGTGTCTCCGATTACGTCAACCTGCTTGACGGCTTCTTCGCCCTGCGGGACGTCGTGCTCCTGACGCGCACGGGCGAGTCGACCCGCATCACGATGCCCGAGCTCCGCGTCCGGCTCGACGACGTCGCCATCGTCGGATCGCTGTCCGCCGACGTGGTCGCCCCCTCGAAGGAAGTCGGGGTATACGTCCAAAAGGTCCCCCGGCGCCTCGTCGTCATGACCCGGGCCCACATCGTTTACGGCAACGTCTACATCCACGAGCATGGCTCGGTCATGCAGTTCGTCGACAGCGCCGACCCGAAGTTCATCCCGATGACGAACGTCCGGGTCCGCTGGCTGGCGGATCGGCGGCTCGCGGCGCGCTACCCGTTCGCGATGATCCAGCGGTCGCAGATCCAGGGGGTCGCGACCGAGGGAACAGGCGCCCCGCGCGAGGCCCGCGCCAAGCGGAAGGCCGCGGTCGCCCTCGCCGAGGCATTCCTCCAGCGAGAGGCGGACAACGCCACGCCCACCGAGGTCGGCTGACCGCGGCACGGGAGGGCAGCTGCGACGACGCACCGCCGATTCGTACGGATACGTAGCGCTGTAAGTACGCCTGTAAGGTGGCTGCCCTAGGGTCCGCTCACGGCTCGAGGAACAACCTCGCCTCGAGTTTCCCCCGCGACCCCTGGAGATCCGTCATCGAGCCTCGGTATGCCCTGCGCCGACCCCCGCGTGCCCGCGGCCAGTCGCTCGCCGAGTTCGCGCTCGTGCTGCCCGCGCTGCTGCTCGGCATGGGGTTGGTCATTGACTTCTCCCGGATGTACCTGGTCTGGGTGAACCTCGAGTCGGGGGCCCGCGATGCGGCCCAATATCTCGCGACCAGCGCGATCGATGACTCGTCCGGTGACTACACGGTTCCGGGCGCCACGGCGAACCCCACCAACGACGCCAAGGCCATCGCGATCCTGAACGCGGCGACGAACAGGACGTTCGGTCGGTCCGGCAGTGCCGCGCTCGGCGCGTGCTCGGCGCCGATGATCACGACGATCACCCGGGACCTCGACACGACCACCGGCTCTGGGGGCTCCGCGGCCTACCCGGTGCAGCAGGCCGAGGTTCTTGCCTGCATTCCGTTCCGAACCCTGTTCGCCTACCCGCTCTTCACGCAGAACGGCGACTGGATTCTCCGGAGTGACCGTATCTACAAGACGATCGTCGGGCGGTAGGACGTGCGACGGAAAACAGGCACCCGCGACGCCGGCCAGGGCCTGGTCGAATTCGCGCTGGTGCTCCCGGTCTTCTTTCTCGTGGTCTTCGCCGTGATCGATCTCGGGCGTGTCATCTGGGCGAACGATGCCCTCGCGAACGCGGCCCGAGAAGGCGCCCGCTACGGCTCGGTGGAGGGAACGAGCCCCCTCACGGCTGGAGGGACGAGCATCACGACCGTCAAGCAGGCCATCCGTGACCGGACCCTCCAGTTCGCCTGGGCGGGCGGGCAAGGGTTCGCCGTCACCGTGTGCTACTCCGGCGTCCACGTGTCGAGCGGCCAGGCGACCGGCTGCTCCGGCGACATCGACGAGAGCGGCGCGACGAATACCCGCGGTTCGCTCGTCACCGTGACGGTGTCATCCACCGTCCGGCTCGTCACCGGATCGTTCCTGGGTCTGCCCGACTTCGGGGTCTCCGCCACGTCAACCGTCCTCGTGAACAACTGACAGGTGGCTGGATTGACAGGACTCGGACGTGCGGAGCGACGGGAGCATGGGCAGATCCTCGTCCTGTTCGCGTTCGTGATGATCGTGATCCTGGCGTTCGGCGCCCTGCTCTTCAGCGGCGCCCAGGCGCTCGTCATGCGACGCCAGCTGCAGAATGCCGGCGACTCGGGAGCCCTCGCGGCGGCCAACCTCCTGGTCGGGACCGGTGGCTGCTCCACCGGCGCGGGGAATCCGGACCCGGCGCTTGTCGCGGCCGCGCGGGCAGCCGTGGCCTTGAACATCCCCGGCTTCGACCCGAATGCGGTGGCCGTGAGCTGTCCGGGCGGATTCGACAACTACGCGGTTGCGGTCGATCTTCGGAGCACCACCCGCTCCTATTTCGGAACGGGGAGCATCGCCGAGTCGACCACCAGCACGGCATACAACGGTCCGCGGGACATCGGGAAGTTCTCCGTGATGATGCTCGACGAGTGCCATAACGGGACCTCGTCCTGCCTCCCGGGGACCTGGGCCGCGAGTCGCAACGGGTGTCCATCGATCGGGTTCAACGGCGGTCCGACGATCCGCTTCGAGGGGTCCGTCCAGGCGAACTCGCGGTGCCTGTTCGATCCGCTCGGGTACACCGGAGCGGTTGGCACGAGCGGATCCGGCAACGCGGACATCACGCTGCTCAACACCGTCGAGAACGGCCAGGCCGTCATGCGGATGGTGGGCACCTACAACCCGAGTGGCTTCCGGAACCTGACCGGGCCGCGTCCGCTCACCATCCAGCCGAAGGTGAAGGACCCGTACTCCGGCCTGGTCGCCCCGAGCACGGCGGGTTGGCTGACGTGCCCAAGCGCCGACACGAGATGCCCGTCGAACGGTGGCGCCAAGACCCAGATCAAGAACGGCTGCTTCGTGCTCTCGCCGGGCATCTACAACGGCGGAATCGAGATCGCGACCAGCGGCAAGGCCTACCTCCTGCCCGGGCTCTACGACCTCAAGGGTGGCGGGCTCAACTTCTCCGGCAACGGCAACGCGCTGTACACGATCAAGTCCGGAACGACGCCCGGGTCGAGCGCCTGTGCCAGCCTGACTCCCGAGGGCGGGTCGCCGGCCGGCTCGACCTGGGAGACGACCCTGTGCCCCCCGGCCGTCGGCAATGCGCCGGCATCCGCATGCGGCGTGATGATCTACAACGAGTGCAACGTGGCCGCCCGACGAACGGACTGTTCCTCGTCCGGCGGGAACCCGGCATTCGGGCCGATCGATGTCACCGGCGGCGGGGCGTTCCGGCTGCGTGCGTTTTGTGCGTCCGACCAGACGCCGACGGCGGCGAGATGCACGGACACGAAGTTCGCCCCCGCCGAGCAACAGGCATCGAACCCGAGCCCCAAGCTGGACCAGTATCGGAACATCGTCATCTGGCAGGCCGGCGGGCCAACGCCTTCCTCCTCGTACGCGCAGCCGGGCCTGAATCTCCGCGGCAACGGCAGCGCGTTCATCGCCGGAACCGTCTACGCGCCATCCGCCCAGGTCTCGCTCGGCGGCAACTGCGGCGGCACGGGCGGGACCCTGGTCGATCTGACGCTGCAGTTCGTGAGCTACGACCTGTTGATCTCGGGCAGCTGCACCTACACGTTCATCTATCGAGCGAACCAGTTCGCCACGACGACGACCTACGGACTGGTGCGGTAGCCCGGCGCGAGCCGGACCGTTTCAGGCCGCGGAGCCGCGAGGCTCGGGTTCGTCCCGATCGATGACGATGTGGCCGAGCCCGGCGGCCTCGAGGGCGGCCTCGAACGCATCCGCGTCGCCGACGAGGACGATCGCGGCGCCGTCCGGATCGATGTGCGCCGACGCCGCGGCCTGGACCGCGTCCGCCGTCACGGCCTCGATGGCCGGCCGGTAGCGGACCAGCTCGTCAACCGGGAGGTCGTGGACGACCAGACCACCGATCGCGCCGACGACCGCCGGCGGTGTCTCGAAGCGAAGCGGGA
>Ga0070708_100003534_pt1 | contig 12250 bp, 9 predicted proteins | sample KBSK5503metaG_FD_65469 | JGI IMG/M metagenome (GOLD analysis project Ga0070708, IMG submission 65469) | Corn, switchgrass and miscanthus rhizosphere microbial communities from Kellogg Biological Station, Michigan, USA - KBS K5-50-3 metaG | ecosystem: Host-associated > Plants > Roots >...
CCGGCGTGCCCGTCGTCCTCGTGACCGCCGAGCCCGATCCGCCGCAGGACGCGGACCTCGTGATCGGAGACGATCTCGAGATGACGCGGCTCCTCGAGAGCGGAACGGCCGAGGTCGCGAGCGCGGTGGACCTCGGTCAGGTCCCGTGGGTGATGGTCGTGCCCGAGGGCGCGCCCCGCGGATCCGTCAGCGCGTTCGCGACGGAACCGGTGGCGGTGCTCGGGGGCCGGGCCGGGCGGGAGGCGCGCGCGTCCCTGGGGACGCTCTCCGCGGGACGTCTCGCCGTCACGAGCGATGCCGGCGAGCTGCGCCGCGCGCGCTACGCGCTGGTGCCTCGCTCCCTGGCCGGGACCGGGGAGCGGCGCGCGTCCGACGTCCGCCCGCTGGTGGCCACGGCCGCGCTCATCACCAACTCGCCGCGACGCGCGTCCGCCGCGCGCCTCCTCGCGCGTCTGGCGAGCGCGGAGGGACGACGCGCGCTCGGGGCCTGCTTCGAGCCGATGCCTCAGGCGAGCGCGCAAGCGGCGCCGGCCCGCGCGGCCGCCGCCTACGCCCAGTCCGTCGTGGACTGGTGGATGCCCGCGTGCTCTCTCGCGAGCAACCGCTACGTCGATCCCAACGAGGTCCTCGGCCCGCCCGACGCCGTCAACCTGGGCGGCCAGGACAACTTCCTCGGCTTCATCAGCCTCGGCCAGGGCGGCTACGTCACCGTGGACATGGGTGTCACCTTCACGGACGGCGACGGTCCCGACGTCCGCGTCTACCAGACCGTCTCGGGCGAGCCCGTGACCCTCTACGCCTCGACCAACCCGCAAGGCCCCTTCACCCTGGTCGGGCTGCGCGTGCCGTGCGGCGTGCGCACCGGGGGCGGCGTCTTCTCGAACCACTGCGACTTCGACCTCCACGACGGCGGCCTCGCGTCCGCCCGCTACCTCAAGATCGAGGACGGCGAGATCTATCCCTGCCTGGCCCGCGGCACGGTGACCGAGGGTGCGGACATCGACGCCGTCGAGATCCTCGGCCCGCGCAATTGAAGCGGTCCGCGCTCCTCGTCGCCAAGATCGCCGTCAGCGTCGCCCTCCTCGCCTACCTGCTCTCCACCACCGACCTCGACGCGCTGCAGCGGCGCGTGCGCGCGGGCGACACCGTGCTCCTCGCCCTGGCCATGGCGCTCTACGCCGCGATCCTGGCCATCTCGACCTGGCGCTGGCGCGTGCTCCTGCAGGCGCAGGGATACACTGCGCCCCTCGCCCATCTGTCCGGCTCGTACCTCGTCGCCACCTTCTTCAACAACTTCCTGCCCAGCAACATCGGCGGCGACGTCATCCGCGTGCGGGACAGCTCGCGCCTGACCGGATCCACCACCACGTCCCTGGCCGTGGTGGCCATCGACCGCATCCTCGGCCTCGGCGCCCTGTACGTGCTGGCGCTCGTGGCGTTCCTCGCCGGCGGCCCCGAGGTCCGTGCGCTGGCGGGTGCGAGGTCGGTGCTGCTCGCGCTCGGCCTGGTGTTCGGCGGCCTCGCCTACGTCTTCTTCCGGCCCGGCATCGCCCGGCGCGCCGTGAGCGCCTCCGGCCTGGCCCGACTGCCGTGGGCGCTCAAGCGCTTCGAGACCGTGCAGTCCGCCGTGCACGTCTACCGCGCGCAAGTGCACGCGGTGTGGATGGCGTTCCTCGGCAGCGTCGCGCTGCAGGCCATCGTGGTCTATTACTACTTCACGGTGGCGCGAGCGCTCCGCATCCCGCTCCCCCTCTCCGCCTGCTTCCTGATGGTCCCGCTGTGCACGCTCGTGCAGACGGTGCCGATCTCGTTCAACGGCTGGGGTATCCGCGAGAGCGTGTTCATCCTGTACTTCCGGCAGGTCGGTCTGGGCCGGGACAGCGCTCTCGCCTTCAGCCTCGTCGGCGCGGGGCTCATCGTCCTGATGTCCCTCTCCGGCGCGATCGTGTGGACGGCGCGGGAAGCGGCCCCCGCCCCCGTCCCTCCGCCGGGAGCATGAGCACGGGCGCGATATCCGTCCTCCACGTCTGCGACAAGTTCGGCGTGGCCGGCTCGAGCATCCACGGCGTCTCACGTCTGTTCTCCTGGTGGTTCCCGCGCTACGGCCCGCGCTTTGCCCCCTCTCTGGTCGGGCTCAAGCGGGCGGAGCCGGCCACGCAATGGCTGGGCGAGCAGGGCATTCCCGTCCACAACCTCGGACGGGGACGGTTCGACCCCCGCATCCTGACCGACCTCGTGCGCCTCGGACGCGAGCGCCGCGCCCGCATCCTGCACGTCCACGGCTACGCCGCCGCCGACTTCGGACGGCTGGCCGCCCGCCGCCTGGGCGCCGCGCTCGTCCTGCACGAGCACTTCGCGGATCCGCGCATGCCCGCGTACCAGGGTGTGGCCGATCGCCTGCTCTCCGGACTGACCGATCGCGCCATCGCGGTGAGCGCCTCCACCCGCGACTTCCTGGTGCGCGAGCGCCACGTGCCCGCCGGTCGCGTGCGGCTCATCTGGAACGGGGCGCCTCTCGACGAGTTCGCGCCCGTCTCCCCGGACGTGGCACGCCAGGCGAGACAGTCGCTCGGGGTGGCGGAGGACACCCTGGTGGTGGGCACGATCGGCCGCCTGAGCGGGCAGAAGGGCCACCGTTACCTCGTGGAGGCCGCGGCCGCGCTGCTGGCCGGACGGCCGAAGGCGCACCTCCTGATCGTCGGCGACGGCGACCAGATGGACGCCTTGAAGACGCAAGCGGCCGTGCTCGGCATCGCCTCCCGCGTGACCCTGGCCGGGCATCGCGCGGACGTCCCCGCCCTGCTGGGGGCCATCGACGTCTTCGCCATCTCCTCCACGTACGAGGGGACGCCGCTCGCGCTGTTCGAGGCCATGGCGGCCGGCAAGGCCATCGTCTCCACCGCGGTGGACGGCTGTCGCGAGGTGCTGGAAGACGCCGTGACCGCCCTGCTCGTGCCTCCGCGCGACCCGGCGGCCCTGGCCGCCGCGCTCGGCCGCATGGTGGACGACGCGACCCTGCGCCGGTCCCTGGCCGGAAACGCCCGCGCGGCCTCCACCCGTTACGATATCCGTACGTGCGTGGCGGGAATGGAAGCGCTCTACGACGAGGTCCTCGCCGAGCGAGGTCTGCAGTGAGGACCGGGCGGGGGTGGAGGACGCGGTGCCGCTGAGGAAGCTCGGGCGGCAGGCGCGCGAGGCCTTCGAGGTGCCGCGCGATCTCCTGCTCGGCCGCTACCCCGCCTTCGTGACCGGCGGCCCGCTGCCCCGCGGCCACGTCCCCGTCTTCGTCTTCCACAGCCTGGAGCCGGACTCGTTCGCGCGCAAGCTCCAGTACCTGGCCGAGAACGAATACGTCGCGCTTTCCGCGACCGAATACTTCCAGTTCCTCATGGGCACGCGCCCGGCGCCGCAAGGCGCGGTCGTCCTGACCTTCGACGACGGACGCGGCAGCCTCTGGAGCGTCGGGCAGCCGCTCCTGCGCCGCTACGGCATGAAAGGCATCGTGTTCCTCGTGCCGGGGCGCGTCCCTTCGCGGCCAGGGCCGCTGCCCCCGACGTGGGACGACGTGGAGACGCGCCGCCAATCCCCGGAAGCGATCCTCGGCCGTGAGCAGGGCGACGGGGCGTTCCTCTCCTGGGAAGAGATCGATTCCCTGTCCCACTCCGGTCTCTTCGATTTCCAGAGCCATACCCTGACCCACGCGCGCATCCACACCGCCGCCCGCGTGACCGGGTTCCTCACTCCCGACCTGCGTCGCGGCTACGCCGCCATGGATGTGCCCGTGATGGAAGTGGACGGGATGGACAGGCTCGCGCCCGACCTCCCGCTGGGCACGCCGCTGCTGCGCTCGGAGTCGCGCACGTCGGAATCGATCCGGTTCTACGAGGACGCCGACATCCGGCGCGCGTGCGTGGACACGGTCGCGGAGGAAGGCGAGGGATTCTTCGCGCGCCGCGACTGGCGCGCGCGCCTGCGCCGGCTGGTCGACCGCCGGCCCATCCGCGGCCGCTGGGAGACCGCCGAGCAGCGCGAGGCCGCCCTGCGCCGCGAGCTGGCCGGGGCCCGGCGCCTCATCGAGGAGCGCACGAACCGGCCCGTCCTCCACATCTGTTATCCCTGGCACGCCGCCGGTCCGACCGCGCAGCGCCTGGCGCGCGAGGCCGGTTATCGGACCGCGTTCATGGGCAAGGTCCCGGGCACGCCGATCACGCTGCCCGGGGGCGACCCGATGCGCATCGCCCGGATCGGCGAGGACTACGTCGAGCTGCTTCCCGGGCGCGGACGGGCCGATCTAGGAGCGATCTTGCGGCGGAAATGGCAGCGTCGGCGGCACGGAAGTGCGTAGTAGGATGACGGCCGTGACCACCAGCGAATCCGGGAACGTCCTTCTCCCCGTGCTCCCGCTCAAGGACCTGTGCCTCTTTCCGGAGGCCTCCCTGGCCGTCGTCGTCGCCGCGCCCGGGGCGCTGCGGGCGCTGGAGATCGCGAAGCGCACGGGCTCGCGCGTGCTGGCCCTGGCCCAGCGCGAGAGCCCGAGCTCGCCCCGCGACCTGCACGAGATGGGAACGGTCGCCCGCATCACGGAGGACACGACCCTCCCCGACGGGGGGCACCGGGTCGAGCTGGACGGCGCGAGCCGCGCCCGCGCGGTGAGCGTCGTGGGCACGGACGTGCTCGTGGCGGAGGTGACGCTGCTCGACGACGGCGACGCAGGAGACGACTGGGGTGCGGCCGTGGAAGCGCTCGCCCGCTATCTCCACGCCCACGCCGAGCTGCGCTCGTTCCTCGATCAGCAGCGGCGGTCGCCCGAGCCGATGTCCTGGGTGAATCTGGCCTGCCAGCACCTGCCCATCACCGCCACCGCGCGGCAGAAGCTGCTGGAATCGGCGGCGCCCGACCGATGCCTCAAGATCAGCCGCGGTCTCGACGCCCTGCTCCGCAAGGAGCAGGGGGCCTGACGTCCGAGCCGGCGCCGCCCGCCGCGCGCGCCCTCGCCCGCAACACGCTCTTCTCCGCGATCGGCGAAGGATCGAACGTCCTCCTGTTCCTCCTCGGATTCCTGGCCGCACGGCTCCTCGGCCCCACGCCCTTCGGGCAGTACAGCACGGCGTTCGCCTTCGTCGGCCTCTTCCGGATCCTGCCCGACTTCGGGATGTCCTACGCGTCCACCCTCGCCATCAGCCGCGACCGCTCCCAGGCCCAGCGCCTGGTCGGAGGGCTGCTCGGGTTCCAGGCCGTCCTGAGCGTTCTCACCATCGCCCTCTGCCTCGGCATCGGCGCCACCCGTTATTCCGGCGTGACGTGGTTCGCGGTCGTGGTCCTGGCCTTCGACCTCGTCCTCAAGTCGGTGAAGTCCACGGTGCGCTGGCTCTTGAAGGGGCTCGAGCGGTTCGGCACGGAAGCGGTGTCGCTCCTCTTCGAGCGGGCGCTCCTTCTCGTTCTGTGCCTGGCCGTCCTCTACGCCGGCCGCGGCGTCCGCGCGTTCGTCCTCGCCTTCCTCGTCGTCCGCCTCCTGGACACGACCGCGCTCGTCGCCTACGTGCAGCGGCGCGTGCTGCCGCTGGCGCCGCACTTCCATGCCGGCCTCTGGGCCGACCTCCTGCGCAAGGGCCTGCCCTTCGCCTACGCCGGCGCGATGATCACGCTCGTCTTCCAGGTGGACACCGTGATCCTGGAGAAGATGCGCGGGGCCACCGAGGTCGGCTGGTATCGCTCGCCGGTTCTCGTGCTGGAGGGGCTGACCCTCGTCCCGCGCATCCTCGGCTATGCGCTGATCCCGACCATGGCCGCCTGGGCCCTCACGCGGCCGGAAGGGGTCGCTGAGCTCTACCGCCGCGGGTCGAAGTACCTGCTGCTGGCCGGATTGCCGATCGGGGTCTTCGGCCTGCTGGAGTCGGACCGCTTCATCGCGCTGCTCTTCGGGCCGACCTACGCACCGAGCGTGGCCGCGTCGAAGATCCTCCTCCCCGCGGCCACGTTCATGTTCCTCTCCAACTTCGGCGAGACCGCGCTCGCGTGCGTGAACCGCTGGGGCACGATCGTCGTCGTCTCCACGATGGCGCTCGTCTTGAATGTCGCCCTCAACCTGGCCCTCATCCCGCGTCTCTTTTTCGTGGGCGCGGCCTGGGCCACGCTGGTCACGGAGGCTCTTTACTTCTTCGCCACCGCGGCGGCGCTGCGCGCCTACGGCTATCGCGCGGATTGGATCGGGATCACGTGGCGTCCGCTGCTCGCGACGGCGGCGTTCGCGGCGGTTCTGTGGGTGGCGCGTCCGTGGCCGCTCGTGGCCGCCTCCCTGGCCGCGTGTACCGCCTACGCGGCGGCGACGGTCCTGCTCCGCGTGTGGGACGAGCGCGAGCGGGCGCTCATCGGTGAAATCGTGCGCGGTCGCATGTCGGATCCGGGGCGGCTCGTCTGGTAGCCGGCGGCCTGCGCCACGGCCGCAGTCGGTCCCCGGAGGCGGCTCCCACCAGCGCCAGGACTGTACTCAAATCGAGTACGATCATGGTCCTCCCCAGAGTACCGTCCGGGATCGGGGCCCCAACCGGATGGGGTCTGGCGTCCCGAAATGAGACACTCCTTCCTCGACGCCGGCACCGTCCTGTTCGGCAAGCCGCGAAGCTACTTCCGCGGTCTCCGATCCACATCCAGCGCGATCGACACGAACGCGCCGCGCGGCCGCAGGTCCCCCGGCATCGACTGCCCCCGCTCCGATCGGAAGCGCAGGACATTCACGAACGTGTCGTAATACGGAAAGCCCGCCCCCGGCTCGAAGACCAGCTCGCGCGTTTCGTTAGCGGCCACTTCCGCCGCCTGGTCCACGCCGCAGACGCGGACGGTGACGTGATCCCCGATCGGCCCGCCGGCCACGCGCACGCGCACGCGGCGAACGGGCTCGAGGGCGCGCAGGACGACCTCCGCGTCCGGGCGGCCGAGCCAGAAGCCCTCGACGCCCTCGCGCGTCTCCTTGCCGTACGTCCCGTCGTCCATGAAGTACAGCCAGTAGGCCTTCGGATCGGCGGGCCAATGCCTGTGCGGGTCGCCTTCGGTGTCGCCGTAGGGGACCTTCTTGCGCCAGGCGTCGGTGAACACGGAGAGGTCGTTCAGCATGGTCAGCTCGGCCGGCAGGTATGGAAAGATTCCGCGCGTGGCGTGGTCGCCCGGGCGCAGCGAATGGTGCAAGGGGCGGAGCCAGACGGGCGCCAATACGAGCGCGGAGACGAGGGCCCCCGCCACCACGAACGCTTCCCGTCGCGCGGGCAGCATCAAGACGAAGAGCGGCAGGAGATTCAGGAAGTAGCGGTTCCCTACCGTGCCGCCCCCGCCGTACCAGTTGTCCGGGATGGCCCGGATGTAGAAGAGCCAGGATACGACCAGGGCCGCGAAGGCGAGCCATCCCACGGTTGAGCGCGGGCCCCTCGCGAGAAAGACGACGAGGGCCACGACCGCGGGCAGGAAGTACGCGAGCGCGCCGCCGAACCGTCCCACCCAGAAGTAATACAGGTTGCGCAGGAGCGAGACCTCGATCTCGCGCGGCGGGCGCGGCGGTCCCGTACGCGCGGACGCGGAGGTGGGGTCCTCGCCTTCGATGGCGGGCCCGAGCTGGTCCGTGGTCATCCAGAAGCCGCTGTTGCCGAAGGTGACGCGCTGGCCATCCGCGCCCACCTCTTCCGGGAAGAGGCCGTAGAACGTCTTGCGCTCGCCTCCCTGGTAGTTCAGCTCGCCCGTGATTGCCGCGTTCAGGGCGAACAGGCCGGCGACGACCGCGGCCAACGCGAGCCCTCGCCGCAAGGATTCGCGCAGGGCCGGCCACCAGGACGCACGATCGGCGCGGAGCAGGGGCTCCACGCCCAGGGGCAGCGCGAGCAGCAGGTTGTACGGCTTGGTGTAGGTCGCGAGCCCGAGGAGGACCGCAGACAGCATCGGGCGCTGCCGGCGCCACGCGAAAAGACCGCCCGCGACGAGGGCCACGGTGAAGAGCTCAGGGGTCGGCCACACCAGATACAAGGGCGCGATCGTGGCCAGCACGAGGGCCACGGCCGCGGCCAAAGCCCATCCCGGTGAGGCCCGCGTCCGCAGCTCGAGGTAGGCCAGCACCAGCGTGAGGCCGAGGGCGAGCGCGTTGGTCACGAGAAGCCCTCGGGTGCCGATCAAGGCGACGAGCGGAGCCGCTGCAACCGGATACGTGAACGCCTTCGCGAAGTAGATGCGCTTGTCGCCCTCGGGCACGCGCCGGACCCAGGGGAACCCCCCGGCACCATCCCATCGCAGTCCCCCGCTCGCGCGCTTGAGGAACAAGCCCTGGGGGCCGCCCTGCAGCTCGCGGCGGGCGCGGAACACGTCGCGCGCCTCGTAACGGAGGTCGCCGTCCTCGGCCAGGCTGTGCGCCATCGCGTAGTACGTCGCCCCGTCGCCCCAGAAGCCGGGCAGGCGGACGAGGCACACGGAGGCGACCATCGCGGCCACGATGGCTCCGAGAAGGATCCGCGCCTCGCGCTCGGTCACAGCCAGCCCGCCTGCCGATACCACGCGGCGGTCAGGGCGATGCCCTCGTCGACGTCCATCCGGGGCGCGTAGCCGAGCACGCGACGGGCCTTCTCGATCGAGAACGAGCGGTTCTTGGTCCAGAAGTCGACGCGCCGGCGGTGCAGGGGCGGCTCGACCTCGAAGGGCACGCAGATCGCCTCGCACAGGTCGCCGGCCAGGTGGATGGGCGCGACCGGGATGCGAAAGGGTAGGACCCGCCCTCCGGTGTGCCGCGCGACCGTGCCGGCGAGATCGGTCTGCGAGAGGGAGCGCGGCCCGGCCACGATGAACGCCTCGCCCGGCGCGGCGGGATGCGCGAGCGCCAGCTCGTACCCGTCGAGCAGGTCCTCGATGTAGACGAGGTGGTAGTGGGGCCGGCCCGATCCCACGACCGCGTAGCGGCCGCGCGCGATCGCGCGGAAGAGCTTGAGCAGGCGCGTCTCGCCGGGGCCGTAGATGGCGCCCGGACGCAACACGACCACGGGCAGCCCCCGCTCGCGGTGAAAGCGCAGGGCCAGCGTCTCCGCCTCCGCTTTCGTCTCTTGATAGACGTCGCCCGGCTCGAAAGGCGCGGACTCGTCCGCGGGAGGATTGCGGACGTCGCCGTGGACACCGACGGTGGAGGTGTGGACCAGCCGCCGGACTCCCGCCCGCGCCGCCGCCTCCAGCACGCGCTCGGTGCCTCCGACGTTCACGTCGCGATAGTAGGAATCCGGATGCCCGGCCGTGCGGTAGACGGCGGCGATGTGGACGACGGCGTCCGCGCCTCCGACCAGACGCGCGAGCGCGTCAGCGTTGGAGAGGTCGCCCTCGACCCAGGTCACTCCGGGATCCGCGGCCAGTCGCTTCGAGCTCGGGCGGGCCAGCGCCACGACGTCGTGCCCCCCGGTCCGGAGCCGCGCGACGAGGCGGCCGCCCGTGTAGCCCGTCCCTCCCGTGATCGCGATGCGCAAGCGGGCAGTCTAACTTGCGGGTACGCATGGGCGGGTAACGCTACCCCTTGACCTCGACGTTCTGCGGGCGTAGCGTCAGCGCAATTCGACCGGCAGGGCCGTCCCTCGCGGTTCTGCAGTGACGCACTTCTGGATTGCCCCGCTTCGGGCGCCCCCCCGCCCGGCCGTGGAGGCAGTCATGTCGAAGCGGCACTACGAGGTCGACCCCCGGATCCTCACCGTCTTCTTCCTCGTGGCCATCCCGTTCCTCGCCTTTGGGGCGCTGGTGGTCATGAACCTGGCCCGTGGCCACTTGCAGAACGTGACGGGCCAGAACCTCGAGCAGCGCGCCGGAGAGGCCCGGCAGTTGGTCGAGCGCTACGTGCTCGGACAGTTCAGCCACCTCCACCTCATCACGCTCGACCCGCAACTGCGGGCCGCGGTGACGGCCCCGCCGCGGGGAGGTGGACCCGATGAGCTGCGGCGGCTCGATCAGGCCTGGGCCACCGGAGACGCCGCGCTCGTCGCCTCCGTGGCCGGTTCGCCCCTCGCCGCGCGCCTCCGGGAGGTGGGCCAGACCCAGCCCGCCCTCCGGCTCCTCCAGGTCGTGGATGCGCGGGGCCGCCTCCTCGCCACCACCGCGCGCGGCGGACGCCTGTGGAACGGCGACACTGCGTGGTTCCGCGCTTTCGGAGACACGGAGATCGGCGGGGCGCCCTACGTCGTAGACATCGTGTCGCCGCCGGGCGGCGCGGGCGCGATGTTCGAGATCGACGTCCCCATCCGCGATTCCACGGACGGCCATCTGCTCGGGGCGGTGCGCGCTCTGTACGACGCGTCCGACCTCTACAGCGTGCTCGCCTCCGTGCGGGTCGGCCGGACCGGGCACGCCGTCCTCATGCGGAGCACGGATGGCCTCGTCCTCGCCGCCGACGAGAGCTCGCGCGTGCTCAAGGACCGGTTCCCCGGCTTCGAGTACATCGGGGTCGCGCGCCGCGAGAGCCGCGGGTTCTGGACGGTGCCCAGCGTGCATTCGGGCGAGATCGAGGAGCCTCCGCGCATCGTGGGATTCGCGTCCGTGGAGCAGGTTCCAAGTGTCGAGTGGACGGTGGGCGTCGAGCAGGACCTCGAGGAGGCGGTCTCCCCCATCAAGAGCATCGGCTGGTACCTCTTCGCGCACGTGATCGGTGTGGTCGTGTTCACCGTGCTGCTGGCCCTCTATTTCACGTCCCAGCTCGAAGCGCCGGTCATCGAGGAGGCCCTCCACCTCCACGAGGAGCACGTCCCCGCGGGCTATCGCGCGGCGAGCTGAGGCCCTTTGCCGCGCCGCGCGACCTCGCCCAGGAGGGCGCGGTAGCGGACGAGGGCTCGCCCTTCGTCGAAGCGATCGACGGCGATCTCGCGCGCACGGGCGCCGAAGCGGGCGCGGGCGGCGGGATCGCCCACGAGGGCGCGCAGCCGGGCCGCCAGCTCCAGGGCGTCGCCCGGCGAGACGAGCCAGCCGGAGGCGCCGTCTTCGATGACGTCTACGATGCCGCCCGTGCGCGCGCCCACCGCGGGCAGGCCGGTGGCCGCGGCTTCGATGAGGGACAGGCCGAGCGCCTCGTAGACGGAGGGAAACGCGAAGACGTCCGCCGCCCGCAGCGCGTCCGCCACGTCGTCCAGCCGGCCGGTGAAGGTCACGCGCGCAGACAGCCCCGCGCGCAGGGCGGTGGCGCGCAGATCGTCCTCGACGGACAGGGCCTGGCCCGCCCCCGAGCCCACGATCAGCAGATGCGCGGAAGGCACGTCGCCGGCCACCTTCGCGAATGCGGCCAGCAGGTCCTCCAGGCCTTTCCCGCGCAGCAGCCGGCCCGTGAAAGCGATGACGCAGGCGTCCGCGGGCAGCCCGAGGCGCGCGCGGGCGGCGCCTCGCTCGTCGGCGGACGCGGGATGGAAGCGCGCGGTGTCGACTCCATGAGGAATGAGCGCGACCTTCTCCACGGGCACACCGGCGGCCAGCAGCTCCTCGCGGATGCGCCGCGACATGGCCACGAAGGCGTCGGCGTCCCGCAGGAACAAGTTGCGCGCGCCCGTCCCCGCGCGAATGGCGCGATCGAGTGGCGTGCCCGCGAAGGGCTGACCCCACGTGTAGACCTCGCCCGACATCTCGCCGTTCACTTCCGGCTGGAGGATCACGCGCTTGCCCGCCGCCCGCGCGGCCAGCACCCCGGGCAGGCCCAGCACGCGCGTGCCCCGCACCACGAGGACGTCGTAGGTCGCGCGCAGGCGATGCAGCGCGGCCACCGCGTGTGGGACCATCCGGTACTTCCCCGCGCGGCCGGGACCCGGGGGCTCGACGCGGACGATGCGCATGCCTTCGAGCGCCTCCTCCGCCGGCCAGTCCCGCTCGCCACGACGCGTGACCACGGTGACCGCGGTGCCGAGGCGCACGAGATCGCGGCCGAGGGCACGGATGTGGCGCTCGCCGCCGCCGAGGACCGGATGGAACGATTCGGTGAGGAAGAGGACGTGGATCAACGGCCGGGGGCGACGCGCTCGCGCCCCGTCTCCGGCTGCTCCGCCGGCGGCATCTCCTTGACGACGTACGTGGGCTTGCCCTGGCTCTCGTGGTAGATGCGCACGAGCATCTCCGCGAGGAGGCCGACCATCACGAGCATGAGCCCGGTGACGAACGCAAGCGCCCCCAGCACGAGCAGCGGGCGCCCGCCGATCGCCTCGTCCGCGAACAGCTTCAGCCAGGTGAGGTAGGCCAGCACTCCGAGGCCGGCTCCGCCGAACACCAGCCCCCA
>Ga0070708_100003536_pt1 | contig 12249 bp, 11 predicted proteins | sample KBSK5503metaG_FD_65469 | JGI IMG/M metagenome (GOLD analysis project Ga0070708, IMG submission 65469) | Corn, switchgrass and miscanthus rhizosphere microbial communities from Kellogg Biological Station, Michigan, USA - KBS K5-50-3 metaG | ecosystem: Host-associated > Plants > Roots >...
TCAGCCCGCGAATCGGCGACGGATGTCGTGCAGGTGCGCGACCTCGCCAAGGTCTACGACACCGGCACCCTCCAGGTCGAGGCGCTCCGCGGCGTGAGCATGACCGTCCGCAAGGGCGAGATGCTGGCGGTCATGGGCCCCAGCGGCTGCGGCCAGACCACCCTCCTCAACTGCATCAGCGGCCTCGACGACTGCTCGCGCGGGCAGGTGCTCATCGAAGGCAAGGACCTCGCAGCCATGGGCGACGACGCGCGCACGCGCTTCCGCGCCGAACGGCTGGGCTTCGTGTTCCAGAGCTTCAACCTGCTGCCCGTGCTCAGCGCGCTGGAGAACGTCATGCTACCGCTGCTCGTGCTGGGCCAGCGCGAGTCCCAGGCCAAGGCCACCGCGATGCGGGCCATGGAGGCGGTGCACATCGGGCACCGCGCCGAGCACCGACCCCGGGAGCTCAGCGGCGGCGAGCAGCAGCGCGCGGCGATCGCGCGCTCGCTGGTCAACGAGCCGGCCATCATCTTCGCGGACGAGCCCACGGGCAACCTCGATTCCGGGACTGGGACGCAGATCCTGGAACTGCTCTCCGCGCTCAACAAGGAACGCGGCGTGACCCTGGTGGTGGTGACGCACGACCCCAAGATCCACGCGTTCGCGGACCGCGTGCTGGTCATGGACTCGGGGCGTATCGTGCGGGAGGAACGGGGGACGCAGCCCGGGAGCCCCTGACCGTTGCAGATGGTTGGCGCCGGACGCCAAGCTTCAAGTACCTCGGACGACACTTGGTCTCCGTGACCAAGGTTGCCGCGATGGCTCCTGGTGCGCGAGAACGAGCACGGTGAGTGGAATGTCATGGACCTGGCGCGCGACGATCGCATCTGCGCGTACAACGACGCGTCCCACGGAGGAGTCCACCCGCACCACCCGCTCGACGGGCCCGCCGGCCGGCGCGTCGACGTGCCGTCGCGCCTCGCCGCCGTGCTCATCGCGCGCGCCTATGCGGCGCGCCACGAAGCGTTCGTCGAACGCGCATTCCTGGAGGAGGTGAGGGCTTGGAGATCCATGTCGAGGAGCGGCTGACCGGCCGGCAGCTCCGCGCCCGCATCCTGGCGAAGCACGGCTCGCGCGAAGCCCTCGAGGCTGCCGCGCGGAAGAAGGGCGGGGCGGAAGCGAAGGCGGACCTCGTCGACCTTCGCCTCCTCGACGGGGACCCGCGGCGGCTCGACGCGGTCCACCGCGTGACCACCATCGCCGAGCTGACGCCGGAGGACCTGGGGCGCCTGACGGTCGCGCGCCTCCAGCTCCTCGACGTGCTGGCCGCGTCCTCCGCTCCGCGGAACGTCACCGAGCTCGCGGACGCGCTGGGACGCGACAAGAAGAACGTCAGCGAGGACCTCCGCCTCCTGGAAGACCTGGGGCTCATCGAGAGCGCCCGGAAAGGCCGCGAGAAGCGCGTCAGCATGGGCTCGGGCCGCGAGATCCGGCTCGTCTTCGCGGCATGACAAAGCCAGGCCCGGTGGTCAGACCTCGACGCCTTCGTCCACCTTCAGCACGTGCACCTTCGCCGCGCTGCCCACGCCCTTGACGAACTCCTGCGGGTCCTGGCGGATGGGCGGGAAGGTGTCGTAGTGCATCGGGATGACGTGCTTCACGCCCAGCCATTTCGTGGCGAGCGCCGCCTGGGCGGGGTCCATGGTGTAGTGGCCCCCGATGGGCAGGCAGGCCACATCCGGCCGCAGCACCTCGCCGATGACGCTGCGCATGTCGCCGAAGAGGCCCGTGTCGCCGGCGTGGTACAGCTTGGTCTGGCCGTCGTCGATGACGTAGCCGGCGCTCGCGCCGCCCATCAGCAAGGGCTGACCTTCCGGAGCGGGCAGTCCGGAGCTGTGGGCCGCGAAGGTCATCGTGATGCGCACGCCCTTCTTGGCGAAGGTGCCGCCGATGTTCATGCCCTCCGCGCTGGCGCCCTTCGTCTTCGCGTAGGTGGCGACCTCGAAGATGCCCAGGATGGGGGCACCGATGTCCACGGCTTGGCCGAAATGGTCGTTGTGTCCGTGGGTCACGAGCACCATGTCGGGCTTCCAGGCCTTGAAGAACGCCAGGTCCTTCGAGGTCTTGCCGTTGGCCACGTAGGGGTCGATGAGCAGCTTGGTGCCATCGTTGCACTCGACTTGGAAGAACGCGTGGCCGCGCCAGGTGATGCGCATCGGGACCGCCCGCGGCGGCAACATCCCGGGCGGACTTCAAGGCTCGCCTGCACGGGTTCCTGGCGAAGACGCTCAGCGATGGAGATCACGGTGGAGGACGCGGCAGGGCGTGCAGATGTCCGCCCTCACGAACGCGCCTCACGCTCGCGGACCAACACGCGGACGAGCGCTTCGAGGCGGCGCCGCTCCTGCGTGCCTGGATGGAACTCGGCGCGCCACGGGCACAGCTCATCCATCTCGGGGCCGGTGTCCTCCTCGAACACCAGCGGGTAGAGCCGGCAACCCTCGGGGCGGTGCTCATAGACCGAGCACGTTCCGTCCCGCAGGAACACGCACGCGCCCTTCTCGTTGCGCAGCAGCAGCCAGCCGTCGTCCTCGCGCGCGAACCGCTCCGGGTCGTGGCCCAGCGCCGCCAGCCGCACCACGTCGGCCTCGCGCAGCGGCATGGCGGTGTCGTGGCAGCACACGCTGCATTGGTGGTCGAGGCAGGGGTTCATGGCGCTCGCGTGGAGGGAGGCTTCCCGCCGCCCCGCGGCTTCCCCAGGAGCCGCGGACAGAGATACCTTGCGGGCCCCCCGGTCGCCGAAGGGCCTCGGGCGGGTCTCACTCCCGCCGCTTCGGGTCGATGGGGCGTCCATGGATGTCGCGGTTCTTCGCGGCTTCCTGCTCCTTCTTGCGGCGCGCCGAGGAGCCGGCTTTCTGGTGCTTGTACGAGAACGCGGCGCCGGCCTCCTCCGCCGGCGAGGCTTCCTTCTGATGGGGCGTCACCGCGATGCAGGAGCCTGCCCCGACCGTGACGCGGCCCAGCCGGAGCGCGAACCGCCCGAGCGCGGGGCCTGCTTCCGCGCCCTCGATGACGAGCGGCTTCACGTTCACGAAGCGCACCCGCGCCACATCCCCCCGCGCGAGGGACTGCGTCGGACTGGGTTCCTCCGCGCCCGAGGCCGGGTCGATGCGGGCCAGCACCTCGGCGAGGCGCACCGGCACCGCGGCAGCATGGCAATGCAGCATGGGCGTCCAGCCGATTCCCGCGCGGCCCACCTCGCCCGTGAGGGCGACGCGCGCCTCGAAGCCATCCACCGCGACCGGCGCCTCTTCGACCGGGCCGAGCACGTCGCCGCGCTCGACATCGGTGCGCGCGAGGCCGCGCAGCGCGACCCCGACGGTGTCGCCGGCGGTCGCGTCCGTGACGCTCTGGCCGTGGATCTCGATGGACTTCACGGTCGCGACCTTCCCCGCGGGCTCGATGGCGACCTCGTCGCCCTCGCGCAGCACGCCGCGCCCGACCCGGCCCACCACCACCGTCCCGACCCCCCCGACGGTGAGCACGTCCATCGCGGGCAGCCGCAGCGGACCCTCGCGCGGCGCCGGGCGCGCGTCCAGGCCGTCGATGGCCTCCTCCAGGGTGCGGCCGCGGTACCACGACATCGCATCGGAGCGGGTCGTGAGGTTCTCGCCTTCCCAGGCCGAGACCGGAATCACGTCCACGCGCTCGAAACCGAAGCCGTCCAGGAAGCCGCGCACCGCGGCCGCGGCCTCCGCGACCTTGGCCGCATCGTAGGCGACGCGGTCGATCTTGTTGAGCGCCACGATGACCTGCCGCAGGCCCATCGCGCTGGCGAGCTGCGCATGCTCGCGCGTCTGCGGCATGACGCCTTCCGCAGCGTCCACGACCAGCAGGGCTGCATCGGCACCGGTGGTGCCGGTGATCATGCTCCGCACGAAGTCCTGGTGGCCGGGCGCGTCGATGAGGTGCACCTTGCGGTTGCGCGTCAGGAAATCCGCATAGCTGAGGTCGAGCGTCAGGCCGCGCGCGCGCGACTCCTCGCTCCGGTCCAGGACCCACGCGTACTTGAACGACGCTTTCCCGAGGAGCGCCGCCTGCCGCTCGTAGCGCGCGACCTCCTCGCGCGGCACGACACCCTTCTCCATCAGCAAGCGGCCGAGCAGCGTGCTCTTGCCGTGGTCCACGTGGCCGATGGTGACGAGGGCGACGCGCGGCTTCACGCAGTGGCATGGAAGCGGGGATGGAAACGCTTTCCTCCTTGCCTTCCCCCGCCCCGCCCGGGCCACCCATCTTGCCGGCGCACTTATTTGTGTCCCGAGCGGGCTGGCCACCGTCGGAGCCCTCCATGAAGCGACGCGCACCCCCCCGCAAGCGCCGCGACGAGGCGCCCCAGCCGACCCCGAAGCGGCCGAAGGGCCGGCTCGTCACCGTGGAGGATGGGGTCCGGCTCTCCGAGTCCCGCCTGTGGGACCTCCAGCGCGCGTTCTTCGCCAGGCAGGACCCGGGCGCGTGGTCGCGCGGGCCCGTGCCCAGCTACGTCACGAGCAACGCGTTCATCGCGCGCGCGGCCGCGAGGGTCGTCGGAGGGTTCCTCGACGATGTCCGCGCGGGGCGGCTCGGACCCATCGACCCGCGCGCGCCCATCCACGCCCTGGAGCTGGGCGCGGGTTCGGGCCGGTTCGCGTACGGCGTGCTCCGCCAGTTGGAGGCCGGCGCCGCGGCGGACCCGCGCGCCGAGCCGCGCGTGCGGTACGTCATCACGGACTTCGACCCTGCGCCCGTGCAGGCGCTGCGCCAGCACGAGCGGCTCCGGCCGTTCGTGAAGAGCGGCCTGCTGGACTTCGGCGTGCTCGACCTCGAAGCGCCGGGCCCCGTCACGTTGCTCGAGAGCGGCGAGGTGCTGCAGCCTTCCGCCCGGGGGAACCCGCTGGCGGTGCTCGCGAACTACGTCCTGGACGGCGTCCGCACGGATGCCTTCGAGGTGCGCGACGGGCAGCTCTTCGAGAGCCGCGTGCGCCTCCGATGCCCCGAGGGCGTCAACCCCCGGGTCCCGGGGTCGCTCCGGCGGCTCATCGTCTCGTTCGCGCGCGCGCCGCTGCCGGAGTCGCCGTTCGGCGACGCCGAATGGGACGCGCTCCTCCGCGATGTCGCGGCGCAGCTCCCCGACAGCCACTTCCTGTTCCCGGCCTCCGCCCTGCGCCTCCTCCGCCACCTGCGGGGCGTCGGCGGGGGCCGCCTCCTGCTCCTCGCCGCGGACCGGGGCCACGTCCACCGGGAAGCGCTGGAGGGTATCGGCGAGCCCCAGGTGGTGCGCCACGGGAGCGTCTCGCTCGACGTGAACTTCCACGTCCTCGCCGAGCATGCCCGCGCGACGGGGGGCGCTGCGCTGCTGCCGGCCCACCACCCGACGCATCTCGCGACCGTGGGCCTGCTGTGGGGCTGCCCGCGGCCGGACGCGAGCCGCACGGGCGCGGCCTATCGCGAGCACTACCAGGCCGGAGGCCCCGAAGACCTCTACCTCGTGAAGGAGGCCGTCGAGCGGCACGCGCAGCGGCTCGACGTGGAGCATGGCCTCGCATGGTTGCGCCTTTGCGCATGGGACCCCGAGGTCTTCCTCGCCTGCGCGCCCGCGTTCCTCGAGCGTGTGGACGATGCCGAGGACCTCGAGCGCCCCGACCTGCTCGGCGCGGCCCGGCGCGTCCGGGAGGCCTACTTCCCCCTCCGCGGCGACCCCGATGTGCACCTCGCGCTGGCCGAGCTGATGCAGGCGCTCGACGCGTTGCCGGAGGCGGCCGAGCTGTGCGAGGAATCCCTCCGCCTCCATGGTCGCAAGCCCGAGGCGCTCCACCGGCTCGCGACCTGCCTCGTGGGCCTCCACCGCCGGCCCGCGGCGAGAGCCCTCCTCGACGAGGCGCTGGCTCTCGCGCCGGACTTCCGCGATGCCCGCGTCATGCGGGCGACGCTCGCGGCCGATTCGCGGCGGCGCGGGGCGTCCCAGCGCGGCCGAAAGCGGAAGACGTGAAAGGCGCCTGGCCTCAAGGCCGCTTCGCGGCGCCCATCTCGTCCACCTCGCGCGCCGGCGCCGCGGCTGCTTTCGCGCGCAGCGCGGCCAGGACTCTCCGCTCCGTGGCCTCCTCCTCGGCCTCGCGCTGGCGGGCCTCGCGTGCGCGCTGGATGCGCTCCGCGGCGTCCTCGCTGGAGTAGCCCTTGGACATCGGACGGGGCTCCTACGGCTTGAGCCTCGGCACCACGCCCGCGATGCAGCCGCAGTTCGAGCAGAGCAGCATCACGACCGGCCCCGCCTCGGGGCTGTGCCAGATCCAATCGCTGAACACGCTGTTCTGACCGCACCGCACGCAGGTCGGGCCCATGGCCGCCGCGACCGCGTCATCCCGCTTAAACTTCACCCAAGGGGAGCCCCGCGACCCCATGGCCAGCCGGCGCTGGGGGCCCGCACACCCATGGAAGCGGCGACGTTCGCGCGGACACCCACTCACGCGGGGCGCAGGCGTCCCTGGGACTCCACGGACATGCCCTGCGCCGCGAGGTCGGCGAGCACCGCCTCGCACGCCTTCGCGTCCATGCCGAGGCGCTCGGGCGCGTGCACGCCCGGCACGCGGAACCCGCCGCGCGCGAGCAGCACGGCCGCAGCCGCTGCGGTGCCGCCGGTCGACCGCGCCATCGCGCTCGCCGCGCCGGCCCGGAGGGTGTGGACGCGGTAGCGCCGCTCCTGCGCGCAGCGCTGGCCCCACACCTCCATCAGCAGCCGGTCCGGGAACCGCTCCGCGGGGAAGCGCGCGCCCAGCGCCTTCGCGACGGCATCGGTGGCCGCGTCGCCTTCCAGCAGGCCGAGCGCGCGGAGGGTGCGCATCGCTTCGAGGTGGCCGGGGATGCGCAGTGTTTTCTCGACCATCTCGGGCACATCGGGGAAGCTGGCGAGCAGGCTGCGCAGGCCGTCGCTGAGGAACGCTTCGAGCGGTCCGACCTCCGCGTCGTGCAGCGCCTCGACCGGCGCGTCGAGGGGCGCAGGGGCCTCGTCCTTCCCGCGCACTCGCATCCGCGCGGGGCGGATGTACTCCTCCAGCAGGTCGCGCGGGTGGAAATAGACCGCATGATGGAAGCCGGGCGGAGGTTGCAGGGGCAAGCCGCCCACGTAGATGGTCAGCGCGTCGAGGCCGCCCAGCTCGCGGTGGGCTTTCGCGGCGAGGATGTGGCTGAGCCCGGGCGCGACCCCACAATCGACCACGACCGGCACACCGGCGTCGCGCGCCTGGGCATCCAGGTGGTACGGCGCCTCGGGCGTGAACGCGAGGTCCACCACGGGCACGCGGGCCGCGAGGAGGTGGCCCAGCGCGCGCAGGCCGATGGGACCGGGCAGCGCCGTGACCGCGACGTCAGCGCCTTTCGCGGCGCGCGCCACCTGGCCCGCGTCGAGCGCGTCGAGCGCGAGGCCGCGCGCCTTCGGTGGCAAGCCAGGGGGGGCGCGCACGTCCGCGGCCACGACCTCGGTGGTGTCGGGGCGGCCCGCCAGCTGCTCCACGATGAGCCGGCCCTGCGCGCCGCCTCCGCCGAGCACCACGAAACGCATGCGCGCCGGACGTGCGTCGAGGGCTTGAGGGTTTGCTGCTCAGCTGCTCATCGCCGCAGCAGCGGGCCCGCCAACCTGCCCAGCACTTCGGCCTTCTGGTCCTCGGGACCGTCCAGCACCATGCTGAGCACATCGGCCAGGGTGGTCGCGTAGCGCAACTCGACGCGCGTGTCGCTGGGGTCCAGCAGCACGTCCTTGCGCGAGTTCTCGGGGATGATGACCGCCTTGTACCCCAGCTCGGCCGCGGCCTCGATCATCTGGGTCACGCCCTGCACGCTGCGCAACGCCCCCGAGACCGTGAGCACGCCCACCATGGCGTAGCTCTGGTCCACCGGGACGCGCTCCAGCGCGCTGACCGCAGCCACCGCAGCGGCCAGGCCGATGCCCTCGGCCTCCGCGTCCTCCTCCTGGAGCAGGGCCTGCACGTGGATGTCGTAGCCCTTGAGCGCCTCGCCCTTCATGCTCTTCAGGATGGCCGCGACGTTGTCCGCCGCGGTCGGGGCCGCGCTCTGCAGCGCCGCGTTCGCCACGAAGTTGCCGGTCTGGCGGTTGAGCGCCGGCACCACCGCAGCCTCGACCGGGATGACCAGCCCGGCCGGCTCGCCGACCTCGCCCGTGCCGATGAACCCGAGCCCCGCGGCCGCGCCGATGACGCTGCCGCGCACGCGGACCGCGTCGCTGCCGCGCTGGCTGTCGAGGTGGCGGTCGAGGATCTGCTGCTCCAGCGACCGGGAGATCTTCTTGGCCTGCAGCACGTGGTTCGCCGTCACGAGCGGCGCGCCCTGCTCCCGCGCGATGTCGCCCGCGGTGCGCACCACGCCGCCGAGCTCGCGGAGGCGCAAGGTGAGCTTGCCGCTGCGGCCCGCGCGCCGCTGGGCTTCCCGGAGCACGAGCGCGATGGCGCCCGGGTCGAAGTGGGGGATCTTGCCGTCCTTGGTGACTTCCTGCGCGATGAACCGCACGAGCTTGCGCCGGTTCTCGGCGGTGTCGTCCATGATGCTGGCGACATACACCTCGTAACCGTAGCCGCGGATGCGGCTGCGCAGCGCGGGGTGCATGCCGGAGCTGCTGCCGGGCGTCGCCTCGTGCACGGCGTCGAGGTTTCCGGCAGCCACCAGGATGAAGTCGCAGGGGATCGCGGTGGTGCGCACCATGGCGCCGCTGCTGCGCTCGCTCTGGCCGACGATGGCGTACTGCCGGTCCTGGAGGGCGGTGAGCAGGGCCTGCTGGCTCTCCAGCCGCAGCACGTTGATCTCGTCGATGAACAGGATGCCCTTGTGCGCGCGGTGGATGCCGCCGACCTCGACGCGCTGGTGGGTCGGGGTCTCGAGGCCGCCGCTCTGGAACGGGTCGTGGCGCACGTCGCCTAGCAGCGCCCCCGCGTGGGAGCCGGTGGCTTCCACGTAGGGCGCGGGCTTGATGCCGGACCCGCTCTCGATGAGCAGCTTCGGGATGAGCTGGTCCTCCTTGATGCGGAACTGGTGCACCAGCATCGCGAAGAACAGCGCCACCAGCGTCGCGATGAGGACCGCCATGTAGTCCTCCTTCAGCGCGAAGAACACCAGCCCGAAGGCCAGCACGCCCAGCACCAGCCCCCACTCCAGCACGCGCAACGCGACGATCTTGCGGCGCGCGCTGACGCGGATCTTGGCGAGCAGCTCGCGCCCCTCGCCGCCCGACACCGTGCGCGCCAGCGGCTGGTTCGGGTCCTTCGGGTTGGGGAACACCAGCAGGTCGTCCTGCTTCTCGGAGGGCAGCAGCTCGGTCATGGCCTTCGCAATCATCGACTTGCCCGTGCCGGGGTCGCCGATGAGCATGAGGTGGCGCTTCTGGGTGGCGGCCTTGACGGCGACCTCCACCGCGAGGTCCTGCCCGATGACCTGGTCGATGAGGCGCTGCGGCACCTGCACGTCTGCCGTGCTGGCGATGCCCTCGCGCTGCACCCAGGTCAGCGGGTCGGCGGTCTCGATGTTCGCGGTGGCGGGCTTGGTCTCGGTCATGTCACTTCCTCTCCCACGATTCGTGGTGCTTGACCTTGATGTCGACTCTTCCGTAGAGCACGCGGAACAGCATCCCCGCGGCGAGGACGACGCCGACTCCCAGGAACGCCGGGGTGAAGGGTCGCGGCGGCAGGTTGCTGAGCGCGGTGGGCGTCTCGCTGATCTGCTCGGGCAGCGGGGGAGCCTCGAGGGGCACCACGGGCCCCACCAGCTCCGAGACGACCACGTCGCCCGCATCGGCGTAGGCCACGAGGTCCCGCGTCCCGAAGGCGAGCAGCGCGTCGCGGCCGTCCTGAGGGAACGGGGCGCTCAGCGCCTGGGCCGCGCCGGGGCCGAGGCTCCTCAGGAGCCGGCCCTGGGCGTCGTCCACGCCGAGGCTCTCCTTCGAGATGAAGCCGCCCACCGAGCTCGCGCTGATCATGTACTTGGCCTGCCGCGGCTGCAGCGGGGCATCGGGCCCGGAGGGCGGCGTGGCCGGCACTTCGCCGTACAGCATCCACACGAGCCCCGAGGTGCGGTGCGCGGCCATGCCGAGGATGCGCGCGTCCTTCAGGGAGGGGTCCGTGGTGCTGTTGTGCAGGTCCGTGCCCAGCCGCCGGGGGCCGGTCCAGTTCGCGGCCTGGAGGGCGGTCGTATAGACCACGCGCACCTCATCGGGGTTGACCAGCTCCGTGACCACCAGCGCGAAGCGGCCGTCGCGCAGCGACGCGAGCACGGGCTGGCCTTGCAAGGGCAGCTTGCTGCGGTACGCGACCGAGCCGTTGCGGGCGTCGAGCGACGCGAACACGAGCCGCCCTGCGGTGAGGTTGCGCGCCGGCCAGAGGCCCGTCTCGGCTGCGCAGCCGAAGTAGGCCTTCTCCTTCCACGCCAAGGCGTTGCTGAGCTGCCGGCAGGGGCCCATCGTCTGCTCGTCGGTGCCGAGGGCCCAGGGCGCGGCGGGGTCGCCGGGGCCGCGCGCGTGCCGGATGAACCCGCCCGGGCCGAGCGGAGCGCGGTCATCCGGGGCCACGCCGACCTCGTCCCAGAGCAGCACGACCTCGTCAGCATCCGGCACCGCGACCAGGCTGATGCGCTCCACGCTGGCGGCCGCGGCCCACGGCGCGAACACCTCGGGGGCGGGCCAGGCCTTGCCGGCATCGTCGAATGTCCCGGGCTTCCAGGCGGCCACGATGGTGGGGGCGGGGTCCGCGGCCTTGCTGAACAGGGCCGCCAGCACGAGGTTGCCGTGGGCGTCGGCGACGAGCGCGACGTCCTCGCCCAGCAGGTCGGGCTGGGGCGGGTCCACCGCGATGCGCTGGAACGTCGCGCCCGCGTTGTCGCTGAGGAACACGAAGATGGTCGCGTTGGCCCGGCTCGTCGAGGTCGGCGCTCCCGCGGGGGTGCCGCCGAGCGCCGCGACCACCAGCTGGGTTGGGTTCGCCGGGTTCATGGCCAGCACGGGCCGGCCGAGCACGTGCCCCGGGACGTGGAGCCGCACGGGGCAGCCTGGCTGCAATGCGCTGACGGGGTCGCTGGGCGGGCAGTCGTAGGGGACGTCCGCGTCGGCATCCACGAGCGGGGGCGCAGGAGCTGCGGGAAGGTGGGCCAGTGGCGACGCGCCGAGCCCCGCGACGAGCGGCGCGCTGACCAGCGCGAGCAGGGCAGCCATCCACGCGGCCGCGCGGACGGCGGTCATCGCTTGCCCCTCCCCATGCCGGCCGCGACGCGCGAGGCCATGGCCCTGCGCACGCCGAACGCGGCGACGGCGGCCGCGGTGGCGCCCGTGCCCACGTTGACCACCGTGCCGGCCACCTGCGGCGCGGGCAGCGGCTCGGGCGGCGGGGGCGTGTCCTGGAACGCGGTCGGGTCCTCGCGCGTGTCGGTCTCGTTGACCTCCGCGAACACGAACACCGAATAGTCCGTGAACAGGAGGAACTCGCGCTTATTCACCTCGAGCAGGCTGTCGCGCGTGTCGGCGTAGGCACCGCCGTCGCTGGGCGGGCCGCGGAAGCCCGTGAACACCTCGCCCTTCTCCGACAGGTCGAGGTCCTGGTCCACCAGCACCGCGCCGATGGGGTCGGCCACTACCAGGGCTTTGCGCCATTGCGGCAGGCCGCCTTGCACTTCCTCGGGGCTGGCCTCCTCCTCGTACACCATGTGGATGGTGTTGGTGATGCCGCGGTACAGCAGGGCGGTGACGCGCGCGTCCGCGACGCCGAGGCTCGCGTTGTGGAGCTTGCCGCCCAGCTCGGCCGGCTGCGACCAGCCCTGGCCGAGGTGGCTCGTGGTCAAGCGCACGCGCACCGAGGCGTTGCCGCCCGTGCCGTTGGGCCCGGGCGGGGGGAGCGGCCGGCTGCTGTTGCCGGTCGCGTTGGCGCGCAGCCCCTGCAGGTCCGGCGGCGGCCCCGCGTGGGCTTCGACCGTGACCAGCGCGAGCCGGCCCTGCGCGTCGATGGCCATCGCGGGCCGCCCGCTGACAGGCGCCTTGCTCACGACGCGCTGCGTGGCGGTCTCGAAATCGAGCTCGATGAGGAGCAGGTCGCCCGTGCTCACGCCGGGCAGCGGGCGGTAGCCGTCGGCGGCGGCGCAGACGACGTACACCTTGCTTCCCAGCGCCACCGGGTCGGACGTCTCGAGGCAAGGGCCGGCCACGAGCGGGTCGGGGATGGCGGCGAACCCGGAGAACAGGTCGGCGGG
>Ga0070708_100003537_pt1 | contig 12244 bp, 10 predicted proteins | sample KBSK5503metaG_FD_65469 | JGI IMG/M metagenome (GOLD analysis project Ga0070708, IMG submission 65469) | Corn, switchgrass and miscanthus rhizosphere microbial communities from Kellogg Biological Station, Michigan, USA - KBS K5-50-3 metaG | ecosystem: Host-associated > Plants > Roots >...
AGGGCGACGACCACGACGTTGCGGAGAGCGCCGCCACCGACGACGCCGACAACGCTTCGTTCAGGCGTGCCCGCCGGGCCGACGACGACCCTGCCGGCGACGACGACCGTCGTGACCCCCTCGACGGCTAGCCCGGCCACGTCGACATCGGCGGTGACCGTTCCCGCGGGGCGGGGCAAGGCGCCGCCCGGCGACCGCCGGCGGGCACCGCCCTCGCCCGGCTCGCTCGAAGCCATCCTCGGCCGCCGCGTCGGCGGCAACGCCCCCTGGACTCGCGGCGTGCGGCTCAGCCTCATTGCACTCGTTCCCCTGGCCGCCGTCGCCGCTTTCGCCCTCCGTGAGGCGCACAAGCGCGACACCGCGGCGTGACACGCTAGGAGTGTGGAGTACCCGACCACCGCCATCCTGGAAGCGGGCCTCGACGACGTCCGCTGCTCGCCCGCCGATGTCGGCCGGGTGGAGCTGATCGTCCGCCGTCCGGCAGTCGACGAGCGCGAGATCCTCGCCGAGGCCCGCCTCGACACCAGCGATGGCCTGGTCGGCGATACGTGGAAGGTCCGGGGCAGCAAGTGCATGCCCGACGGTTCGGCTCATCCCGAGATGCAGCTGAACATCATGAACGCCCGCGCCGCTCGGCTCGTGGCCGGCGGCGACGACCGGCGCCACCTGGCCGGCGACCAGCTCTACGTCGACCTTGACATCAGCGAGACAAACCTGCCGCCGGGCACCCGCCTGACGCTGGGATCGGCGGTGATCGAGGTCACACCCCAGCCCCACACGGGCTGCGCCAAGTTCGCCGGCCGCTTCGGCAAGGAGGCTTTGCGGTTCGTGAACTCCGACGTCGGCAAGCAGCTCCGACTCAGGGGCATGAACGCCAAGGTCGTCGTGTCCGGGACCGTCCGACCCGGTGACGAGATTCGCAAAATTTGATTAGTGAGTGATTAGGATCTCCCCCGATGGCGGGGAGGATCGCACGGGCGCACCCGCGCCTGCTCGTACTGCTGGCGTTCACGCTGCTGGGGTTCCTGTGGCTGGTCAGCCACGCCCCGCACGCGTCGGCACAGCTGGCGGGCCCGGCGGGGCAGGCCATCGCCGACGCCCAGGGCGGCGACGGCGGCGACGTGCGCGGGGGCGACGGTGGCCGGGGCGGCGACGGGATCCTCGGCTCCTGCAGCTCGAACGCAAACGACGACGAGGCCGGCATCCTCGACTGCGGGCTCGGCGGGCGAGGCGGGGACGGAGGCGACGCCGGCGAGTCGACTGGCGGCAACGGCGGGATCGCCTTCGCCGTCGGCGGGACCCAGCCCCCGTCGACGCCAGGACTGGCCGACCTGGCGGTCTCGAAGACGGCACCGGCGACTGCCGGGCCGTGCGGCCTGGCCTGCAACGTGCACGCCGTCGTCACCGTGTCCAACATCGGCTCGCAGACGGCGTCGAACGTGACCGTCGTGGACAACTCGAGCCTGGTCGCCCAGGCCGGTTTCATCGTCGTCGAGACGGCGACGCCCTCGCAGGGCTCCTGCACCCCCGTTGCCGGGAACTCGACGACGTGCAGCCTCGGCAACCTCGGGCCGGGGCAATCGGCCACGATCGCCCTGGACTACACGCTCCACATCGACGTCGGGCCGGGGATCCTCAGCGACACGGCCACCGCCAGCACGACGTCGCCAGAGGTGACGACGGCCAACAACACCGCGACCGCCAGCACGACCGCGAACTAGCCAGCTACGCGGGGCGGTCGCGCTTCTGCAGCCGGCGGCGTTCGGTCATCGGCAGCACCAGCTTGCGCAGCCGGACGACTGCAGGCGTCACCTCCGCGCATTCGTCTTCGGCGATGAACTCCAGGGCCGCCTCGAGCGTCAGCTGGCGATGCGGTGACAGGCGGACCAGCTCCTCGGCGGTCGATGACCGCATGTTGGTGAGCCTCTTCTCCTTCGCGGCGTTGACGTCCATCTCGTCCGATCGGGAGCTCTCACCGACGATCATCCCTTCGTAGACCTCCTCACCGGGCCCGACGATCAGCTCGCCCCGCTCCTGCAAGTTCATGAGCGCAAAGGTCGTCGTCGCGCCGCGGCGGTCCGAGACGATGCTGCCGCTGGCACGCGTGCGGAGCTCCCCGTGCCACGGCTCGTAGGCCTCGAAGACGTGATGCAGGATGCCGGTGCCCCGGGTCTCGGTGAGGAAGTCGGTGCGGAACCCGATCAGACCCCGGGCGGGCACCAGGTACTCCATGCGCACCCAGCCGGTGCCATGGTTGACGAGCTGCTCGAGCCTGCCCTTGCGGGTGGACAGCAGCTTGGTGACGGTGCCGAGGTGCTCCTCGGGCACATGCACGGTGAGGCGCTCGACGGGCTCGTGGAGCTTGCCGTCCACTTCCCTGGTGACAACCTGCGGCTTTCCGACGGTGAGCTCGAAACCCTCGCGCCGCATGGTCTCCACGAGGACCGCTAGCTGCAGCTCGCCGCGCCCTTGTACCTCCCACGTGTCGGGACGCTCGGTCGGGAACACCCGGAGCGACACGTTGCCGACCAGCTCGGTGTCGAGGCGGCCCTTGATGAGCCGGGCGGTGAGCTTGGCGCCGTCTTGGCCGGCGAGGGGCGAGGTGTTCACGCCGATCGTCATCGAGAGACTCGGGTCGTCGATGTGGATCACGGGGAGCGGCCGGGGGTCGTCGACGTCGGCCAGGGTGTCACCGATGGTCACCTCGTCCAGGCCGGCGACGGCGATGATCTCGCCCGGGCCGGCCTCTTCCGCAGGCACCCGTTCGAGGCCCTCGGTGACGAACAGCTCGCTCACCTTGACCCGCTCGATGGTGCTGTCGGCTCGGCACCACGCCACCTGCTGCCCCTTCTTGATCGTGCCCTGCTGCATCCGACACAGGGCCAGACGGCCGAGGTACGGGGAGCGGTCGAGGTTGGTGACGAGGGCCTGCAGCGGGTGGCCCTCGTCGTAGGCGGGGGCGCGGATGTATTCGACGAGAAGGTCGAACAGCGGCTGGAGGCTGCTACCGACGGCGTCTGGTTCGGGCGACGCCCATCCGGCACGGGCGTCGGCGTAGACGATCGGGAACTCGATCTGGTCGTGGTCGGCGTCGAGGTCGAGGAACAGCTCGTAGACCTCGTCGACCACGTCCTTGCTGCGGGCGTCGGCGCGGTCGACCTTGTTGATCACGAGGATCACCGGCAGCCGGGCCTCGAGCGTCTTGCGGAGCACGAACCGGGTCTGGGGTTGCGGTCCTTCGGCGGCGTCGACGAGGAGCAGAACACCGTCGACCATCGCCAGCGCCCGCTCGACCTCGCCGCCGAAGTCGGCGTGGCCCGGCGTGTCGACGATGTTCAGCTTCACGTCGCCGTAGCGGACGGCCGTGTTCTTGGCGAGGATCGTGATGCCCTTCTCCCGCTCGAGATCGGTGGAGTCGAGCACCCGCTCGTTGACTTCCTGGTTGGCGCGAAAGATCCCCGACTGCCACAACATGGCGTCGACGAGCGTCGTCTTGCCGTGGTCGACGTTGGCGACGATGGCGACGTTGCGCAGGTCGTTGCGCGCGGGCATGAACGGCCTTCCGGATCTCGAGGGGACGCCCGCCGCGCGCGTGCGGCGGGCACTTCCCATGGTACCGGTGTCGTGCTGCCGCTCAGACTTCGAGGACGGTGACGACGCCGCGGTCGCCGTCGACCTCGACCATGGCGCCGTCGGGGATGCTGGCGGTGGCGCCGGTGACGCTGACGACACACGGGATGCCGAGCTCGCGGGAGACGATGACCGCGTGGCTGAGCTGGGCACCCACGTTGACGATCACCGCTTCGGCAGCGACGAACAGCGGCGTCCACGAGGGATCGGTGATCGGCGCCACCAGCACCTCACCGGGTGAGAGGCCCCGCGGGTCGGCGGGATCGAGCACCACCCGGGCCCGGCCGGTCGCTTTGCCGGGGCACCCGGCGATGCCCTCGAGACGCTGCCCGGCCTTGGAGACCTCGACGGGTGTGTCCCTCGGCGTCCACTCCTCGACCGGCGGCTGGCGCCCTTCGAAGAGAAACGGCGGCACCAGCGCCGCCAGCCGCTCCTTCAGTGCGCGGCGCTCGTCGATGACCGCGCTGAAAGCACCGGGCGTGGCCACATACGCGGGCCACTCGTCCAAAGTCACGAGCCACATGTCGGCGAGGTCGGGAGGTCCGCCGCGGTCGCGAGCCCGGCGGGCGAGCTCGAGGTCGGCCAACCTCACCCCGTGGAGGGCGCGGATCACCGTGGTCTTCGAGCGCTCGCGGCCCTGGGAGAACAGCTGCGCCGAACGCAGGGCGCGACTGAAGATCTGGCGGGCGGGCGGGCGCAGGCGGCGGCGGGCCTCGGCGGTGGCCTCGAGCCGCTCTCGCTCCAGGCGGTTCCGCTGGTGGCGGGGGTCGTGATGCGGCTCGGCGCCCCGCATCCGGTCGATGGCCGCCAGGGCCAGCGTGGGCCGGGTGCCCCACGTGGGCGACGACCCCTCCCACTCGTTGGGGCCCCGGCTGCCGAAGTCGTTGAGGAAGATCCCGAACCTCCGGCGGAAGTCGGCCAGCCCCGGGGGCTCGCCGGACGCGCCGCCGGCGTCGAGCCGCGCGGAGACTTCGGCCACGCCGCGGTCGAACACCGCGCCGAGCTGCGGCTCCGCCGCTACCAGCCGGCTGAGGTCCCATAGCGCGACCGACGGCTCCGCCGACTCGACCAGACCGATGCCGGCGAGCAGCTTCATCGCCATCGTCGGGTCGTCGAGCTGCTTGGCGCACGTCTGGGCGAGGAGCCCGGGCCCGATGTTGGCCCGAAACGTGATCGAGATGTGGCGGCGGAACAGCTCGCGGAATAGCGGGACGAAACTGCGCACGTAGGCGATCAACTCGGCGTCGGTGGCGTCGGCCAGGCTCGGTGAACGGGCGAGGAAGTCGTTGACGACGACCTTGTCGTCCTCGAGCTCCGGCAGGGCGGTCGCGGCCAGCGTGCGCCACAGCGTCCGAGCGGCGCGCAGCGACGCACGGGCGTTCTTGTCTCCCGGGCGGGCGACGTAGGGCGGGGCCGCCGCGCTGCCGAAGAACGACTGGTCCATCTCCTCGACGGAGAGGCCCGGGGTGCGCACGGCGAAGATCCGGATGTATGAGGCGTTGAGGTAGCAGTAGCCCCCGAAGACGCCGAGGACGCACATGGGGTCGTCGCCGAAGTCGCCGTCGACGACGACGCCAAAGTCGGCGAAGGCGTCGCGCCATCCGTCCTCGGCGGCCTTGCCGAAGAGCGACCAGGTGAGCGGCGACACCACCGTCGGGAAGACTTCGCCGACGTTGCCGCGGGTGTAGACGGGGAACCGGCTGCTGGCCTCGTCGTCGACGACCCAAACCTTCTCGCCCACCGGCGGTAGTGTTCCACGCGATGCAGTTGCGCGACCGGCGCGTTCTCGTCACCGGCGCGTCGCGTGGTATCGGGGCCGAACTCGCCCGGCAGTTCTCGGCCGCGGGGGCACGGGTCGCGCTGGTCGCCCGCTCGTCCGATGCCATCGCCAAGCTGGCAGCAGACCTCGGCGGCGACGCCTATCCTGCCGACCTCGCCGACCGCGACGAGGTGCGAGCCCTGATCGAGCGGGTCGAGGCCGACGGCCCCGTCGACGTCCTCGTGAACAACGCCGGCGAGAGCGCGACCGGGAGGTTCGTGGCCATGGACGCCGAGCGCGTCGAGCGCCCGCTCCGCATCAATCTCCTGACGCCCGTCGAGCTGTGCCGGCAGGCGCTCCCGGGCATGCTTGCCCGCGGCCGGGGGCACATCGTCAACGTGTCGTCGATGTCGGGTACCAACGCGCTTCCCGGCCTAACCCCGTACTCGACGTCGAAGGCAGGCTTGAGTCATTTCACCGCCATGCTGCGCGCCGAGCTGAAGGGCACGCCGGTGCGCACGACGCTGGTACAGCTCGGGCCGGTCGCCACCGAGATGATCGACGAGGTGCGGGGCTATGGACCGACGCTGCGGGCCCTAAAGCGCTACGAGCTCCTCCGCCTGTCCTGTGACTACCCGGTCGACGCCGTCGCCCGGCACATCGTCGATGCCGTCCGCCGCGACAAGCGCCACGTGCGCCTGCCCCGGCGGGGCTTGCTGTACCCGCTCCTCGCCGAGGCCCCCCGCCGCATCAGCGAGCTCATCGTGACCGGCGTCGATCACCAGGCGGACTGACGCGTGACACAAACAGATACCGGCGAGCTGGAGCGCATCCTCTCGGTCAGCAACACCGAGGTCGACGAAATCGTCCACGCGGTGACCGACAGCGCCGACGCCATCTTCACGTGGGATTACGAGAAGGGGGCGCGGCCCGCGCTCAACAAGCTCTACGAGAAGGCCAAGACCTCGCAGTGGAACGGCGCCACCGACCTCGACTGGAGCGCCGACGTCGACCCCGAGGGCGTCGCCCGGGAGATGTCCCGCTCCGACTACCGCACGCAGTACCTCGGCAGAGTGTTCGCCGCCGACGACTCGCCCGTGAAGTCCTGGGGCGAGCCCGAATGGCAGCGCTACGCGGTGGAGACGTTCCGCCACCGCATCAGCCAGTTCATGCACGGCGAGCAGGGGGCCCTCATCTGCACCGCCAAGATCGTCGAGACCGTGCCCTGGATCGACGCCAAGTACTACGCCGCCACCCAGGTCATGGACGAAGCCCGCCACGTCGAGGTGTTCTCCACCTATCTCGACACCAAGCTCGGCGGGCACTACCCGATCAACGCGCACCTGCGGATGCTGCTGGACGACATCATCAACGACTCCCGCTGGGACATGACCTATCTGGGCATGCAGGTGATGGTCGAGGGCCTGGCCCTGGCGGCGTTCGGCTTCATGCACCAGCTCACGACCGAGCCGCTTCTGAAGAAGCTCCTTCGCTACGTGATGAGCGACGAGGCCCGCCACGTGGCCTTCGGGACGCTCAGCCTGAAGGAGTTCTACGACGGCCTCTCCGCTGCCGAGATCCGCGAGCGCCAGGAGTTCGCCTTCGAGACGGCGGTGCGCATGCGCGACCGGTTCCTGCAGCAGGAGGTGTGGGACCGCCTGGGCGTCGAGCCCCGGCGCATCGTCCACCTGCTGCTGGGCATGCCTCCCGAGGAGAACTCCTTCCAGAAGATGCTTTTCTCCAAGATCGTGCCGAACTGCAAGAAGCTCGGGCTCCTCGACGCCGCCGACGGCTGGCTCCGCCAGAAGTTCACCGGGCTGGGCGTCATCGAGTTCGAGGACTGGGTGGACACCGGCGAGGAATACGAATCTCTCGACCTGACGCGCACGAGCTGACAACGGAACAAGGAGGTCGCGCCATGCGATCCCATCGACTGCTGACGATCTCACTAGCGATCGGCTCGTTGGTCGCTGCCGCCTGCGGCGCGTCACCCCGTGTCGAGCGGGAGGTGGCGGCGCGCTCCGCCAGCCCGCTGAGCGCCGGGCGGGCGGTGAACAGCGAGACGCTGCCGGGGGCATCGGCCAACGGCGTCGACAGCGCTGCGGCGACCGCGAGCGACACCGGCGCGGCCGCATCGGGGGGGTCGTCGGCGACTGCGACCAACGCCGCTACGGGCAACGCCGCGTCTTCGAATGGCGCAGCGTCGGCCACGGGCGTGGCCGCGCCGTCGGGCGGCAACGGCGGCGACACCGACATCGGCGTGACCGCCACGTCGATCAAGGTCGGCGGCACGTACTTCAACGGCAACTACCTGGACAAGTACAGCCAGGTCACCGAGCAGGCCGCCGCCGCCTACTTCCGGTACATCAACGACCACGGCGGCGTCTACGGCCGCAAGATCGACTACCGCACGTGCGACACGTCGGGGACCGCCGACGGCACCCAGGGATGCCTGAAGAAGCTCGGCGACCAGGACAAGGTCTTCATCATGGGCCCGTCGCTCGACTTCAACCTCAACACCGTGCAGCCGTACCTGGCCCAGCACAAGCTGCCGTGGGTGGGCTCGTCGGGTCTGTATCCCGAGGAGTTCACCAGCCCGTGGATGTATCCGACCCAGCTCCGGGGCTTCGACGTCGGCGCCCTCATCGCCACGTTCTCGAGCCAGAAGCTGGCGGTGAAGACCGTGGCCGTTTCGTACCTCAACGACGTGGCCGGCCCCGCGTGCACGCAGCGGGTCCACGACGTGGGCAACAAGCTCGGCTTCCGGGTGGTGGCCGACGTCGGCAACGCGCAGGTCGAGAGCGATCTCACGCCCCAGGTGCTGCGCACCCGCCAGTCCAATCCCGACGCGGTGCTGTTCTGCAACGACCCAATCAACACCATCAAGTTCGTGCAGGCCGCGGGGCGGACGGGCTACAAGCCGCCTAAGGGCTTCGTCGGCGGCTTCGTGGCCGCCGACGACGTGCCCCTGGCGATGGGCCAGGCGGGTGTGGGCGTCTACGGCTTCAGCGGCTACGACTTCTACAAGGACGACACGCCGGGCGTGAAGCGCTACCGCGACATCTCCTCGTACTACTACCCGTCGACGTTCTTCCACTTCTACAGCCAGGCGGCCTTCACCGGCTCGGTCGCCATCGTCGAAGCGCTGAAGGCCGCGGGGCCCAAGCTCACCCGCACCACCTTCCTCGCCGCCCTTCGCGGCATGCATGCCTTCGACAGCGGCATGGGGCTGAAGATCGACTTCGCCAACCTCGGCCATAACAGCAGCGGCCTGATGCTCCAGGCCGATTCGAACCTTCGGTGGCACCAGATCACCGACCGCTTCTCTTCCGCGGGATGAGTTGACCCGCTTCGTCAACCTGCTCATCGCCGGCCTGACGATCGGCGCGGTCTACGCGCTCGTCTCGCTCGGCGTCGTGCTCATCTACCGCATCAGCCGGGTGGTGAACCTCGCTCACAGCGCCATCGGCGTGTTCTCGACCTTCGTCTTCCATTACACGCTCGTGAAGAGCCTGGGCCTGCCCGTGGGGGTGGCCTTCGTGCTGACCCTTTTGGTCGGCGCCGCCACCGGCGTGACGGTCGAGCGGGTTTTCGTCGGCCCGGTGCGGCGCGATGGCATCCTCGCCACGCTGGTGATGACCGTCGGGGTGTTACTCGTGCTCACCGAGCTGACGATCCAGATCTGGGGCCCGAACACGCCCGTGATCGCGTCGATCTTCTCCGACCGCACGCTGCACATCGGGCGCAGCGGCGTGACCATCCACCAGCTGGGGACCGCCGGCTTCGTGGTGGTGCTCGGCGCCGGGCTGTTCTTCCTGCTCAACCGCACCCGCTACGGCGCCGCCATCGAGGCCATCGCCGAGGACCCGGGCGCGGCCCGCATCGTGGGCCTGCCGGTGCGTACGATCACCACCGCCACGTGGGCGCTGGGCGGCGCCAGCGCCGCGCTGGCGGGGATGCTCTACATCCACCTGAACAGCCTCGACCAGATCAGCTTGACGTTCGTCCTGATCTCCAGCTTGGTGGCGGCGGTGATCGGTGGGTTCAACAGCCTGGCCCTCGCCGTCGTCGGAAGCCTCGGCGTCGGCGTGACGTTCTCGTTCGCCCAGGGTTACGTCAGCACGCCGGGCTTCGCCGACCTGTCGGTGTTCGTCGTGCTCGCGGCCGTGCTGCTCGTCTTCCGCGGCCGGCAGACGGCCCTCGAGTCGGTGGCCGAGTTCTGATGGCGGTCGCCGTCGTGGAGCGGGTGCGGCGCAACCCCAACATCGCGCTGGTCGCCGTCATCGCCGTCGCTGCGGTGGTGTGGCCGTTCCTGCTCTCGACGACGACCCACTTCTACGGCGTGCTCAGCATCTCGTATGCCCTCGTGGCGCTGTCGCTCACGGTGCTGTCGGGGTGGACGGGCCAGATCTCGCTGTGCCAGGCGGCGTTCCTCGGCATCGGCGTGTACGCCGGCCAGAAGCTGTTGCACGGCGGAGTCCCGCTGCCCTTGACGCTGGTGATCGTGGCCGCCATCGGCGCGGCCGTGAGCCTGGTTCTCGGTGTGCCGTCGCTGCGGCTGCGGGGCGTGTACCTCACGATCGCCACCCTGGCCTTCGGGGCCGCCTGCCAGCGGTACTTCTTCGAGCTCGAGTCGATCCGCGGCTACCGGTCATCGGTGGTTCCCCGCTCGTCCTTCTTTGGCTTCTCGACTGCGTCCGACCGCAGCCTGTACTTCGTCGGGTTGTTCGTCGCCGCGCTGGCCTTCGCCGCCGTCGCCAACCTCCGTCGCTCCGACGCCGGCCGCGCCCTGTTTGCGATCCGCGACTCGGAGGACGCCGCCCAGGCGTTGGGCATCCGCCTGGCGCCCTACAAGGTGGGCGCCTTCGCGTTCTCCGCGGCGCTGGCCACGACCGCAGGCGTCTTCTACGGGATGCTGTTCCAGGCCACGCCGGGCCCCGAGCAGTTCGGCGTGATCCAGTCGTTCTTCCTCCTCGCCCTCCCGGTGATCGGCGGCCTGCAGACGCTGGCGGGCGCGGTTGTCGGCGGTGTGCTCCTCGCCACCGCCCAGCCCGTGGTCAACGCCTTCGGCATCCGGCTGTTCTTGGCCAGCGGCGTGCTGCTCGTGCTGGTCACGCTGGTGCGGGCCGACGGCATCGTCGGGCTGATCCTGCGGGCGGGACGGCGCTTCCGCGAACAAATCCGTCCCGAGTCGATCGTGCGCTACGGCTCGTTCCTCCCAGAGGCGCCGACGACCAATGGCCAACACGCGCCGCGGGTGCTCGTGTCGCGGCCACTCCTCCCGGGCTCCGTCGTGCGGCTGCGTCTCTCTCGCTCCGGGGGACGGTCGTGAGCGAGCCCATCATTCGGGTCATCGGGCTGTCGAAGCGGTTCGCCGGGCTCATGGCACTCGATGCCGTGAGCCTCGAGGTCGGCGAGCACGAGGTCGTGGGCCTCATCGGTCCCAATGGCGCCGGCAAGACCACGTGCTTCAACTGCGTCACCGGCTTCTATCCGCCGACCAGCGGCCGGGTGCGCTTGCGGGGTGAGGACGTCACCGAGCTGCCGCCAGCGGCGCGCGCCGCCCACGGCATGGCCCGGACCTTTCAGCAGGTGCAGCTGTTCGGCCACCTGACGGTCGAGGAGAACCTGCTGCTGGGGCGCCATCTGCACTACGGCGCGTCGGCGGTCGAGTCGGCGCTGCGCCTGCCGCGCGCCCGCCGGGCCGAAGCATCGGCGCGCGCCGCGGTGCGGGACATTGCCGGCGAGTGCGGGCTGGCGCCGGTACTCGGCGCTCGGGTCGGGGACCTGCCGTACGGCACGCAGCGGATGGTCGAGGTGGCCCGGGCCATCGCCACCGAGCCTGCCGTGCTGCTCCTCGACGAGCCCAGCGCGGGCATGGATACCGCGGAGTCGTCGTACTTCGGCCAGCTGCTGCGGCAGGTCCATGGCGAGCGGGGGCTGACGACGCTCGTGATCGAGCACGACGTCGCCTTGGTCACCGCGATCTGCGATCGCATCTATGTCCTCGACTTCGGGCAGCTCATCGCCGAGGGCACGCCCGCGCAGATCCGGCGCGACCCCCTCGTGCAGGCGGCCTATCTCGGCGACCAGCGGGGGCTCCTGGCTAATGCCTGACGAGGCCCGAAGGCCGATGCGAGAAGGCGACCCAACCGTGTCTGGTCACCTCGGCGCGAGCGAGGGCTTGCGGGCCGAGACACTCCTCTCCGTGCGCGGGATGGACGTGGCCTACGGCGCGGTCGTGGCCGTTCGGGGGCTGAACCTCGACGTCGGCGAGGGCGAAATTGTGGCGTTGTTGGGCGCCAACGGCGCGGGCAAGACGTCGACGCTGCGGGGCATCTCCGGCCTCGTGCGTCCTCGGACAGGACGCATCCGCTTCGCCGGGCGACGGGTGGCGGGCGCCAGCCCATCGCAGATGGTGCGTCTCGGGATGGCTCACGTGCCCGAAGGCCGGCGGGTGTTCCCCGGGCTGTCCGTCGACGAGAACCTGCTCGTCGGCGGGTGGGGGCTGTCGGCGAGCCGTTCCGAGTTCGACCGCCAGCGCGAGCAGGTGTTCGAGCTGTTCCCGCGCCTCGGGGAGCGCCGCGAGCAGCTGGCGGGGTCGCTGTCGGGCGGTGAGCAGCAGATGCTCGCCATCGGCCGAGCCTTGATGTCGCGCCCGCACTTGCTGCTGATCGACGAGCTCAGCCTCGGCCTGGCGCCGCTGGTCGTCGACGGCCTCATCGAGCGGCTCACGGCGCTGAACCGTGAAGGCATGACGCTGGTGCTGATCGAGCAGTTCGTGCACCGCGCGCTCGAGCTGGCCGACCGCGTCTACGTGCTGGCCAAGGGGCGGCTGGTGTTCTCCGGGACCCC
>Ga0070708_100003539_pt1 | contig 12236 bp, 10 predicted proteins | sample KBSK5503metaG_FD_65469 | JGI IMG/M metagenome (GOLD analysis project Ga0070708, IMG submission 65469) | Corn, switchgrass and miscanthus rhizosphere microbial communities from Kellogg Biological Station, Michigan, USA - KBS K5-50-3 metaG | ecosystem: Host-associated > Plants > Roots >...
TTCGACCTCCTGTACGAAGAGCACCGCGCTCTCCTGAGCCGTCCCCTTGAGGAGCGCCGCCGTCGGCTGGCCGCGCTGGGGATCCGCAGCCGATCGATCGCGGTTCCGGAGCACCTGGCCGAGGACGGCGAGCCGTTCCTCGACGTCGTCGCCGAGTACGGCCTCGAGGGGATCGTCGCGAAGCGCCGAGACAGCCCGTACATCCCAGGTACGCGCAGCGGCGACTGGCTCAAGTGCCACGTCACGCCGCGCGCCGATGTCGTTCTGGGCGGGCTCGTCGAGGACGAGCGGCGGGGCGCCGTCCGCGCGCTGTGTGGCATGTACACGGGCGACGTTCTCTCGTTCGTCGGTGAGGCCTATGTGCAGCCATATCTCGGACGCTGGCTTGATGAGGCGACGCGCGACTTCACCGCGGACACGTCGCCCTTCGCGACACCGCTGCCACTTCGGACCGGGATGCGTTGGCTGCGGCCGCGCATCGTCGCGATCGTCGAACACGCCGGTGAGACAGGCGAGCTCAGGGACGCACGCTTCCGCTCGATGCGCTTCGACGGCCGGCTTGACGATTGCCGAATCGAGGAGCCGACCCCGATGGAGTCCGCGCCCGCGCGAGCCGGGAGCGAGCGCCCGCGTCTTGTCGTGCTTCATTCATTGCCATTCGGACCGGAGTGACCCTCGACCGCTATCATTAGAAAAACCCCGGAGGTCACTTGAGGGTGCCGAAGTTTGTATTCGTGACGGGCGGGGTCACCTCCTCTCTCGGTAAGGGCATCACCGCAGCTTCGCTTGGGCGCATCCTTGCCGCGCGCGGTCTCACCGTCGCGTCGCTGAAGATGGATCCGTACCTCAACGTCGACCCCGGAACGATGTCGCCATACCAGCACGGCGAGGTGTTCGTCACCGAGGACGGCGCGGAGAGCGACCTGGACCTCGGCCACTACGAGCGCTTCATCGACCGCAACGTGACGCGCGCGTCGAACCTCACGACGGGACAGATCTACAACGCCGTGATCGCAAAGGAACGCCGGGGCGACTACCTCGGGGCCACGGTGCAGGTCATTCCGCACGTGACGAACGAGATCAAGGAACGCATCCACCGCGTCGCGCGCGAGCAGCAGGCGGAGCTCGTCGTCGTTGAGGTCGGCGGCACGGTCGGCGACATCGAGTCGCTCCCCTACCTCGAGGCGATCCGCCAGTTCCGCAACGACGTGGGACGCCAGAACGTCCTGTACATCCACCTCACGCTGCTGCCGCGCGTCGCCACCGGCGAGCTGAAGACGAAGCCGACGCAGCACTCCGTCAAGGAGCTGCGTTCGATCGGTATCCAGCCCGATGTGCTCATTGCGCGCGCCGACGAGCCGATCGACGACGACCTGCGCGAGAAGATCGCGCTGTTCTGTGACGTCAAGATCGACAACGTGATCTCCGAGCCAAATGCCTGGTCGATCTACGCCGTGCCGCTCATGCTCGAAGAGGCCGGCCTCGGACGGATCGTCGTCGAGGAGCTCGGGCTTGGAGAGCGCGCCGCCCAGGCGGACCTCGGCGAGTGGCGATTCCTTGTCGACCGCATCCGCGGCGCGCGGATCCCGCTGACGATCGGCCTCGTTGGCAAGTACATCGAGCTGCCCGATGCGTATCTGTCGGTGGCCGAGTCGGTGAAGCACGCGTCGTGGGCCGCCGGGTGCAACGTGAAGCTGGTCTGGATCGACAGCGAGAAGCTCGAGCGCGACCGCGACGTCGAGCCGCTCATCGGCCTCGACGGCATCGTCGTTCCGGGCGGCTTCGGGTACCGCGGCATCGAGGGCAAGGTGCAGGCGGTCCGATTCGGCCGCGAGCGCAAGGTGCCGACGCTCGGCCTCTGCATGGGCATGCAGTGCATGGTCATCGAGCTCGCTCGCACGGCTCTCGGGACCGAGGACGCGAACTCGACCGAGTTCGACGCCTTCACACCGCACCCTGTGATCGACCTGCTGCCAGAGCAGCGCGACATCGCGGACAAAGGCGGCACGATGCGCCTGGGAAGCTACCCCTGCGTGCTCGAGACCGGCTCGCTCGCGGGTCGCGCATACGGACAACCGATCGTGCTCGAGCGGCACCGGCATCGCTATGAGTTCAACAACTCGTATCGCGAGTTGCTCGCCGCGCGCGGGATGAAGTTCACCGGCCTCTCGCCCGATGGGCGTCTCGTTGAGATCGTGGAGATCGCGGACCACCCCTTCTATCTCGGAACGCAGTTCCACCCCGAGTTCAAGTCACGACCGAACCGGCCGCATCCCCTCTTCGCGACTTTCATCGACGCCGCACTGGCCTTCGCGCGCGCCAACGGACGGGCGGAAGCGGCGCCGATGCTGCAGGAGACGCATCGATGAAGCTCTTTCTCGACACCGCCGAATACGAAGAGGTCAAGACGGCTGTCGAGTGGGGCGTCATCGACGGCGTGACCACGAATCCCACGCTCATCGCAAAGGCCGGACAGGACCACGAGACGCAGGTGAAGAAGATCTGCGGGATCATCGGGAACGTCTCGGCCGAGTGCGTCAGCGAGAAGCGCGATGACATGATCGTCGAGGGCCGCCGCATCGCGGCGTGGCACAAGAACGTGATCGTCAAAGTCCCGCTCACGCCCGACGGTCTCGGTGCCGCGAAGGTCCTCGCCGGCGAGGGCATCCGCATCAACGTCACGCTCTGCTTCTCGGTCAACCAGGCGCTGCTGGCCGCGGCGGTCGGCGCGTACATCATCAGTCCGTTCGCGGGTCGTCTGGATGACATCAACGAGGACGGCATGCGCGTCGTCGCCGACATCGTGTCCGCATACCGTCAGCAGGAGATCAAGACCAAGGTGCTTGCTGCGTCGATCCGCAACCCGATGCACGTGACGCAGGCGGCGCTCGCCGGCGCGGACATCGGAACGATGCCCTTTGCGGTGCTCAAGATGCTCTTCAACCACCCGCTCACCGACGCGGGGCAGAAGAAGTTCCTCGAGGACTACCGCAAGACGCAGGAGGCCAAGCCGGCTGCGCCCACGACCGGGAAGCCCGTCACGCCAGAGGCCGCGACGAAGCGATAGCTGCGCCGCGCGTAGCGATCCGGCAGTACTTCCGTACCGTTAGGGCATTGCGCCGCCGCTGATACCAGCGTCCCTCGTACATTCCCGCGGCAATGACGACCAAACGCTGGGACTTCCGCGACGAGGACCTGCGCCGCTACTCCGTCGAGATCGAGCACGCGGTGCTGACAGGCGACCGCCGGATCATCGTGAACGGGCGCGAGGTCTTTCACGGCGGCAAGTTCTTCGACACGGGCGGCGAGCATGTGTTCGACCTCGAGGGGCACAGCGCGCGGCTCCGTATCGGCAGCACGGGCTTTGCGTACAACTACACGCTCGTCGTCGATGGCCTCACGATCCCACCGGAGGGCGCGACGATCCCGCGACCGGCGAGGAGCGCGCCGGCGGCTGTCGTCCCGGCCGCCGAGCCGGACCGCATCGCGGCGGAGCAACCCGTCGTCGCGGCGCTCGCGCAGGGACCGGATCCAGCCACAGTGGCGCGCGCCGAGCTCGTGAAGCGCGTTGAGAACGGCGGCCGCTGGTTCTACTGGATCGCCGGCCTGTCGGCGGTGAACTTCGTCTTCTTCGTGCTCGGCAGCGACAACGGCTTCGCGCTCGGCACGCTGGTCGACTGGTTCCTCCAGGGCATCTTCGACGAGGTCGCGGACCCCTCGTTCGGCTGGATCGCGCACGTCGTCGTCATCGCGCTCTTCGCATTCCTCGGAGTTCGCGCGACCGCCGGCGCACAGTGGGCGTTCATCGTCGGCGGCCTCCTCTATGCGCTCGACGGCGTTCTGTTCCTCCTCGTCGGTGGCTGGATCGGGATCGCGGTGCACGCGTTCGCGCTCTTCTCGATCGTCAGCGCGACGATCAGCCTGCGCCGGCTCCACGGCACGCCCGCGACGACGGCACTGCAGACGGCCTAACCCCGGCGAGGCGCCTCGGTCAACAGCAAGTCGCGCAGATCCGCGCCGGCGACACCGCAAAGATCCAACACACACAGCAGCAGCGCAGCCTCATCTGACTCCGCGCGGCCCGTCTTGATCGAAATGTCGGTGGCGTAGAGCGATTCGTACGCGCGCGTGATGTCCGCCTGGCTCACACCGCGCGCGTACTGGACGTACCGGAAGATCGCGCCGGGTGACGACCGGATCGCTTTCGCGATCTTCTCGGCGTCCTGGTTCGTCGGCGACCGCGACGCGAATAGCAGCACTCGGAATTGCCACAGCAGCAGGGCGAGGATCTGCTGAGGAGCGTTGCCATCGCCGAGCAGCCGCTCGAGCAGCGGGACCGCAGCGCGGTGGTTGCGCTGCACGACGGCCTTCGTGAGCTCGAAGATGTCCGACTCGATCGCGCCGCTCACGAGCGCGCGCACGTCCGCGGCCGTCACCGGCGCCCCGCCGGCGTACGCCCCGAGCTTCTGCACCTCGTTCTCGATGCGCTCGGTATCGGGCCCGAGCGCGAACGCGAGCGCATCCATCGCGTCGGGTTGGAGCACGACGCCGTGCAGACGAGCGCGCGCACCGATCCAGCCCTTCACCTCGAACGGCACCAGGCGCTCGATGCGCTGCACTCGTCCACCGATCTCCTGGACGGCGTCGAGCAGCGAGAGATCCGCCGGAGCGCCGGCCTTCGCGCGCCCGCGGGTTCGGCCGCGGCCGGCCTTGAGCGCCTCGACGGAGACGAGCACGAGCGCGGATTCGTCCGGGAACGACGCGAGGAATTCGGCGCTCGGGAGCGCCTCGGCGTGCTCGACAAGGACGACCTGTCGCTCATCGACGGCGGCGAAGAGGCCCTGTGACTGTCCGGCCATGGTGATCGCGTCGACCGGATCGGAGCGCCCGTCGATGCGCGTCAGCCCGAGAGCGCCACCGAGGCGCGGCGATGGTCTGAGCGAGAGATCACCCGGCTCCCCCGCTCCGCCGGCGAGCAGCGACTCGACGAGCTCACCGACGCGCAGGCGCGTACGGAACGGATCCTCGCCGTGGAGGAGGAAGACCATTCGCGTGGGCGCGGACCACGAGGCCTGGGCCATCGAGAGAGACCTCCACCGTCCCGTCGCGATCGGTCCGGAACGTCGTGATCCCGCCGAGGGCCGCGAGCGTCTCCGGTGTGGGATGACCATACCGGTTCCCGGCCCCGACCGAGATGAGCGCGACCTCCGGCCGCACCGCCTCTACTAGCGTCACGCCGTGCGGCGTCGCGGCGCCGTGGTGCGGCGGCACATACACACGCGAATGCAGACCCTCCGGGTGTAGCAGCAGATCGGCCAGTGCCTCGTCGGTCGCGTCCCCCATGAACAGCGCCGAGAAACGACCGCGCTCGATCCGCAAAACGAGCGACGGCGTATCCACGCGCGGATCGCTCTCCGGCGAGAGCACCGTGATGACCGCGTCGCCGACATGCAATCGCTGCCCCGCGCGCACGGCGCGGCGTTCGGCGTGCGCGCGCGAGATCCCCGCAGCCCAGAGATCCGTGAGCGCACCCGGGTTCAAGCCGACTGGCTCCAGCGTCATTCCGACCTCGTAGCGATCGAGGGCGGCGATGAGACCGGCACCGTGATCGAGGTGCGCGTGCGTGAGGGCGATGACATCGATGCGCCGCCGCCACGGTGGCAGGCTCGCGCCCAGCTCCTCCATGAGGCGCGCCGGATCTGGACCACCGTCGATCAGCACGGTCGCTCCGCCGAGCTCGACCAGGTACGCGTCGCCCTGACCGACATCGAGCGCGCGCACGCGAACCTCAGGCTCCGTGCTCGGCCATGCGAGCACGACAGCGACGAGGAGCGCGGGTACGACCAGCACCGCGCCGCGCGGTACGGCGGTCAGCGCGCCGCGTGGCAGCGCGAGCAGCGCGTCCCACGGTGCCGTGACCGCCGGCGGTGCGATCCGCAGGATGCGGATGTGGCGGCCGATCAGCGGCGCGACGCGCACCGCGGCGACCGCCCCCAGCGCCACGACGAGGCCGGTCACGGGTCCGGAGGGAACGCTGAGCGCCGCGATGGGCAGCGCGGCGAACGTCTCGACGACGATCCGCAGCGCCAGCGCGCATCCGTACGCGACGAGCGCGATCGGACGCGCGAGATCGACCGACAGCGCGCCGAGCGCGCCCGCCGCCGCGCCCGTGATCATGAGCGGCGGGAACAGCGGGACCGCGACGAGATTCGCGACGGGTGACACGAGCGACACGCGCCCGAAGGCCGCCGCGACGACGGGCAGTGTCGGGGCGCTTGCCGCGAGCGTGGTCGCGAGTCCCTCGCGGAGCGCACCGGGAAGGACCGCGAAGCGTTCGGAGAGCGGCGCCTGCCAGAGCACAAGACCCGCGGTCGCTGCAGCAGAGAGAAGGAAGCCGAGGTCCGCGATCGCGGCGGGATCGGCGAAGAGCATCGCTGTAACGGCGACGCAGAGCGCGTTCGCTGTCGCGGCCCGACGGCCCGAGGCCAGACCGACCGATGCGACGGACGCCATCAGCGCCGCGCGCATGACGCTCGGACCGAGACCGACGAGCACGCTGTACGCGACGATCGCCGCGACGGTCGCGACCGCGCGCGTGGTCGGACGTGCGCGACCGCGAAGCGCGAGCGCGACCGCCGTACCGACGAGCGTCATGTTGAAACCGGAGATCGCAAGCAGATGCGTGGTGCCGCTCACGGCGAACGCGTACGCGAGATCCGGTGAGACGCTCGCGCGCTCACCGAGGACGATCCCGAGCAAGATGCCACTTTCCGGCTCAGGCACGAGCAATTCGAGCGGTCGCGCGAGGTCCGCGCGGAGCGCATCGAGTGACACGAGCTGTGCGAGGTCGATGCCAGGCACGGGACCGAGCACGAGCCGCAGCGCAACGCCGACCGCCGATGCGCAGGCGCATGCCCACAGCGATCGGCGGGGTCCGTTCGCGCTCGCGAGCGCGAGCGCTGCGCAGGCGACCGCGCTGACTGCGCCGACCGCGAGCGCGAGCGGCACACCGGCTTGCCCGGCGAGGGCCACAAGGACCGCGAGCAGCGCAGCGGGAAGAAGCGGCGAGACGAAGAGGGCGCTCACGTCTGCGTTACCGCGTGGTGACGAGGTCGCGGATGTCGGAGAGGACCCGGGCGGTGACGAGCCCGCGCGTCTGCAGCTCCTCGACCTTCGCGAACGCCTTCAGCTCGCGTGCGCGGACGATGCGCGCGGCCGTGCTCGGTCCGATACCGGGGAGCGATTCGAGCTCCGCGGGTGTGGCGTGGTTGATGTCGACCTTGCGCTCCGAGTCGCTGCCGACGCTGCCCGCCGGCGGTGTCTCGCCATAGCGCGGGACGTACACGCGCGCCCCGTCGCGGAGGGTCGCGGCCTTGTTCAGCGCAGCCGGATCGGCATCAGGGGTCGTTCCGCCCGCGGCGGCGAGCGCATCGGCGACGCGCGCCCCAGACGCGAGCCTGACCACGCCGGGTCGCGCGACCGCACCTTCGACGTCCACGACGATGAGCGGCGGCGGGGTCGGCTCGGGCGTCGCTTCGACGACCTCGACCGGCACCGGCGCTGGCGTGCGAGCACGCACAACGAGGACAAGCGCTCCTGCTGAGATAGCGACGATCACGGCGATGACAAACGGTCGGGGCATGGCGGCAGCGTGGCGGGCTCGCGGCGTCGTGGGAAGACCTCAGGCGCCTCGCGGCCGTCACACGTTCGTGTGACGGGACGTGCAAAAACGCGGTACCGCGATCATGCGCACGGTCGCTGAGCTCAGGCGGGCTGGTACGTCGCGATCACGACACCGGTGGTCGTCGTCTTGGTGTCTACGACCTTGAACTTGGCGAGCGGAATGCCGTCCGCGAAGAGCCGACGCCCGCTGCCGAGAACCAATGGATGGATCAGCAAGATGTAGCGGTCGATGAGGTCGTGCTTCATGAGGCTCTTCACGAGCTCGCCGCTTCCGAGCACGACCATGTCCCCATCCGGTCGGGTCTTGATCTTCGCGACCGCCTTCGGGACGTCTCCCTTCAGGAGCGTCGAGTTGACCCATGGCAGCGGCTCTTTGAGCGTCTTTGACGCCACGTACTTCTGCGTCTTGTTCAGCGCGTCCGTGAAAGGATTGTTCTTCTGCTTGGGCCAGAAGCCGGCGAAGTCCTTGTACGTCCGACGGCCGAGGAGAATGGCGCCGCCACCGGCCATACCTTCCGCGGCGACCTTGCCCATCACCGGATCGTTGTATGGCAGCGCCCAGCCGCCGTGCTGGAAACCGCCGCGGGTGTCCTCGTCCGGGCGTCCCGGCGCCTGCATGACCCCATCGAGCGTCAGGCTGGTGAATACGGTGAGCTTGCCCATCTCGATCCTCGCTCTCTTTCGATTCCTGCGCCCTGCCCTAGACGATCCCGCGCGCCGCCCAGGCGAAGCTCGCCAATTCGAATGGCGCCGGCGGAAGCAGCGCTTCGCACCGCTCGCGCACACGTTCCTTTTGATCCGCGCCCAGCGCCGCGTACGCAGCACCGGCAGGACCGACGCCGAAGCTGAAGGGCTTCCACCAATCGTCGAAGCTCGAGTAATCGACGCGCGCCACCAGCTCCGACTGCTCGACGTCACGAAGGCCGGACGCTTTGAAGAGCTCGACGAGGTGACCTTCGCGGGCGCCGGCCAGCGCGGATTCGTCCTGCGTGGGAAGGCCGAGGTCGCGAGCCGCCCGCCAGAAGGTGGACACCGGCGTCCGCTCGCCGGCGTGGTCCCAGACGCATGCCGCGACGGTCCCATCGCGTCGTGTGACTCGCGCCATTTCGCGTAGGCCCGCGACGGGATCGGTCATGAAGTGAACGACGAGCTGCGCGAGCGCCGCGTCAAACTCGCCTTCCGTGAAGGGCAGCGCCTCTGCTGAACCGCGGCGGACGTCGACGTCGGGCTGCCTCGCACGCGCGGCGGCGACAAATGACTCGGACGGATCGACGGCCGCGACCGACGTGGCCCCGAGCCGCGCGACCAGCTCGGCCGTGAGCGCGCCCGGCCCGCATCCAACGTCCAGCGCGCGGTCGCCCGACGACAGCCGCGCGAGATCCGCGAGCTGAGGAGCGAGCTGACGTGAGTGCACGCCCATGAAGCGGTCGTAGGCCTCGGCGGGGACGGCGAAGCTCTTCACGCGACGACTCTAGCGTCGCGAGCGGCGCGGGCTAATTCGCGCGACGGCGCTCCCCGGGTGGCTGCATCTGCACGATCGAGACGGGAAGGCTGCCGACGGCCTCGCCGTCGACGGTGAGCTCGAACTTGTGCGTGCCGTACGTCGTGAAGCTCATGTTGTTGAGCTCGACGATGACGTTCACATCTTGCCCCGCGACCGCGTGGACGGAGATCTCGGGCGGATTCGGCATCGACTGCTGCCCATCGGGGCGCAACAGGCGCACCACGACGTTGTGCGCGCCAACATCGAGTCCGAGGATCGCGACGAGGAACATCCGCGGATGCTGCGCGGGCAGCCCGCTCACGCTGATGTTCCGGAAGATCCCCATCAGGCTCACCTTGCCGTCCTGGCCAACGAGTGCGTGATCGCATAACGCACCCAACCTGATCTCCCCGCTCACCTCGTCACGATACTCACAATGCGGTCGGGCACGACGATCACCTTGGCCGGCTTCGCTCCATCCAGCGCGGCCTGCACCTTCGGACTCGCCAGGGCCGCGCGCTGGACCTCGGCGTCCGGCCGGCCGGCGGCCATGGGGATCCGATCGCGGACCTTGCCGTCCACCTGTACGACGATCGTGACCTCGCGGGGCGCGGCGATCGTGTCGTCGTACGTGGGCCACCGTTGCTGGTGGACAGATCCGGCGCCCCCGCGTCGGTGCCACAGCTCCTCGGTCATGTGCGGCGCGGACGGCGCCAGCAGCAGGATGAGCGTTGCGATGCCGTCGTTGCGGCTAGGTCCCGTCGCGTGCTGCAGCGTGTTGGTCAACTCCATCATCGCCGCCACCGCGGTGTTGAAGTGGTAATCGCCCAAGTCCTCGGTGACCTTCTTGATCGTCCGATGCACCGCGCCGTCAACGGCGGCGTCGCGCGGACCCGCCGGGGCCGGATCGGTCAAGGCCAGCTCCCACACGCGCCACAGGAACCGATAGGTGCCCTCGATCCCCGAGGCGTTCCAATCGGCGCCGTCCACCCACGGGCCCATGAACATCATGAACAGGCGCAGCGTGTCGGCGCCGTACTTCTTCACGTATTCGTCGGGCGTCTGCACGTTGCCGCGCGACTTCGACATCTTGCGGCCCTTGAAGACGATGGTCCCCTGATAACGGAAGCGCACGACCGGCTCGTCGAACCACAACTCGCCCAGATCGCGCAGCGCTTTCGTCATGAAGCGCATGTACAAGAGATGCAGGATCGCGTGCTCGACGCCGCCGGTGTACTGCTTCACCGGCAGCCACTTGCGTCCGACGGCCTTGTTCATGAAGGCCGTGTCGATCTTGGGGTCGACGTAGCGGTACATGTACCAGGAAGAGTCGACGAACGTGTCCAACGTGTCGGTGTCGCGGCGTGCCGGCTTACCGCACTTGGGACACGTCGTGTTCACGAACGAGGCCACGCGCGCCAGCGGCGATCCGCCGCGTCCGGTGAACTCGACGTCTCTCGGGAGCTCGACGGGCAATTGGTCGTACGGGACCGGAACGGCGCCGTCGGTATCGCAGTGGACGATCGGGATCGGCGTGCCCCAGTAGCGCTGCCGGGAGACCAGCCAGTCCCGCAGGCGATAGATGACCGAGGCTTTCCCGATGCCGCGCTTCTGCGCGTCCTCCGCGACCGCGTGCTTCCCCGCCTCGCCGCGGGTTCCGTTGAATGGTCCGCTGCGCACCATCACGCCCTCGCCGATGTAGGGCTCGTCCAGCGAGGCGTGCTCCTCGCCATCCGGCGAGATGACCTCGCGGATCTCCAGCTGGTGCTTCTTCGCGAACTCGAAGTCGCGCTCGTCGTGTCCGGGAACGGCCATGATCGCGCCGGTCCCATAGGTCGACAGGACGTAATCGGCGACGAAGATCGGGATGCGCTCGCCGGTGAACACGTTGCGCGCGAACGCGCCGGTGTCGACGCCGGTCTTCTCGCGCTCCGCCGAGGTTCGCTCGATCTCGGCCATCTGGCGCGCTCGCTCGACATACTTCTCGACCTCGGCGCGACGCGCGGGCACTGTGATCTTCGCGACCAGCGGATGCTCCGGCGCCAACACCATGAACGTGGCGCCGTAGATCGTGTCCGGCCGTGTCGTGAAGAACCGGATCTCGTCGCCGGGGTGGCCCTCGACCGGGAACGCGATCTCCGCGCCCTCCGAGCGTCCGATCCAGTTCGTCTGCAGGACGCGGACGCGCTCGGGCCAGTCCAGGCCCTCGAATTCCAGCAGCTCGTCCGCGTACTTCGTGATCTTGTAGAACCACTGCGTCATCTGACGCTTCACGACGGGCGTGTCGCAACGCTCGCAGCGGCCCGCGATGACCTGCTCGTTGGCCAGCACCGTCTCGTCGCGCGGGCACCAGTTCACCGGCGCCTCGCCGAGGTAGGCCAGGCCCTTCTCGTACAGCTTCAGGAACATCCACTGGTTCCACCGGTAGTACTCGGGGTAACAGGTGATGACCTCGCGGCGCCAGTCGATCGCGGTACCCATCCGACGGAACTGGTCGCGCATGTGCGCCATGTTCTTTTCGGTCCATACCGCGGGATGGATCTTGCGATCGATCGCCGCGTTCTCGGCGTTGATGCCGAACGCGTCGAAGCCCATCGGGAACAGCACGTTGTAGCCGCGCATGCGCTGGAAGCGCGCGGCGGCGTCCGGTGGCGCGAAGGCGTACCAGTGGCCCACGTGAATATCGCCCGACGGGTACGGGAACATCGTCAGGAAGTAGAAGTTCGGGCGATCGCTCTCATCCGGCGTGTCGTGGAGGCCGGAGCGCACCCATTCTTCCTGCCACTTCGCCTCGATGCTCGCCGGGTCATATTTTTCGATCCGCTGCTTCGCCACTGCCATCTCGCGCCTCCTTTCGCCCGAATAGAAAACGCCCTCCGCCCCGCCGACGTACGTCGGACCAGGGGACGGAAGGCGACTTCCGCGGTACCACCCCTCGTTGAGAACAACTGGTGGAGCTGGCGGGATTCGAACCCGCGACCCCCACACTGCCAGTGTGATGCGCTCCCACTGCGCCACAGCCCCGATCGTTCTCCGCTCGAGCACGCTGATAACGGACGTGACTCCGGCG
>Ga0070708_100003541_pt1 | contig 12234 bp, 10 predicted proteins | sample KBSK5503metaG_FD_65469 | JGI IMG/M metagenome (GOLD analysis project Ga0070708, IMG submission 65469) | Corn, switchgrass and miscanthus rhizosphere microbial communities from Kellogg Biological Station, Michigan, USA - KBS K5-50-3 metaG | ecosystem: Host-associated > Plants > Roots >...
GCTCAGCGCCAGCGGGCTACCGGCTGGGGCGACGGCGACGTTCAATCCGAGCGCGGTCACAGCGGGCGGCAGCTCGACCTTGACCATGACGACGGCGTCCTCGACCCCCGTCGGGAACTACTCGATCACGGTGACGGGCACCGGCTCGTCGGCCATGCACAGCACCAGCATCACGTTGACTGTGAATTCGCCGCCGCCTGGACCGCGCCTCGTCCAGGCGACCGCCGCCGGCGAATCCGTCAGCTCGACCACGCTCACCGCAACCTTCCCCACCGCGACCGCCGCTGGCCATCTGCTCGTGCTCTCGGCCAGCGTCTATAGCGGAGCCACCAACCAGATCACCAGAGTCACGGACACGGCCAACAACGCATGGGTCAAGATCGGTTCCTTCTGCAGCGCGGGCCACTATTCGGACGGTGAGATGTGGTACACGGCCAATGCGAACCCGGCCACCAGCGTCACAGTGACGCTGGCCACCGCAACAGTGGTCGCGATTGAGGTTCAGGAGTTCTCTGGCGTGGCTACGAGCAACCCTCTCGATGTGAAGGCGGGGGCTTCGAATACGGGAACCAGTGCGGCTTCCGGGCCCGGCACCCCGACGGCATCCACCGATCTCGCGGTTGGCTTCATCGCCGGCCACGGGTCGATTCGGGCCATCACGATCACAACGGCGGGCTACACCGCGCAGCCACAGCAGACGAGCACCAATGCCGGCGCGACGCCTGTGAGCGTGATCACCGGCTACCAGGTCTTGACTTCGATGGCTCCCCTGGACTTCGCGGGCAACTTTCCCGGAGCCATGTACTGGGCGGCGGGGATCGCCCTCTTCAAGCCGGCCTGACGGACCACCCTTGGTGGCCGACCCTCAAATCGGTTACAGCGCCTGGTGAACCGATTCGTAGAACAGCGATTGGATCTCGCTCGGCATTTCAAGTCCTAGCTCGTCCAATCGGTCAAGGACTCGAGGGCGAACGCCCGACGCCGTGAACCTGCCCACAACTCGTCCCTGGCTATCCATTCCGCTGCGGACGAACCGGAAGGCCTCCTGCATCGTGATCACGTCTTCTTCCATCCCCGTGACCTCGCTGATCTGCATGACTTTCCGGGTCCCGTCGCGCAGCCGCTCGAGGTGGACGATGACGTCTATAGCGCTCGCAATCTGCGACCGAATCGCTCGCACGGGCAGGTCGAAACCCGCCATCAGGACCAGGGTCTCGATTCGCGCCAGCACGTCTCGCGGCTTGTTGGCGTGAAGGGAGGTCATCGACCCGTCGTGTCCGGTATTCATCGCCTGCAGCATGTCGAGGGCTTCCGGCCCGCGGACCTCACCGACGACCAAACGGTCTGGCCTCATGCGCAGCGACGAGATGACCAGGTCGCGGATGCTGATCTCTTTGCCGTTGACCCCGGCTGGACGAGCTTCGAGTCGAGCCACGTGGCGCTGGCGCAGCTGCAACTCGGCCGCATCCTCGATGGTGACGATGCGTTCATCGTCGGGCAGGTAGCCGGAAAGCACGTTGAGCAGCGTGGTCTTGCCGCTGCCCGTGCCTCCGCTGACGACTATGTTGGCCCTCGCGAGCACGCACGCTTTCAAGAAACCGAAAGCCGTCTCGCTGCAGCTGCCAAGCCGAACCAGGTCGGCCATGACGAGTGGGCCCCTGACGAACTTGCGGATGTTGAGCAGCGGCCCATCGATGGCTACCGGCGGAATAGCGACATGGACGCGCGATCCGTCGGCCAGGCGCGCATCGCTCAGCGGCGATTCGGCGTCGATCCGCCGGCCGACCGACTCCACGATGTGCCGGATCACCGCCATGAGCTCGTCCTCGGTGGAGAAGTTGATTGGCGTCAGAACGACCTTGCCGTCGACCTCGATGTAGACGTCATGGACGCCCATGACCATGATTTCACTGACACGGGGATTTGCCATCAGCGGACCGATTGGCCCGAGTTGCGAGTAATCGGCTGGCCCGGGGGCGGGCGGGGACGGGGGTTGGATCTTCATTGCGTCAACCGAACAGCCGACGGCCAGGTACGCAGTGTCGGGTCGGCCATGATCGAAACACCTCCATTGCCTTTCACGGTCGCGGACCAGGCGATGACGCCTCCCGCGATGGTCGCGAGGTAGTTGCTGCTCCCGATGATCGTCACCGACGCCGCCGGGGTGTAGAAGATGCCGATCAAGCTTGTGATCCCATGACCGGCGACGTTGTTCAGACATGTGTTAGCGGGAGGCGGCTGCTCCGGGCCAGGCTCAAACAGGAGAATGCGCTGGTACTGGTAGCCGGTGTAGACGAAGATGTCGCCGCCACCCTGGAGGTTCAAGCAGGTCGAGGTGTTTCCGCCACCAGGAATGAAGAATTCCACCGCGCCCACGGTCCAGGCGGACGGGCACGCCACGTTGGCGCCGGTGGCGGGGTTGACGCAGTGCCCCTCATTCGCGAGGTCACCGCGAGGCGGAGTGGCGGGGGCGGGATCCCTGTTCGGGAGACCGGGCCCGAGCGGCATGCCCTCCTGATCCGGCGGCGGGGGTTGACCGCTGGGGCAATTGTTGATCGTAACGCTCGCGTTTCCGTTTCCGGTATTGGTGCAGTACGTCAGCCCGGTGCAGCTGCCGTTCGGCGCGAGGTAGATGTAGAAATCCTGTGCCCCCGGATCATTGGTCACATCCACCTTGACATTGCCGCTGCTTGCGACGGTCAGCGTCTTGCACATCGAGGGCGCGCTCTCTCGCAAGTAGCAAGTGGGCGAGATGGGTCCGCTACAGCTCGCGACGCCATTCGCAGACCACCGGACGGCAGTAACCTCCACCGAGTACGTGCCGGCGGAAAGACTCCCGGATCCCGGTGAGCTCAGCGTGAAGGTGCTGCTGCAGCCGACCCCGTTCGAGTCCCAGAACTGCGGCAAGGCCCTCACTGTAAGCACCGTTCCAGATGGGATCGTTCCGCTCACGTCTTGCCTGTTGATGCTGATGGTCTGGTCGGCCGCGTTTGCGACCGTGGACGTCGTAAACGTCTGGCCTCCAACAAAGACGGTCGACCCGGCCGGTATCGATCCAGCCAACGCATTCACCAGAATCGACGTTTGTCGGGTCCCAGTGAGATTGGCCCTCAGCGTGGTCAGGTTTGGTTGGCCGGCCGGTGCCATGTTCGGTTCGTCTGGCGGTCGAAGGAGATTGCTCACAAATCCGCCGTTCTGAGTGAAGCCCGCCGAAAAGGTGTAGATCCCGCCACTGAGGAAGTAGCACCCCGCGCTCCCCGCGAGGTGAGGGTCGGAGTTATAGGTCCCCGGCAACTCGGTGCTCCCGTTGGCCGAGGCCCACGTCCGGGTCGAGGTGTTCAGGGCCGGCTGCGGGTAGCCCGGGTCAGGGATGTTGAACCCGTTGGCCTGCGAGCCGCTGACGGTGAAGTTGGACAGCGCCGACGGCGGATACGTCGGACAGATGTCGATCACGTTCCCGTTCACCGAGCCCGAGGCCGAGCCGTTGTCGGTGATGCTTCCGTTCGACCAGACATCGCCCGTGATGCTCGTGGTCGAGGTTCCGGTGAAAGACAACGAAGGCGCTGAGCCGTTGCAGTTGCCGGGGCTCAGTGTCTGGATCGCGGCGCCGTACTGGCCCGGTGGCCTCGCCACCGCCGTGGCGGTGGCGCCCACCCGCATGGTCTGTCCGGCTCCGAGCACCTGCATGATCGTGACTCCCACCTGGTGCACGGCCGTGACCCGGAAGCTGACACCCGCGATGGAGTGGTCGATCGCGGTCAGCGTCAGCGTCTGGTTGGTGGGGTCGCTGAAGGTGCAGGAAACGGACATGCTGCCGTAGCCAGTGCAATTCGGCGTCATGTACAGCCGCTCGTTGTTGGCGAACTGACTCACAGCAGCGACCTCGGCCTGCGCGTAGTCGGTGTGATTCATGTAGTTGTAGGCCGCGGCCAGCGCGGCGGCGTCCACCGAAGCCTGCAAGTGGCGCCGGTCGAGGTAGCCGCGGCCGCCGTCCATGGCCAGCCCGACAAATCCGAAGAGCACGGTCAGGATCAAGGCGACGAGGACGATCGCCTGGCCGCGTTGGGCGCCGCGTCGCATCGCCAACTCAGTACTCGGTCTGGTAGGTCGCTGCCGCGCTGATGACGATGTGATTGACCGTCAACTGCTGGATCAGCGGGGTGATCGGAACAAAGTTGTAGCGAATCGTGATTTCCAGCGGAGTGTGGTTGAATGCCGGCAGTGTCGCGCTGCACGTGCCATCTGTTTCAGCCCACATCTGTCCACCAGGAGCATTCCCGGCGCCGACGTCTGACTGCGCCACGGCCTGTAGATCCGCGAGCGACTCGAGCCTCGTTGCGTTTGGCTCCGTGATGTAGATCCAGCCCCGGTTGGCCGGCGGCGTGGCCGTGGTGACCGGTCCGTTCGGGCACGGGTTGGCGAGGGAAACGTCCACGGCGTGTTGGCGCACCGCAGTCTGCACGTCGACGTTGGTGGGCAGCAGGGGCGAGTCACGGATCGCCATCCGCGCGCCCTCGTTGACGGCCTGGTTGAGTGTCGCGTACGTGTAGATGAGCCGGCCGAAATCCACGATTCCGAACAGCAGGACGATGAGGATCGGTGCGATCAGCGAGAACTCGACGATCCCTTGCGATCGCTGCGGTTCGCGGCGCCAGCCCGCCAGCAGTTCCCGCACTTCAGTAACCGCCCACCGTCATGTGCGTGTTCGCGACGATGTGGATCGAGTTGCCGAAAATACCTGACATGAGGCCGGAGGCGAATCCAAAGCTCATGACAAGAACCACGTTCACATCGGTGCCTTTGAAGCTGTTATCGGCCGGCGCCGAGGCAAGGTCGAGACCAGGTGTGTTGGCGTAGCAGATGTACAGCACCGGTGAATTGATGGTGGTCGGATACGTGGAATCGCTGTAGGGCGGATTGAAGGCGGCATTGCCGTCAGACGTGGCCGGACACGTCGGCCCCGGGTTCTGGAGCACCGACGGTGGCAGCCCCGATTTGTACAGATTGCAGTCAATTGACTCCTTGATCCCAGGATGTTCATTCGGATCCTGGCAAGGAGTTCCTGCGTAGCCATCCGTGTCGTACAGAAAGGGATTGGTCCCGGTGTCCTTGTCGAACCAGCTCGCCTGGCGCGCGCCTTCGCGCGTGGCGCCCTGCAGCCCGACGTCGAAGTAAAAGACCCGGCCCAGGTCGATGAGCCCGAACAGGAGCAGGACGAGGACGAGGGCCGACGCCCCGAACTCCACCGTGGACTGGCCGCTCTGGCCAGCTTTACGCTCGCTCATGTCTATCCGCCGGTCCGGAGGAAGTGCAGGGCGAGAAGCGCCGCCGGCCCGAGCAGGATGACCCAGAGCGTTGGAAAGATGCACCCAAGCATTGGGAGCAGCATCTTCAGCGACGCCTTCGCGCCGCGCTCCTGGGCGGCGAGAAGTCGCCGCATTCGCACCTCATCGGACTGGATTCGCAGAATGCGCGCGACACCTGACCCAAGCTGCTCCGACTGGACGATCGCCTGCACGAAGTTGTTCAGATCCTCGACCCCACTACGACGCCCCAGATCCTCGAGCGCTTCCAGCCGCGGCCTGCCCAGCCGAACCTCCTGCATGGCGCGGCCGAACTCGCTCGCGAGCGCATGGTCATATTTCTCGACGACCTTTTCGATGGCAGCTTCGAAAGTCAGACCGGCTTCGACGCAAACGACGAGGACGTCTATGACATCCGGAAGGTCGATCTGGATCTCCGAGCGTCGCTGATTGCGCCTCCAGCGAAGCCAGAACACCGGCGCGTAGAGCCCGACGATCGCGCCCACGGCGGCACCCGTCGCAAGCACGATCCGGTTCTGCGTGAAGCCGCCGACCAGGATTCCGACACAGCAGAGCACGCCGGTCAATACGTAGCGGATCGCGATGAAGTCAGCCGCACTGATACCCCCAGGGCGTCCTGCGATCTGCAGGTTGGTCTGGATCTGCCTACGCGCGTTGTCGGGCATCGTTTGCTCGATCAGCCCGCCCAGCCGTTTGAGGGCAGGCCTGATCACGCGATCCATGAATGGCTGCCGCAGCTCGATGTCCGCCAGCGTGAGCGGCAGCCCGGTCTCGTATACGTGCAGACGACCCTGCACGAGATCGGCGTTGCTGGGCCGCCGCGGCCTCAAGCTCCAGACGCTGATGAACAAGCCGACCGCGGCGACAACTCCCAGCACCATCGCGACGTAGACGACTTCCATCGGCTAAACCTTGAAGCTCGTGATTCGTCGAACGAAGAAGTTGCCGAGCGCGATGGAAACCCCGGCGGCGACAAGGAGGACGCGACCTGCCGGGTCGGTGAACATCGGGCGAAAGTAGCTTGGGGTGATCACATTGAGGATTGCCGCCACGATGAACGGCAGCAAAGTGATGATCCAGCCCGACGCTCGCATCTGCGCCGTCATGGCGCCGATCTGTGATTTGATCTGAATGCGCTGCCGAATTGTGTGCGAGATCCCATCCAGCACGCGGGCAAGGTTGCCGCCGACCGACGACTGGATCGCGATCGCGGTGACGACGAGGTCGAGATCCTCGCTCCCCACCCGGCGCACCATGTTCACGAGGGCCGCTGAGGTCGAGGTGCCCAGATTGGTCTCTCGAATGACCCTGGTCAGCTCGTCGGCGATAGGTGGCGACGCGGTTTGCGAAACCGACTCGATGGCCTGCGGCAGTGACAGCCCGGCCTTCATCGCATTCGACAAGAGGCTCAGCGTGTCGGGGAGGCGTGAATTGAAGGCCTTCAGGCGGCGGCCCTGCCGCCACTTGACGTAGCGCATCGGGATCAGATAGGCGACCACGCCGGCCACGACAAACTGCGGTGCGAAGCCAAATCGCCACAGCGAGAACAAGGCGGCCGCAACCAGGAGCCCGACCTGAATCATCACGAACTCCGACGTCCGTAGCTTCAGATCGGCGCGGGCCAGGTGCTCGGCGAGAGTCAACCCGCCGTTGAGTCGATGCTGGCGATTCGATCGATCGGCAATCGCTTGAAACGGCCGGTTGATCCTGTCGCGCAGAGAAACCTCTTGAGCGGAGACCCCACTCTCCCAGCGCGGTGCGCTGTCTCTTGCTTTCTGCGCCCCGGGCATGGCGAGAGCTACCGAGGCGAGGAGCACCCCGAGCCCGGCGATCAGCGAGACGAGAAGGATTCCGCTCATCTCACTGAGCCACGCCTGCGTATGTGGCGGGATGGAAGGCCGCATCCGGCAGAGTTTCGCCACGCTGGGCGAAATGATCGAGGTGGACTGACATGTTTCCGGTCGCGGTGTGATAGCCGTTCGCGTTTCCTTCATGGTCGAGGCCGGTCTGCCGGAACTGGAAGAGCTCTTGGAACTGGGTCTCGCCGTTGGTCAGGCCGGTGACTTCCGCGATGCTCACGATCTTGCGTGCGCCACCGCGCACCCGCTCCGCCTGGACGACGATGTCGATCGCCGAGGCGACTTGCTTCTGGATCGCCCGCACCGGCAGGTCGGCGCCGGCCATCAGCACCATCGTCTCCAGGCGGCCGAAAGCGTCGTACGGAGAGTTTGCGTGGACCGTGCTCATCGAGCCTTCGTGTCCGGTGTTCATCGCCTGCAACATGTCGAGGGCCTCGCCGCCGCGACACTCGCCGACGATGATCCGGTCGGGTCGCATCCGCAGCGCGTTGCGCACCAGGTCGCGAATCTCGATCGCACCCTTGCCCTCGACGTTGGGGGGACGGGACTCAAGCCTAATCACGTGCGTCTGCCGGAGCTGAAGCTCGGCCGAGTCCTCGACCGTGACGATCCTCTCGTCCGGAGGGATGAAGCTGGAGAGGATGTTGAGAAGGGTCGTCTTGCCTGATGACGTACCGCCTGAGACGAGGATGCTCAGCCGGCTTCGCACCGCCGCACGGAGGAAATCCATCATCTGCGGGCTCGCGCTTCCGATCGAGAGGAGGTCCTCTGGTCGGAGCTTGTCGCGCGAGAACTTGCGGATCGTCATGCATGGACCATCAATTGCGAGGGGCGGAAGCACGACGTTGACCCGCGAGCCGTCGCGCAGCCTGGCATCGCACATCGGTGAGCTTTCATCGACGCGCCGACCGACGGTGCTGACGATCCGGTCGATCACCTGCCTGAGCTGGCTCGCGCTCTCGAAGACCACGGGACTCAGGGTCACGCGTCCCGCGCGCTCGACAAAGATCTGTTGAGGGTGGTTGATCATGATCTCTGTGACGGCGGGATCCTCGAGGAGCGCCTGGAGCGGTCCCAGGCCGAGCACCTCGTCAAGAAGCGCATCCACCAGGTGTCCGTAGTCGAAGCGGTTGAGCGTGATCGAGGCTGTCTTCGCGTACTCCTCGGCGAGGCTTGCGATCCGTGACTTCACGCCAACGCGGTCTGTGATGTCGATCTCGTCGGCGTGCCTTTCGACGAGCATCTCGTGAATCGCAGTCTTCACCGCGGCGAACGCAAGCGGCGTCCGGGTCGACTTCTGAGCCGAATCATCCTGCCCACCCGCTGGCTGGAGCGGGACCGGCGGCACGCTGCGCGTGCCTTCGATCACGGTCAAGTGGCCGTCGCCTGACGCTCCGTCGTCGCCCTGCCGTCTCGCCTCGAGCCTGTCCTTGAGTGCCATCAGAGATGCATCTCCGGAGGCTGCGCTTCGATCTGCCGCAGGGCGTGCTTGGCCGCCGCGCGCACGCGGGGGTTCCGGTCCGCGAACAGGTAGCGGATCTCGTGCCTCGACTCACGCGCCCGCAGCGCACCCAGCGCTTTGGCCGCCGACATCCTTAACTTCCAGTCACGTTCGTTCAGCGCCTCCGTGATCGCGGGGATTGCGGTGGCGGCTCCGATCCAACCGAGGGCGCGGCAGCTGATCACCCTTTCCCGTCGGCTACCGCGCCGCACCAGGGCAATGAGCTGGGTCGTCGCGGTGTGCCGCCGTCGCAGACCGGCCGCCAGCGCGAGCGCAGGCCGCGCGCCTGGCTTCTGGGGCTGCGCCAACGCGACCTCGATGAACTGGTCCGGGGCGCCGCGCGCCAGCTCGGCGACAAGCCTGCGGCTGATTCCTCGACGCTGGAGCGCGAACAGCAGGGCGCTCGCGCTGTGGACGCCGCCGATCCGCCCGAGGGCCCTCGCGGCGGCGTCAGAGACTGGGCGGTCCTTCGATGCGAGCAGCGGGGCCACGCTCGAAACCGCCTCGTACATCCGCAGCGCGCCGATCGCACGAGCCCCCGCAGTGCGATGTTGCGCACCCTTCGCGCCGAGCCGGTCGATCATCCGGTCGACGGCGCCCGAGTTCGTCAGTGCCACGACCAGTCGCTCCAGGGGAAGACTGTCAGCCTGGAGTCCGATGGTGATCTCTTCGATGACGCCGGCCATATCAACGCCGAGGTCGTCGAACGGGCCCGATACGCTGGTGGCCTTGCCCAATGCGATTGACTCGAGCCGCCGGCGCAGAGCGCCGCGGCGGACGCCATCTCGGGCGCGCTTGATCGCTGCGACAGGATGGAGCGCCGTGCGTATCAAGACGGCCGGCCCGCATGTTCGGCGATGCCGTTCGGAATGGAGCTGGAGTCAACCGCGACTCGGGGCCGGGCGTGGGTCCCGTCGAGCAACGCGGCCAACGCCTCAGCGCCCTGACCAATTTCGCTCTTCGCGTTGGTGAGACTCAGGATGGCGCCGTCCACCGCGGCCTGCTCAGGTCGGTTTCCGTCGAACGCGATTTCGACGTCGACGCGCCGCTTGATGGCGCGCTCGACGGCAGCCTTGCTCACCGCGGGTTTCTCGGAACGGTGATTGAGGACGACCGTGAGCCGGTTGTGCGGAGTTCCAAGCTGGTTGAGAATGTCTACGGCGTCCGCCGCGCTTTTGACCGCGGAGAGCTCAGGGGCCGCGACGAGCACAACGTGCTGAGTCAGATCGAAGAGCGCAAGCGTCGAGTCGGTGATGGTGACACCGAGGTCGACAACGATGTAGCGGAACGTCTTCCGCAAGGTCGCGATCGCCTTGTTCACCAGCTCGGGCGTCACCTCATCGGCCTCTTCCGGACGCAGAGCCCCGGGCAGGATCATGGGCCCGCCCGAGTCGTAGAGCACGGCGCTGAGAAGAGCATCTTCGAACGATTCCTGCGGCACGGATGACATACGAGCGAGGCAGCTCGTGGGCACCAGGCCCGCGAGCAACGCCGAGTGTGAGTACGGGAAGTCAAGGTCGAGGAGCAGGACCTCGCCGGGGTAGCGGCGCGCCAGCGCGCCGACGAGGTTGAGCGAGATGCAGGTCCCTCCTGAACCGCCCTTCGGTGAGTACACGCCGACGACGGTTGCCTCCTCGAGCAGCTGCCCCCAAGTGGCCTGGACGCTGATATCGGCGAAGAGATTGAAGCGCTGCTCCGCGAGCCGCCGCAGCTCTTCCAAACCGTCGCCGTCGCGGCCGGCCATCACCGCGTGCAGGCTCTGCCGGTCAAGCGCGAGGAGGTAGCACTCCGTCTGTGCGTAGACAGAGGCCTGCTGAGACCTACCCAGCACGCACGCGCCCTCGCCGAAAAAGTCGCCCTCCGTCAGGACGGCGACGGTGACGATGCTCGGTGGCTTTTCGATCACCAGACGGCAGTGGCCACGCTCGATGAAGAAGATCGTGTCGCCCGGTTCCCCCTGGCAAAGGACCATCTCGCCGGCGGGGATCTGCATGCGGCGGACTCGCCTCGCGATTGCGCGCAGCGCTTCCTCCGAGAGCGTGAAGAAGACCGGTGCCCGCTCGATCGCGCTCAAGCGTGACGTCATATCGTGAAAGGACGGTCGCGGAATTTCGGGCCGTTTTTGCACCGGCAACTCTGCATGGAGTGCGTCGCTCGTGACGAGTGCGGGTCGGCGCGGCCCCGAAGCTTTCCATTCCTCGGCGGGGAGTCGCTGGCGCATCAGATCAGGTGCCTTTGGATCATGTCTAGCCCTCCAGGAAGTGCCATCGGGCGTCGACCAGCCCTGGGCCGACGATGACCGACGCGGAGGTTGATGGGCATGAGGCATCAGGCTGCGGCGGCGTTGTGTTGTAGTCGTGGTAGGCCAGCAGGGTGTACTTGAGCGTGGCGTTGATCAGCAGCCACTCCATGTAGTTCCAGTCGCACTGGGTCATGACCACGGTGATGCTGCTGGACACGCCCTGGGCCTGCCCTTGCCCTTGGACCAGCGATTGCGGCCCGACGCGAATGACGTGAACGCTCGAGAACACCGTCCGGGCCACCGAGCGCGGATTTCGCGGCGAGAACAGAGCGGTATTCGTGACGGCGATGACGTTGATGTAGTCGCCCTGGTGGATGTACCCGCCGACGCCTTGCTGCTCGCCGGTCGGAAGGGTCGCGGCCACGTAGCCGGCCGGGATCGGAAGGTAGGCGGAGGTCGCGGCAGTCAGGTCGTCGGGGTTAGCCGCGACGAGGTTGGCAGAGATCGCCTGACCTTTGTAGATCTGCACGACCGCCCACATGCCGGTCAGCTGTGAGATGTGCAGGATCGCGTTGGGCGGCACCGCGCTGGCGGGGAGTGAAGATATGGTCAGGTCGTCCGGCCCGATCGATGCCCTCGCGTTGATGTCGCTCTTGGCGACCACCACCGGAACCGTCCCTGTGGGCTGGGTGCGACTGATGAACACGATTCCGAAAGCGAACATGACGAGAAACGCGACGAGGGCCAGGGCGACGCCAAAAATGAATAGTGGTGTCCGCATGCTGGTCGGCGTCAGCGGTCTGCTCTGTCCAATCGTTGCCATCTTTATGACTTCTCCAATGGCGGCACTGAGGCCACCCAACGCGCTCCATCCCAGTGCTCGCCTGGCTCGAAAGGAGCTTCGGGTCCGATGACGAGGTAACGAACTTCCCTCAGCACGAGCGTCCCCGCGAGCAGGTCATGCAACCCCTGCTTGCGCGGCGTGAAGGCGGCCATCAGCCAGCCGGTGAAGAGGAAAAGTGTCGACAGGATCTTGAACAGGTGGCGGAAGGTCGCCCGCCGGAAGGTGATCGGATCTCCGTGGGTGTCGGTGACCCGGAGACTAAGTGAGATCTTGCCCAGGGTCCCTTGCGCTGGGGAGCTCTCCATGATCACGAAGTAGGCCCACCAAAGTGCTGCCGAAACCGGAGCCACGTTCGCAAGGGCCTGGAAGTCGTTTGGCGTGAGGACGGCTATCGACCTCGCCATGGCAACCTCGACCCCGACGAGCAGCGTGGCATCGATGAGGAACGAAACGAATCGCCGCCA
>Ga0070708_100003542_pt1 | contig 12233 bp, 21 predicted proteins | sample KBSK5503metaG_FD_65469 | JGI IMG/M metagenome (GOLD analysis project Ga0070708, IMG submission 65469) | Corn, switchgrass and miscanthus rhizosphere microbial communities from Kellogg Biological Station, Michigan, USA - KBS K5-50-3 metaG | ecosystem: Host-associated > Plants > Roots >...
TGGTCGCGAAGGAAGGCGACTATGCGCTGGTCAAGCTGCCTTCGGGCGAGACCCGCAAGGTGTTGCAGGATTGCCTGGCAACCATCGGTCAGGTCGGGAACACGGACCATGAAAACGTAACGTGGGGCAAGGCAGGCCGCACGCGCTGGGTAGGCAAGCGTCCGCACAACCGCGGCGTTTCGATGAATCCGGTGGACCATCCGCACGGCGGCGGTGAAGGCAAGACCTCGGGCGGACGTCATCCCGTGACCCCGTGGGGCCAGCCGACCCGCGGATTCAAGACGCGCAATAGCAAGCGCACCGACGCGTTCATTGTGAGCCGGAGGAAGAAAGGCTAATCGTAGAGACGGGGCTTGCCCCGTCTCCTGTCGGCAGTGGCAAGAGTGCTGCCAACCGAGACGCGGCAAGCCGCGTCTCTACAAAGGGAGTTATGGCACGTTCAACGAAAAAAGGACCGTTCGTGGATGCGCATCTGGCGACCAAAATCGAAGCCATGAATGCGCGCAACGAGAAGAAGGTGTTGCGTACATGGTCGCGGCGCTCGACGATCATCCCCGAGATGGTCGGACACACGATTGCCGTGCACAACGGGAAGAAATTCATCCCGGTGTACATCACCGAAAACATGGTAGGCCACAAGCTGGGCGAGTTCAGTTTTACTCGGCACTTTAAGGGTCACTCGATGCGGGCGGCGACCGAAGTGGCGGCCAAACCGGCGGGCATCCCGGGAGGTCCGGGAGCGATCGTGCCCTCGGCCCCGGCAACTCCAGCGGCCCCGCCGCCGAAGGCATAGAAGCGGCTGTTAGCCTTTGGCTCTTGGCCTTTGGCTACGAGCCAAAAAGCTAAGAACTAGAAGCTGAGACAAACTATGGAATTTCGAGCTGAAGCCCGTTACATGCGCGTCTCGCCGCAGAAGGCGCGGCTGGTGCTGGATTTGATCAAGGGGCGGCGCGTCGAAGAGGCGCGCAATACGCTGCTGTTCACCAAAAAGCGAGTGGCGGCCACGGTCGGCAAGCTGCTGCAGTCGGCGATCGACAACGCCAATTTTCTGAGCACGGAGAAGGGCGTCGATGTCGATCTCGACAACCTCTATGTGAAGAGCGCAATCGCCAACGACGGTCCGCGCATGAAGCGCATCCGCCCGGCGCCGCAGGGCCGCGCGTTCCGTTACGTCCGGCGTATCTCGCATCTCGAGATTGTGCTGGCCGAGCGCAACCGGAACGGCTCAGCGGTGGCGACTGCGGCGGGTGAAGAAATGGCGGGCGCGAAGGCGGCTCCGGCGAAGCCGAAGGCCAGAGTGAAAGCCAAGTCGCCGGCGAAAAAGAAGACGGTCGGCAAGAAAGCGGCGAAGAAATAAGTTTTGTGGGTCCGGGTCTTCGACCCGGACATGCCGAGTCAGAGACCCGGCACCACACTGGCAGTTTGAGGAGATACGATGGGACAAAAAGTACATCCTTACGGATTCCGGCTCGGCTACACCAAGCCGTGGAAATCGCGCTGGTTTGTCGAGCGCGACTACGACAAGCTGCTGCTTGAGGACGTGAAGCTGAAGGGCGAGCTGAAGGACAAGCTCAAGTCCGCGGGGGTCAGCACCGTCGAAATCGAGCGTCCCGGCAACAAGCTGCGGATCATCATCAAGACGGCGCGTCCGGGAATCATCATCGGCCGCAAAGGCGCCGAGATCGACAAGCTGAAGCAGGAACTGCAGAAGCGCACGTCGCGCGAGGTGCATGTCGATATCCAGGAAGTGCACAAGCCGGAACTGGATGCCCAGCTGGTGTCGGAGTCGATCGCGTTGCAACTGGAAAAGCGCGTCGGTTTCCGCCGGGCGATGCGCAAAGCGGTGGACTCGGCGCTGCGTTTCGGCTGCAAGGGCATCAAAGTGCGGGTGAGCGGGCGGCTGAACGGCAACGAAATCGCGCGCTCGGAGTGGTACCTGCAGGGACGGTTGCCACTGCACACGCTGCGCGCCGACATCGACTACGGTTTCACCGAGGCGCGCACCACCTACGGCGTGATTGGCGTGAAGTGCTGGGTTTATAAGGGCGAGATCCTGCCCACGAAGAAACGCGAAGCGACGCCACAACGCGAGACCACCGGCGCGTTCTAGGAATTGGTTAAGACGCAGCTTGCTGCGTCTGAGACGTTGCCAGCAACGTCTCTACGGAAAAAGTTATGTTGATGCCGAAGAAAGTGAAGTACCGCAAGCAGCAGCGCGGGCGCATGACCGGGAAGGCATGGCGAGGCAGCGAGCTGGCTTTCGGACAGTATGGGCTGAAGGTGCTCGAGCCCGGCTGGATCACCGACCGTCAGATTGAAGCCAGCCGCGTGGCCATGACGCGCTTCGTCAAGCGCGGCGGCAAGATCTGGATCCGCCTGTTTCCCGACAAGCCGGTGACCAAGAAGCCGGCCGAAACCCGCATGGGCAAGGGCAAGGGCGCGCCCGATCACTGGGTCGCGGTGGTGCGTCCCGGCAAGATCCTGTTCGAGATGGAAGGCGTGACCATCACCGACGCGCAGGAAGCGATGCGGCTGGCGTCGCATAAACTTCCGCTGCGGACAACTTTCGTGAAGCGCGAGGTGCTGTAAAAGATTGCAGAGGTCAGATTGCAGAGGTAAGCAGAACGGTTGAGGGAAAAAGCTTTTCCTGAGACCTAAGACCTGTGACCTTAGAACTGAGACCTGATTTTATGAAGGCAGAAAAGATTCGCAACTCGACCGACGCCGAGCTTCGGCACCAGGAACGCGATCTGGCCGACCAGCTCTTCAAGCTGAAGTTCCAGATGAATATGGGACAGACGGAGAGCCTGAAAAAGATTCGCGGGCTGCGCAAGGATATTGCGCGCGTGAAGACCATCCTGCGCGAGCAGGAACTGGGCGCCCGCAAGACGGAGACAAAGTGATGGCGGAAACCGCATCCCCGCAGGAAAAGAAGACCGCCGGCCGCAAGCAGCTGGTCGGCACGGTCGTCTCGAACAAGATGAAAAAGACGATTGTGGTCGAAGTGACGCGCAAGAAAGCGCATCCGCTGTATGGCCGGGTGATCTCGATCCGCAAAAAGTTCTACGCGCACGATGAGAAGAATGAGGCCCATATCGGAGATTTTGTCCGCCTCGAGGAAACGCGGCCACTTTCAAAGCTGAAGCGGTGGACATTGAAAGCGATTTTGAAGAAGACGGCGCTGGTGCCGGAGATCGTAGCCGACGCGGACGTTGTCGCCGGCGGCTAAGGGGCGAGGGGAGAGACGAACATGGCCGTAATGATGAGATCCATGCTCGAGGTCGCCGATAACTCCGGCGCCCGCAAGCTGCAGATGATCCTGCCGCTGGGCGGCTCGACCGGCCTCCGCGCTGGATTAGGCGATGTGATCACCGCCAGCGTCAAGGAAGCGTCGCCGGACGGCCAGGTACAGAAGGGCAAAGTGGTCAAGGCGGTCATCGTGCGCACCCGCAAAGAACATCGGCGGCGGGACGGAACTTATATCCGTTTCGATCAGAATGCCGCGGTGCTGATCAATGAAACCGGCGAGCCCGTAGGGACGCGCGTTTTCGGGCCGGTGGCGCGTGAATTGCGCGAGAAGAAATTCTTGAAGATTGTGTCCCTGGCGCCCGAAGTGCTGTAAAGGCGGACGGACGTAGAGACGCGGCTTGCCGCGTCTCAGGCGCTGGATGACAAATTGGGAAGTGGAAGGCTTAGACGATGAGAACAGTATCGACCGAACACAAGCGAGTGGATATCCGCCGGAATGACACCGTGAAGGTTATGACCGGGCGGGACATGGGAAAAGAAGGGCGTGTGTTGCGCGTGTTTCCGGACGAGGGCAAGGTGCTGGTGGAGCACGTGATGATGGTGAAGAAGCATGTGCGGCCGAATCCGCAGCGCAACATCAAGGGCGGCATCGCCGAGCAGGAGCGGAGGATCGCTCTCTCTAACGTCGCTTTGGTCTGCGCCACCTGCGGTCCGGTCCGCATCGGACACGAAACCCGCGGCGATCGAAAAGTGCGCGTGTGCAAGAAGTGCGGCACGACGCTGGACAAATAGCTGCGAGCTTCGGGCTATGAGCTTCGAGCAACCAGCTCGTGAATGGGATTACCACCGGGTACGGCTTGAGAGTTTGAGAGTGCTCACGAACCGGACAGCTTTTGGGTGCTCGTAGCCCGAAGCTCGTAGCTCGAAACTACTCCGAAACCGTGAGAGAAGGCAGCACTGACAATGGCGAAAGAAGATCAGAAAAAAGGCAGCAAGCCGGGCAAGGGCGAGAAGGGGCAACCTCCAGTCCAGGCCAAAGCTGCCGCGGAAGCGCCGCGGCATTCGGCCAAGGAGCGGCCGCGGTTGCGGGTTCGGTTCGAGAAAGAAGTTGCCGGGGCCATGATGAAGGAACTCGAACTCAAGAACCCGATGGCGGTTCCGCACCTGAACAAGATCGTTATCAATATGGGTGTGGGCGAAGCGACCCAGAACGCCAAGGTTCTCGACCCGGCGGCCGCGGAATTGGGCCAGATTACCGGGCAGAAGCCAGTGATTACACGGGCGAAAAAGTCAATCGCGGCTTTCAAGGTGCGCGAAGGCATGCCCATCGGCGCCATGGTCACCCTGCGCGGTGACCGCATGTATGAGTTTTTCGATCGGTTGGTGAGTATCGTGCTGCCGCGCGTGCGCGATTTCCGCGGAGTTTCGACTAAGTCGTTCGACGGCCGTGGCAATTACACTCTCGGCCTGCACGACCAGTTGATCTTTCCGGAAATTGACTACGCGAAGGTCGACAAGTTGAAGGGCATGAACGTCACCATCGTGACCACGGCGCGGTCCGACGACCAGGCGCGGACGCTGTTGAAGCATCTGGGCATGCCGTTTAGGGCATGACGGTAGAGACGCAGCTTGCTGCGTCTGAGACGTTGCAAGCAACGTCTCTACAGCAAAATGAGTTAGGAGCTAAGTTTGGCTACTACAGCAAAACGAGTCAAGGACGCAAGGAAACCCAAGTTTTCGTCGCGCAAGCACAACCGCTGTAAGATCTGCGGGCGGCCGCGGGCCTACATACGGAAGTTCGGCATCTGCCGTCTCTGCTTCCGGCAACTGGCGCTGCGGGGCGAGATTCCGGGCGTCTCGAAGTCGTCCTGGTAAGAGCGTCGTTGGTCACTTGGTGTTAGTCGTTCGCGACGACGGGTGGCTAATACGGTGCGGGTTACAGCAACCGTAGTAAGAAGAACGTGGTAAGGAGAATAAAGGTTTGCCGGTGGTTATTCGCTAACGACTAACGACCAGCGACTAACGACCGACAGAAGTAAGCTGCCGCAGGTTCTCCGCTGGACGCGGAGCGAACGGGCGGCTTGAGGAGAAGCAGAAGATGAGGTTGACCGATCCGGTCGCAGACATGCTGGCGCGGGTTCGCAATGCCATCCGCGCGCGGCACCAGAAGGTGGATATCCCGGCTTCCAAGCTGAAGATAGAGATTGCCCGCATTCTCAAAGAAGAGGGCTACATCGCCAATTTCAAGCCGGCCGAAGAAGAGGGCCATAAGGTCCTGCGGGTGTATCTGAAGTACGGCAACAACAACGAGGCGGCGATCTCCAACCTGGCGCGTGTGTCGCGACCCGGCTGCCGCGTTTATGTCCGCCGCACGGAGATTCCCCGCGTTCTCGGCGGGCTGGGTATCAATATCCTGACCACGCCCAAAGGCGTGATGACGGGACGCCAAGCCCGCAAACAGGGCTTGGGCGGCGAATTACTGTGTGAGATTTGGTAGAGACGCAGCTTGCTGCATCTGAGACGTTGCAAGCAACGTCTCTACAGGGAAATTAGGCTGAAAGCGGAAAGTCTATGTCACGAATTGGAAAAAAGCCGATCGCCATCCCTAAGGGTGTGACGGTCAAAATCGAAGGCAACACGGTGATGGTCCAAGGGCCCAAGGGCAAGCTGGACACGCCCCTTCCATCCGGCATCAAGATGGAACAGAAGGACGGGACCCTGGTGGCGGTGCGCGAGAACGATTCGCAGGCCGCGGTCCATGGATTGGCTCGGGCCCTGGTCAATAACGCCGTCGACGGTGTCACTAAGGGCTGGACAAGAGACCTGGAGATCGTGGGCATCGGCTATCGCGCAGAACTGAAGACCAAGGGGACGGTGGTGTTCAGCCTGGGATTCTCGCATCCCATCGAGTACCCGCTGCCCACGGGCGTGGACTGCGTAATTGATCCCAAGCAGACCAAGCTCACGCTCTCCGGGATTGACCGGCAAAAGGTTGGCCAAGTGGCGGCGGAAATGCGCTCGCTCCGTCCCCCCGATCCATATAAGAACAAGGGCGTGCGCTACGCGGGCGAACGGCTGAAGAAGAAGGTTGGTAAGACGGGAGCAAAATAGCTCTCAGCCGTCAGCCATCAGCTTTCAGCTACTTCATAATGAAGTATGCGAGCTGATCCAGTTTTCGCTGACGGCTGACGGCTGATAGCTGAGGGCTTTATCAAATGCTGAGAATAGCTACCAAGAATGAAACGCGGCGCCGGGTGCACGACCGCATCCGCAAGAAGGTGATCGGGACGCCGGAGCGCCCGCGGCTGAACGTGTATCGGTCGTTAAATCACATCTATGCCCAGGTGATTGACGACCTGAAGGGGGTCACCATTGCTGCGGCCTCCACCGCCGAAGGCCAGAAGGGCGAGCGCCCTGCGGGCGGCAATGTGGGGGCGGCCAAAACGGTTGGGAAGAAGATCGCCGAACGAACCAAAGAGAAGGGCATCACCAAGGTCGTGTTCGATCGGGGCGGTTACATTTACCACGGGCGGTTGAAGGCGCTGGCCGATGCGGCACGGGAAGCGGGACTGCAGTTCTAGATTTGGTAATTGGGTAATCGGGTAATTGTGTAATTTGAAAATCGCGCAGATTCACAAATTACACAATTACCCGATTACAGAATTACAAAATGGAAATGAGATTTGGATGCCAACAGTTATAAAGAAACTTGACGCGGGGGCGTACCAGTTGAAAGATCAAGTCGTATCCATCAACCGCGTAACTAAGGTCGTCAAGGGCGGCAAGAATTTGTCGTTTGCGGCCCTGGTGGTGGTGGGCGATCCGACCGCGGCGGTCGTAGGGTACGGGTCCGGCAAGGCTAAGGAAGTCCCGCAGGCCATCCGCAAGGGGATTGAGTCGGCCAAGAAGAACCTGGTGCGGGTCAACCTTACCCAGACGACGGTGCCGCACACGGTGCTGGGACGCTACGGTTCCGGCATGGTGCTGCTCAAGCCGGCGCCCGAAGGGACCGGAGTGATTGCGGGCGGCGCCGTGCGCGCCGTCATGACGTCGGCCGGCATTCAGAATGTGCTGACCAAGTCGATCGGCACCACCAACCCGCACAACGTGATCAAGGCGACGTTTGACGCGCTCAAAAAGCTTAAGAACAGAGAAGAGGTCGCGGCCCTGCGGGGTAAGACGGTGGAAGAACTGTAGTTCGGAGTTCGTAGTTAGTAGTTTGCGGCGCGCGGAAATTGCGAACTCCGAACTACGAGCTACGAACTACGCAGAAGGAAGTCGAAATGGCAACTAAGACATCAAAGGTACCGGGCAGCGGCACCATCCACCTGAAGTGGGTGCGGTCGGTAATCTGCTGTCCCAGGAAGCACAGGAGAGTCGTCAAAGGGCTGGGATTTACCCGGCTGAATCAGGTGATCGAGCGGCCCGACACGGCGGCGATCCGCGGCATGGTGAAGAAGGTGCCGCATTTGGTGGAGATTGTCCAGTAGAGACGCGACTTGTCGCGTCTCGTTTGGGATATTTCTGAAGTCAACTGAGACGCGGCAAGCCGCGTCTCTACGCTAGAGAACATCATGAATCTTTCAACAATACGGGCACCCCGCAAGGCATCGGAAAATCGCAAGCGCGTCGGACGCGGCATGGGGTCGGGCATGGGCAAGACCTCCACCCGCGGGCACAAGGGCCAGCGCTCCCGTTCTGGTGTGCGACTGTTGCGTGGCTTTGAAGGCGGACAGATGCCGCTGCACCGGCGTCTGCCGAAGCGCGGGTTCACCAACATTTTCCGCGAGGAATACGCGGTCGTGAATCTGGACAGGCTGGCGGCCCTGGGCCAGACTGAGATCACGCCAGAATCGCTCAAGAAGGCGGGCGTGGTTCACGGCAAGAAACCGGTCAAGATCCTGGGCAATGGGGAATTGAAGACGGCGCTGACCGTGCACGCGCACAAGTTCTCCAAGTCGGCGCAGGAAAAGATCACCAAGGCGGGCGGCAAGTTCGAGGTCTTGCAGTAATGTTCGAAAAGCTGGCGAACATCTTCCGGGTTCCAGATCTGCGCAAGCGGGTGCTGTTTACGCTCGGCTTGCTGGCGGTGTACCGCATTGGCGGCCACATTCCTACGCCGGGGATCAACGCCGACCGCCTGGCGCAGTTCTTCGAGCAGAACCGCGGCACCATGCTCGGTTTCGTGGACCTGTTCAGCGGCGGCAACCTGCGCCGCTTGACGATTTTCGCCCTGGGCATTATGCCCTACATCACCGCCTCGATCATCTTGCAGTTGCTGACCGTGGTTTATGAGCCGCTGGCCAAGCTGCAGAAAGAGGGCGAGCTGGGGCGGAAGAAGATCACTCAGTGGACGCGTTATCTCACTGTCGTTTTGAGCGCGGTGCAATCGTTCGGCATCGCCCTCAGCCTGGAGAAGGCGGGCGATTTCGTCAACAATCCGGGAGTGGGTTTCACCCTGATGACCATGCTGACCCTGACCACGGGCAGCGCCTTCATCATGTGGCTCGGCGAGCAGATTACCGAGCGCGGTATCGGCAACGGCATGTCCCTGCTGATTTTCTCCGGCATTGTGGTTGGCTTGCCGCGCGGCGTTGCCGATCTTATCGAGAAAGCGAAAAACGGAACCTGGGGTGCGCTGACCCCGATTCTCATGGCCGCGCTGCTCGTCTTCATGATTGCGGTAGTCGCGTTCATCGTATTTGTCGAACGCAGTGAACGGCGCATTCCGGTGCAGTACGCCAAGCGCGTCGTGGGACGGAAAGTTATGGGCGGCCAGTCCACTCACCTCCCGTTGCGCGTCAACGCCGGCGGCGTGATGCCGGTCATTTTCGCCTCCTCGATCCTGGCTTTGCCCCAGATGCTGGCCACTCCCTTGAAAAACAACCGGGTCATCGGGCCCATCCTGGACGCGATGCGATGGGGAGAGCCGCTGTACACGCTGCTCTACTGCCTGGGCATCATCTTCTTTGCTTACTTTTACATTTCCATCGTCTTCAACCCGAACGAGGTTGCGGACAATATGAGGAAGTACGGCGGGTTTATTCCGGGCATTCGACCGGGCAAGCGCACGGCGGATTTCATCAATGACGTGCTCACCCGGATTACGCTGGTGGGCGGGCTCTACCTGATCGTAATCTCGCTAATCCCGGAGTGGATGATTGCCGGCATCAAGCTGAATCACCTGCCGCTCGTCGGAGCGTTTTTCGAACGCCTCCCAGCGTGGGTCACGAACGGCTTGGGCGTAAACTTCTATTTTGGCGGCACCTCGCTGCTGATTGTGGTGGGCGTTGCCATGGATACCGTCACCCAGATTGAGGCGCAACTGATCATGCGGCACTATGACGGGTTCACGCCGCGCAGCGGCCGGATCCGCGGACGGCGGATATGGTAAGGCAGTTCTCAGTTCCCGGTTCTCAGTAAACCCGAATCGTGGTTTTTCTGAGAACTGAGAACTAAGAACTGGGAACTGAAGTTTGTGGGCGCGGAGAAGCAGTTCTTCCGCGGGAGGAAATACGAATAAAGGGGCTATGGCGATGGCCGTAGAAACCGCTCGTAAGGTAGGGCCTGTGGTTATGCTCGGACCTCCGGGTGCCGGCAAGGGAACCCAGGCCAAGAAGATGGCTGAGCATTACGGCATTCCGCAAATCTCCACCGGAGATCTTTTGCGCGAGCATGTACGGCGCGGAACCGAGCTGGGGATCAAGGCCAAAGCCATCATGGAGCGCGGCGAACTGGTGCCCGACGAGTTGCTGTACGGCATGGTGGCTGACCGGCTGCGGGAACCGGATTGCCGGCCCGGGTTCATCCTGGATGGATTTCCCCGAACCGCCGCTCAAGCGGGATGGCTCGACGCCTTCCTGGAAAAAGAGCTCTTTGATAAATCGGAGAAGTGTCCGCCGGTTGTGATCCAGCTGAACGTCGACTATACTCAATTATTGTTACGGCTTACCGGGCGGCGTTCCTGTCCCACCTGCGGAACGATCTACAACATCCACTTTCAACCACCTCGGGTCAACGAGTTGTGCGATCTGGACGGCTCCAAACTGGTGCAGCGCAACGACGATCGCCAGGAAGTGATCACCGGGCGCCTGGCGGCCTACGAGGCCCAGACCAAGCCGCTGGCGGAGTATTACCAGGCCAGGGGCCGGCTGGTTGGGCTCAATGCCGATCGCGACGTGGAAGAGATCATGGCGGAGATTTTCGGCATCCTGGACAGCCACGCGGCGAAATGATGAGTGCTGGAGGGGATCGGATCGTTCGCAAGTCGCCGCAAGAGATCGAAAAGATGCGGCACAGCGGACACATTGTCCGCGAAGTGCTGGATCGGGTTCGCCAGCTGGTGAAGCCGGGCGCGACTACGATGGATCTGGAGCGGGCGGCCGATAAGCTGATCGCCGATTTCGGGGCCAAGCCTGCTTTCAAGGGGTATTACGGTTTTCCCTGTGTGCTGTGCACCTCGGTGAACGAGGAGATCGTGCACGGCATTCCTTCGGAAAAGCGGGTGCTCAAGCCGGGCGAAATCGTCTCCATCGACTGCGGGGTGGTTTTCGATGGCTATTACGGAGACGCGGCCATCACGGTTCCGGTGGGAGAAACGCTTTCGCCGGAGTTGAAGAAACTGCTCGAAGTCACCGAAGCTTCGCTGTACAAGGGAATTGAGCAGGCGCGGATCGGGAATACGGTTGGGCATGTCGGCTCCGCGATTCAGAAGCATGTGGAAGCCAACGGCTTTAGCGTGGTCCGCGAGTTTGTCGGCCACGGTATCGGAACCAAGTTGCACGAAGCGCCCCAGATTCCGAACTTCGGCAAGAAAGGCCAGGGCGCGGAGCTGACCGAAGGCATGGTGCTTGCGATCGAGCCGATGGTGAATTCCGGGCGTCCCGAAACCAGGGTGCTGAGCGACAAGTGGACCGCGGTGACGCTGGACGGCAGCTGCAGCGCGCATTTCGAGCACTGCGTGGCAGTGACGCAGCAAGGGCCTGTGATTTTGACCCAATAAACAAGCTCTTAGCTGTTAGCTCTTGGCTCTTAGCAAACCTAAGCGCCGGAGGCTAAGAGCCAAGAGCTAAGAGCCAAGAGCTAAGAGCCAAGAGCCAAGAGCTTTCAAGGAGTCGATGAGTAAAGAAGACGCGATTGAAGTCATGGCAGTCGTGGTCGAGCCGCTGCCCAACGCTATGTTCCGAGTGGAATTGGAAAACAAACACCAGGTGCTGGCGCACGTTTCCGGCAAGATGAGGAAAAACTTTATCCGCATCTTGCCGGGAGACAAGGTCGCCGTCGAGCTTTCTCCGTACGACCTGAATCGCGGACGGATTGTGTATCGGTATAAGTAGAACAAGCGCCGAGCTGCGCTCGGCGGACGGGCGAGTCGCCCGTCCCCACATGGAAACTGAGAATAAGTTATGAAAGTACGAGCATCGGTAAAGAAGATTTGCGACAAGTGCAAGGTCATCCACCGCAAGGGTGTGGTGCGGGTGATTTGCGTTAACTCCAAACATAAACAGCGCCAGGGCTAAGTTGGAAATCCCCACTCTAGCCGCAACAGACGCGGCTAGAATGGGGCACCCGGCCAGGAGAGGTTAAGAACAATGGCACGTATTGCAGGCGTCGATCTTCCGCGCCAGAAGCACATCAACATCGCGCTGACGTATATCTATGGCATCGGTCATCCGCGCGCCAGCCGCCTCTGCGATGAGGCCAAGGTCGAGCCCATGAAGAAGGTGCAAGACCTGAGCGAAGAAGAGGTCAACCGCATCCGCACGGTTATTGAGGCCGAAGGGCTGGTGGAAGGCGATCTCCGCAAGGAAGTTTCGATGAACATCAAGCGGCTCATCGAAATAGGCTCCTATCGCGGATTCCGCCACCGCCGTAACCTGCCGGTTCGCGGCCAGCGCACCCACACGAATGCCCGGACGCGTAAGGGTCCGCGCAAGGGAACGGTGGCACAGAAGAAGAAGGCGACGGCGAAAACGTAAGAACCG
>Ga0070708_100003543_pt1 | contig 12232 bp, 8 predicted proteins | sample KBSK5503metaG_FD_65469 | JGI IMG/M metagenome (GOLD analysis project Ga0070708, IMG submission 65469) | Corn, switchgrass and miscanthus rhizosphere microbial communities from Kellogg Biological Station, Michigan, USA - KBS K5-50-3 metaG | ecosystem: Host-associated > Plants > Roots >...
AGGTATATTTCAATTTCCTGGACCGGCAGGCTCCGCAATGGCAGTACCATGCAGCGGGAGCGGATTGTAGGCAGCAACTCTCCGGCGTTTTCAGCCAACAAAAAAATCGTGGCAAATTCTGGAGGTTCTTCCAGGACTTTGAGCAGCGAGTTCGCTGCTTCCTTCATAAAAGCTGAATCGGTGAAGATGAAGACCCGCTCTCGGGCTTCGGCCGGACGAAAATAGATAGTATCGATCACCCGCCGCACTTGATCGACCTTGATCATCATCTGCGGCGGGTCCGGTGGAATGACCAGGACGTCGGGATGGCTCTGGATGAACAACCGAGTCTCTTTTTTCTCGGTTTCCTTAAGACTCTCACGGGCCTCCACGGCTTCAGCGGAGCGCGATTCGAGGTCTTCTATCTGAGCAATGCGAACGCAGTTCGAGCACTCACCACAGAAATCAGGAAGTCCATCTGTGTTACGTTGCTTCAGGCAATTCGCGGCTCGGGCAAACATGGTGGCGAGCGTGTACTTACCTGACCCAACTGGACCGGAGAGAATCACAGCATGCGGAAAGCGCTCGCGAGCAAGCATCTCGCGCATTCTGAGCACTGTTTCTGAGTTGCCTTGGAAGTCGGAAAAAGACATGTATTCTCGGTACTCCTGTTAGCTTCCCCTGTTAACTTCGAAGAGCTGACCAACGCAGCGGATTTCCACTTCCGCCTTCACCCCTTAGTTCGATCGAGCCGTGTGTAATCCGGGGATGAACCCGGTTTCCATTGACCTCTACTCGCTGGAGGTGCTTTGCTTCTTCGGCTGCAATGCTCAGGCGTATACTCCATGTGTTTCGCGTTGAGGGGTTATACCAGCCTTCGTAACCTCGCGCAGACTTTGCCAACCCCAAAAGCGGTGAATCAAATTTGAACGACGCCAGTGGCAGTGTAGGAGCTAGAATTACACCCGAGTCGGTGAATTCGAGTCCCAGCAGCTTTGCCAATGAGAACAGCGGGCAAGCGTGGGTATGCATGTTCAGCACAGGAAAATCAGTCCATCCAAAAGGAGGGCCTCCGGTCGTCTGGCCCGGATGCTTGCTGGAAGCTGAGTTGAGCACGTCGGGTCCGCTCCAGGCTCCATACCATATTTCCGGAAACACTTCGGCATGGCGGGCGAATGAATTCTTCTTCCATTCATCCCAGGCCATCGCGCCATCGACGCGGGCGAGGGCCCAGATGAGCGTCTGATTGAGCGAAGGCCACACGCCGCCAGCTATGGATGTCCCCGGCTCCGTCTTCCACACTCCAGTTGCAATCCTGTCCGGGCTGTCGTTGATCTGAATTGCGCCTATGGGAGATGGCCGCCGCAGTTCGTGATCGATGCTCTGGACAAGCACGCGCGTTTGTTCGTCGTCGGTGATTCCACCGATGATCGCCCAGGGCTGAGGCTCAATCCACATTCCTTTTTCTCCCAGCCATCCTTGCGTAGGCCCAAGCCAGGCGCGACGAAACCACTTGCCTGTCCACTGTTGCCGGACCGCGTCCTTGTGTTCCTGCGCTTTGCGGCGAATCCCTGTTGCAATGCGGCCATCGTCCCCTGCATAGGTCAGCATGAGCGCGTAGTAATCGAAGACGTAGGCTGCCATCGCAGAGTTAAGCACGCTTTCGCTCTTTTCCCGGCATTCGTTGAGTGACGCCTGCGGGACCCATCCCATGACCAGCGCATCATTCCAGTCGTCCTGAAGCATTCGCATGATCCCGTGCTGACCGGTCTTGACGTCTTCGTTCAAGTGGCGATAGCACCGCGCCAGCAGTCCGCGTACCGAATCCCTGCCCGCATTGGGTCCGTAAGCCGCCACGACGTCCGAATCGAGGAACGTAGTATCGCGGGTCGCCAATATGTATTCGCTCACCGCCCAAAGAAGCCACATCGGCATATCACTGGAGTTATCGCTGGTAGTCGGCATGGGCATGCCGAAGCCCACGATTCCGTAAGGGATGGATCCGTCGGGCCTGACTTCCTTCAAGGTGTAGCGCAGAACTTCCTGAACAATCTCCGGGTCGCTGAAGAGGAACGGAAGCACATGTTGCAGCGGATCGCGGGCGGCGCCCTGAAATCCCATCACATACTGATAAATACTGGCTTGCGAAAGAATGTGCTGGTGGAAAAAACTGTCATAGGTGAGACCGCTACGAAGATAGTAGTGGTTCCACGTGACTTCCCGCTCCACCCACGGTTCGGCCTCCGTATTGAATCGGAGACCCCCTTTCTTCCACTGATTGCTGGAATCTGCCCATGCGCTGTGAGCGCTGCTGCGATACTTGGCGACCAGCGAGTCCAGGTCGGAACCTTGCGGCAAGTAGCCATAGAGAAAAGTGAGGGTACGGCTCTCGCCTGGTTTGAGATGCAGTTTGCGCTCTAGCAAGAGAGCGCTTTCCGTGCCGGTCTTGCTAAGATCTCCGTCAAGTTCACGGTCGAGTCCGTCCGGGTGATTCACGCCGCCGGCCTCAAAGAAGTCCTTGCCATTGGTCGTAATTCCATCCGCTGCGGCATCGAGGGATACGAGAAACGTCGGCGGAGGGTTGAGGTCTTCGAACGCCGCCTGCTTCGGGGCATTCTTGTCAGGTGGAGTTAGAAAATCATTCGGGTTCTTCTCCAGGTAGGCGACCGTTGCCTGAAACTGGCGTTCCTCTGCTTCCGAGCGGCCCAGGAATTCCTTGGTTTCCAGCAAGCCAGCGCCATTTTCGATTCTGCGAAAGTGATGGGCAAATCGTGCTCCAGACTCCCGCCGCCATTCCGTCATGCTCTTCCCGGCAAATCCCATCATGAAAGAACGGAACGAAAACTGGTAGACGTGGCAACCCCAATGCTCAATCCAGCGTAGCTTCGCTTCGGCATCGCCACGATTAGTGACGCGGACTTGCGATATCAATACTGGATCGTCACCAAACGGCGCGAAAATAACGTGATCGACCGTGTAGTCCTTGCTCGCGACCTGCTTACGGAAATAGCCTATCCCGAAAATACGATCGAAGTTCGTAGCATTTCCCGGATAAAGCGTGCTCAACATCATCTTGCCATCTGTGAGATAACCGAAACCGCCGCCGAAAAAGCCCTGGCCGGGAGCATAGTCATTCAAGAATTTCGGGGCGCCTTCATCCTGGCGTACACGAACGTGACCGTAATTAGAGACAACCGCAACTAGCCGATCATTGCCAACCTGATGAACGTGCTCTGTAGACGAGAGCATGCCGGGATTTACTTCCGTTACCGCCTTGGGATCGTGAATCTGGTCGCAGGTGTAGTGGAAGGCGGGAAGACCAAATTGATCTTCGATCCATTCCCCGAAATGGCCTGCCCCATAAGCTTTCTGTCGAGTCGAGCCAGCGCTGGACGCTGGACTCGGTGGCGACTGCGACCAAGCCTCAGGCACAAACTTGGCTCCTGCTGCAGCCAGTGTCGCGCGAGTTAGGAATTGTCTGCGATCAACGGGCATTGTTAGCTCTTCCCGGAGTTTTCACTAGATCTAATTTTCCGCGAACGATCTCCAGGATCTTGGCGTGAGTCTGGTCTGGGGTGCCGCGAGCATCCACCACAAATACCCTCTCTGGCTCGCGTTTAGCGATTTCCATGTAAGCAGTGTGTACGCGAGCAAAGAACGCACGGTTCTCCCGCTCAAAGCGGCCCTCGTTCGAGGCATCAGCGTTGCGGCTGGTGTTGACCTGATTGCGGCGACGGGCACGCTCGACGCTGGCAGCCACATCCGAATCCATAAGGATCGTGAGATCAGGTTTCAAATCCGCGCACAGGACACGATGTAATTCCAGGACGACCGCACTACCCAGCTTTCGCCCCCCGCCCTGGTACGCTTCGCTCGAATCGGTAAAACGGTCGCACAGCACTGTCTGACCATCCGCCAGCGCGGGAAGAATGATCTCGTGAAGATGTTGCGCACGCGACGCGAACATCAAAGCCAGCTCGGCCATTGGAGTGAGTCCAGAGGTCCGCGTATCCAGCAGCAGTTGCCTGATCTTTTCGCCTGTTGCCGTTCCCCCGGGTTCTCGCGTGACCACGACCGAGCATCCCTGTTTGCGTAGCTTGTCCGCAAGCCGTTCCATCTGCGTACTCTTGCCGCATCCATCGAGACCTTCAAAGGTTATGAATTTGCCGCGTCGTGAACTCACGCAGAGATGATACAGGAGGGGTTTGTTAGGGTGACGACGGTCGATGTTGGCTGCTATATTCAAACGTTTGCATACGGAGGTTTCATGAAGATCCCCCGCAGCTGTGCCGCAATATTCTTTGTTGCAGTAGTGTCCGCTTTACTGCAGGGAGCGACTGGTTCTGCACCTCACATCAGCATCACCCTGAATGCCTCCGACGCGCCGCGGAAAATATTCCATGCGCAACTGACGATTCCCGCCACCCCAGGGACCCTAACTCTCTACTACCCGAAGTGGATTCCCGGAGAGCACGCACCCAGCGGGCCGGTCATAGATCTTGGCGGCTTACAGTTCACCGGCAATGGCCAGATTCTCAAGTGGCGCCGAGCTCTGGACGACAACTGGACGATCCATGTCGAGGTCCCAGGCGGGGTCCAGGAAGTGCACGCCAGCCTCGATTTTCTTTCCCCCGCATCTGCGGAAACCGCCCTCTTCTCGGCGGGCGCCTCTGCAACCGATAAACTCGCGGTGATCAGTTGGAACCAGGTGTTGCTCTATCCCAAAGGCTGGACTGCTGACCAACTCACCTATTCCGCGTCCGTGCGCCTTCCTTCGCAATGGAAATTCGGCACGGCACTGCCAGTGTCGTCGCAGTCAGGAGATGAGATTCATTTCAGTCCGGTTTCACTGTATACGCTCGTTGATTCTCCGATCATCACTGGAGAGTACCTCAAAGTTGTTCCACTCAACCAGGGACAGAATCCTCCGGTAGAGATGGATATTGCCGCCGACAGTCCCACCGCTCTCGATGCGCCACCGGAGGTGTGGGAAAACTACCGCAATCTGGTGAAGCAAGCCGGCCTCCTGTTTGGCGCGACACATTATCGGGACTACCACTTCCTGTTCACCTTGAGCGATCACGTGGCTCACTTTGGCCTGGAACACCATGAATCGAACGACAGCCGAACAGAAGAGCGCACGCTGATTGATTCCGAACTCAGAATTGAGCACGCATCGCTGTTGCCGCACGAATACGTTCACTCATGGAATGGGAAATTCCGCCGCCCAGCCGATCTGACCACTTCCGATTATCAGCAAACCATGCAAGACGATCTTCTATGGGTGTACGAAGGACTAACCCAATATCTGGGCGAGATTCTTCCCGCCCGCAGCGGTTTGTGGACTCCCGAGCAGTTTCGTGAGGAGTTGGCCCGAGTTGCTGCGCAGCTTGATCACCGTCCCGGCAGGTCTTGGCGGAACCTTCAGGACACCGCGGACGCGGCTGCACAGCTTTATTACTCACCCAAAGACTGGGAGTCGTGGCGGCGCGAAACTGATTTCTACGAGGAAGACGAACTGAATTGGCTGTGGGTCGATACGATCATTCGTACCCAGAGCAAAGGCCGGAAGTCCATTGATGATTTTTGCCGCATCTTTCACGGCCCGCCCAGCACGGCACCAATGGTAAAGACTTACACCTTCGATGACGTTGTGAGTGCGTTAAATCAAGTGGTCCCTTACGACTGGCGTGGCTTCTGGACCGAGCGACTGACGAACCATGGCCCCAGCGCTCCGTTGGGCGGGATCGAAGGCAGCGGATGGAAGTTGGTGTACGACGAGAACCGCTCGGAAATGATGCGTGCCCGGGAAGACGACCGCGGCGAGATCAATGCGTCGTTTTCGGTTGGCTTAATTCTCGACTCCTCGTGTCGGGTGTCGCATGACAACACTTGTCGTTACGATGGCGAGATCATAGATACGATCGAAGGAATGGACGCGGCCCGCGCAGGTATCGGGCCTGGCATGAAGGTCATTGCGGTCAATGGGAGACGTTTCACACCCCAAGTTTTTCGCGACGCTCTGTGGGCGAGCAAGAACAGCTCGCAACCCCTGCAGTTGCTGGTCGAAAATACCGACTACTTCCGCACTTTCAATCTCGACTATCACGGAGGAGAGAGGTATCCGCACCTGGTGCGCGACGAGTCGAGGTCCGACATACTCAGCGATATCATTCGTGCGCACTGAGCCGAGAAGGCAGTGGAAGAGCGGCGCTTCAGCGCCGCATTGAAATCGGGCGACTGGGAAGGGCACGACTTCCAGTCGTGCCGTTTATCGCCGTTGCATTCCCGTCGGCACGACTGGAAGTCGTGCCCTTCCCCAATATCTGCGAGCCTTTCGAACTCCGAGTCATCTGCCTTCTCACCCCGCATCCACGACGCTCTCGAACAAATCTGTCTCTTGGCTCACTGCGCCGCTCCGCACTGAAGCTGCCAGGTGATACATCTCACGCCTTCCCCGCTGGCGTGTGTTTTTTTCAAAAAGCGGCCACAGCGGAGCCTGGGTTTTATGGGCTTTGAAAGCAGTGATTTTTGTTTCCAAATGATCGCCAATGTCAAGGACCGCGGTGCAGGGAGAGAACGTAATCGGCTGCCGGTTAGGCAAGGCAAATTCCGCGGTCGCAAAGTACAGCTTCTGTGTCTGGTGCGGAGACAAACCGTTCCCAAGTTGGTCCGCATACCGATTCGCGCGTCCGGCCCAGTGGAACGCGAGCGTGGCGAAAATTCCGGCCATTGAATGGTCGGGATGCCCAGTCACCCCGCCTTCCGGACCTAACGTAAGCATCACATGCGGGCGAAACTGGCGAACATGCAGAGTCAGTTCATAAACCACCCGGTTCAGGTCTTGCCGGTAGAGTTGTCCGTCGGGGTAGTCGAGAATCACGGGCCGCGAAACCCGCAAAATTTCGCATGACGCCGCAAACTCCTGCTTGCGGAGGTCGGCGAGATCCTTGTCCGTCCGCGCTGCGCCACGATACGATGCCGCTTGGCCCGGCGTCAGGCAGATCGCACAGGTTTCGACTCCGCGGTCGCTGTACGTTCGCAGCGTGCCGCCGAAGTTTCCTGCCTCATCATCCGGATGCGCCGTGACACACATCAGACGAAACATCCGCTGATTGTATCGGATGTGCAGTACTTGGCAGAAACTGTGCAATTTCTTGCGGTAATAGAAAAAACTTCGAGAAAAGCTGCATCCAAAATAGAATGGGCGAGTGGTCGCCGGCTTATGCACGTTCTTATCACCTCCGACACGCTAAACGGAATCTGGACCTACACCCGCGAGTTGGTTTCCGGGCTCATCACCCGCGGATTGCGCGTGACCCTCGTGAGCTTCGGGGAGATTCCGATGCCGGAGCAGACCTCCTGGATGGAGCGCTTGCATGGCCTTGAGTATCATCCAACTGCATTTCGTTTGGACTGGATGCAGGAAGGGCGGCAGGATTTTCAGGATGCGTCCAGCTATCTCTGTTCTCTAGTGAAAGACATCAAGCCAGATCTCTTTCACTCCAATCACATGGGTCACGGAGCGCTGCCGGTCCGCATCCCGAAAATCGTTGTGGCGCATGGTGACCTGGTCACTTGGTGGAAGGCGGTCCACGGACGCGAGCCGAAAGATGGCGCTTGGCTGCGCTGGTACCGGCGGACGATTGCGGAGGGACTCTCGGAAGCCGCTGCAGTGGTTGCTCCAAGCGAGTGGATGTTGAACACGATTCGCTCAAGCTATTACGGCGGGGCGCGGGAAACAGTGATCCATAACGGCCGCAATCCGATCTTTTTCAATCCCTACGTGACCAAGGAAGACACGGTACTCGCCATCGGGCGACTGCTTGATCCAGCCAAGCAGGTGAACCTGCTCACTGAGCAAGCCCATCCCGTGCCAGTGTGCATTGTGGGCGCCGACGCCGTCGAGCAGACATTCAAAGTTCCGGTTCGCGCGGACGTGAGATTTAGCGACGGCAATGCGGGCGTTGCGCTACGAGGGCCGCAGTCTGAATCGCAGTTGCGACTGCTTTACAGCCGGGCGGCAATCTATGCTGGGACGTCCCGCTATGAGCCTTCTGGCATGGCAATCCTCGAAGCCGCGCTTTCACGTTGCGCGCTAATCTTGAACGATATTCCTTCGCTTCGCGAAATCTGGGGCCCGGCCGCCGTCTATTTCCGGACGAACGATGCGGACAGCCTGGCTGAAGCCGTGCGCATCCTCAGCAACGATCCCCAAATGCGGCGCAACTTTGCCAACCGCGCATTCCAGCGGGCGCGCGAGTCATTTAACGCTCATCGCATGACCGACAATTACATTCAGCTCTATCGTAGCGTCTTCGCTCACAAGACCCAGGCGGCATGAACCGTCGTCCCTCGCTGGCAGCCACTCCAGTGAAGCTGGTATCTTCTTAAGTGCTCTTATCTATTGGAGGCAGTATGTCCGCAGTCAAAATCACTGTTAGAAAAAACGGCCCTTATCGCGTAGAGGCTCCAGAAGGCTCTATCGAACTTTTCGATGCTGACGGCAACAAATACGACCTAACCGGCAAGCCTGCATTTTCGCTCTGCCGCTGTGGAGGGTCGGTCAACAAACCCTTCTGTGACGGCACCCATAGCAAGACCGGCTTCCAGGGAGCAGAATCCGCGGTGAAGAAAGCGGAAGAGAGCGGCAGTCCCCTGAAACCTTTAACGTAGGGTACGAACTAAAGCCTTGGAGCGTGAAGCCTGGGACCGCTTTAACACGATTATGGAAGACTCGAACGACAACGACAAAGAGCTCGGAATGCGGTGCGGCATCACCCGTCGTGACTTTTTGAACGGAGTTGCACTAACCGCTGGCGCCGCGATCCTTCCGCCTCACCTGCTGGCAGCCCTCCAGCATGATCTTGATCCAGAGAAATCTCCCGGCTACTATCCTCCCGCTCTCATCGGCCTGCGCGGAAGCCATGTGGGTGCGTTCGAAGTGGCTCACAGTGTCCGAGATGGCGACTTCTGGGAGAAAGCCGGAAAACCTGCTGAAACTGGAGAGACATTCGACCTAATCGTAGTAGGTGGCGGCATCAGTGGACTCTCAGCCGCCCACTTCTTTCGCAAGGCAAATCCCAAAGCGCGCATTCTGATTCTCGAAAACCACGACGACTTTGGCGGCCACGCCAAGCGAAATGAATTCACGATTGGTGATCGCAGGCTTCTGGGTTTCGGTGGAACTTTTTCGATCGAAAGCCCTGCGCCCTACAGCTCAGTTGCCAAGAGCGTGGTAGAGGAGCTCGGAATCGACGTAGCGTCCTATCCCAAGTACGTTTCCAAAGGGCTTTATCGTTCCCTCGGTTTGCTTCCCAGCATCTTTTTCGACAAACAAACATTTGGCACTGACAAGCTGACTGTAAACCCGGCGCCGTTTGGTGGCGGCGAAAGCGGTGATGCGAACGCCGCTTCGGTCGATACATGGAAGCGCTTCCTGGCCGAGGCGCCACTCTCCCACGCGGCTGGGCAGGACCTGCAAAGGCTCATATTCAACCCCGACGATTACCTGCCCGGGCTGAGCTCGGTCGAGAAGAAACAACGGTTGGCGCAAATCAGCTATGCCAAGTTCCTTACCGATCTCGCTCACGTCAGTGGAGAGATCGTGAAGCTCTACCAGGCTGCGCCACAGCCCTTATTCGGAGTTGGAATTGATGCAGTCTCGGCCCAGGATGCGTGGGGACTTGGTTTGCCAGGCTTTGCCGGGATGAAACTGGACCCCGCGCCGGGCAAGGGAATGAATCGCGATGCTATTCCGAACGCTGAAGCGGAAAAGTATTTCTTTCACTTCCCGGATGGCAACGCATCGATTGCGCGCCTGCTGGTTCGTAGCTTAATTCCAGCGGCGATTCCCGGAAGTTCGGCTACAGACGTAGTCACCGCGAAAGCGAACTACGCTAAGCTCGATGAATCTGCATCTCCCATCCGAATCCGGCTAAACAGTACCGCGGTGCGGGTGAAACACCTCGGCGATCCGGCTACAGCAAAAGAAGTCGAGATTACATACTCGCGCCTGGGCAAGCTCTACAACGTGCGCACGCCCCTCGCCGTGCTTGCATGCTGGAACATGGTTATCCCATACATCTGTTCTGAGCTGCCCGAAAAACAGAAGCAGGCGTTGCACTCGTCGGCCAAGGTCCCGCTGCTCTATACGAATGTGGTGCTTCGCAACTGGACTTCGTTTCAGAAGCTCGGAGCAAGCTCCGTGTATGCGCCCGGCTCCTACCATTCTGCTTTTACTCTGGACCTGCCCGTAAGCATCGGTGACTACCACTGTTCTACTTCGCCCGATCAGCCGATCTTGATCCACATGATGAAGACACCGTGCCAACCAGGTTTGCCCGCGCGCGATCAGCACCGCTTGGGTCGGATCGAGCTGTTCACGACCGACTTCGAAACTATTGAGCGCAAAATTCGCGACCAACTTGCCCGCACGCTCGGCCCGGGAGGCTTCGATCCAGCCCGCGACGTTGCCGCAATCACCGTAAACCGCTGGCCGCACGGCTACGCGTATGAATACAACTCACTGTTCGACAAGTTCTGGCTCGAGGGAGGAGAAATCCCCTGCGAGGTAGCACGGCAGCCCTTCGGCCGGATTACGATTGCGAACGCCGACGCCGGGGCCTACGCCTACACCGATGGCGCAATTGATCAAGCATGGAGAGCGGTGCAGGAGATCTTGAAGGCAGCAGCGCAGCCGGAAGCCGCATCTGCTAGGTCGTAGCAGCGATTAAAGAAAATCGGGAAGGGCGCGGCTTCTAGCCGTGCCGCACAGACATCCCCAGACTCTTGCAGCACGGCTGAAAGCCGTGCCCTGACACGAACCACTCAGTGAATTGTCTTGGTCTTCCGCGACATGTAATCCATCAGCAGATACTGCCCTAGCGTGTACGGCGTCGTGAAATAGGCCTTGCCGCGGCACATCTCCGTGACTTTTTGCACAAATTGCACCAGGCCGTAGTCCGAAGCCAGCATGAAAGTGTTAATCATCACCCCAGCGCGCTTGCACTTGGAAACTTCTTCGAGGGTCTGGCTCACGACCAGCGGATCGAGGCCAAAAGCATTCTTATAAATGCGGCCATCTTCAAGTGTGAGTGCCGAGGGTTTGCCATCGGTAATCATGACGATCTGCTTCATGTCCTTGCGCTGCCGCTGGAGAATGCGTTTGGCCAGGCGCAGGCCCTCTCGGGTATTGGTGTAATAGGGGCCAACCTTCACACGGGCGAGCTGAGACAGCGGAACTTCTTCGGCGGAATCGTGAAACAGGATCAGTGAGAGCGAATCTCCGGGATACTGAGTTCTCAGCAGATGCGATAGGGCCATGGCGACTTTCTTCGCGGGAGTGAAGCGGTCTTCGCCGTACAGAATCATGGAGTGCGAGCAGTCGAGCATCAGCACGGTCGCGCAAGAAGACTGATACTCGCACTGATGAACTTGCAAATCGGAATACTCGATATTCAGCGGCAGCGACAGTCCCTCCCGCTGAATAGCACTCGAAAGCGTGGCCGTGATGTCCAGGTTCAGCATGTCCCCAAACTCATACCGCCGCGATGCGCCGCAGGCCTCAATTCCAGTGGCCATATCGCGGGTGTCATGGCGGCCGAAGCTCGATTTGCCTAGCGATCCGAGCAGATCACGCAACGTTTTGTATCCGAGGAAGTCCAGGCTCTTGTCGGTAATTTCGAATCGCGCCTGCGGCTGAGCGTCGCCGACCTGACCTCCGGCACCGGAGCGCTGTGTAGGATCATGAGGCTGGTCAATGCTGATGTAATCCTCCTGCTGCATGCGCTCAATCAACTGCTCGATCAACTCGTCCAACGATCCTTCGGCCTGCATCTGCTGCAACTGCTCCCGCAGTTCGTCATTCAATAGATCGCTTTCGAGCAGAGCCTGCTCAATCGCTCGCCGCAGCTCGTCCAAAGTATGTTCACCGTTGGGAGGATCATAATAGGAAAGATAATCCTGAAAACCGCTCTGCAGAAGATAGTCAGAGAGTGCGCTGAGCAGGTCTTCCATGCTCATTTCTCCGGTCGGGTCGGGAAAGTACTTGCTGTAGCGGATGCGGCGCATAAAAGCTGTCAGCCATCCGCTCTTAGCTATCAGCCAGAGCAAAACGGTGAAGCGAGTTGATTTTGCTGACAGCCGATGGCTGATAGCTGACAGCTCAGTTCAACGGCCTTCTCGGCCGATACGGCCCCTCTTCACGCTCAAACGGTTTCTCAGCAACTCTCGGGGCTTTTTCTCCTGCCGT
>Ga0070708_100003544_pt1 | contig 12232 bp, 10 predicted proteins | sample KBSK5503metaG_FD_65469 | JGI IMG/M metagenome (GOLD analysis project Ga0070708, IMG submission 65469) | Corn, switchgrass and miscanthus rhizosphere microbial communities from Kellogg Biological Station, Michigan, USA - KBS K5-50-3 metaG | ecosystem: Host-associated > Plants > Roots >...
CGCGAAGCGACGGGCAATCCGCGAGCTCTCGTCGCCGGGCCGGCCTCGGAGACAGATCACGAGCACCACCAGGCCGCCAAGCCAAACGCCGGCCACGGCCACGTGGAGCCATTGGACGAAGACATTGAAGAAGACCGCTCCGCTCGCCGCGGCATGGCTGGTGGCCGCGTCAGCAAACATTGCGGCGACGACCGCACCGCCCAGAAGAAGCAAGCCGATGTGGGTTGGCGGAGCGCGTTGTGCCAGCCAAACCACCATTCCACCCGCGACGAGGAGCGGAATGCCCCGTAAGAGCAGGCCGCTCCCGAGGGAGGTCCCCACCAGGCCGCCGATGCCGATCCCAGCTTCGACCATCTGCCAACCCACAACCACCGCCAACCCTACGATGCTCGTGAGCCAGGCCAGGGTTGCCACCCGCAGCGTAAGCGGCGGTGGGGTCGGGAAGATGACGGCTGCGACGAAAGCCGCACCCAGGGTGATCATCAACCCCGCGTAGAGCAGCCATCGCCCGGCGATGGCGACGGGGGAGAGCGACGAGGTCCCCGCTTCCTGCGACGCGCCTGCAGTCTCCGCCTGCGGCGGCGCAACCCCCACGCCGAATGCAAACGACCCCGAAGCGAGGTGGCCGTCCACGGACGACACCGTTCGCCACGCGACGGTGTAGACCCCCGGTTTCAATGCGGCGAGTGAGACGCGAAGCTCCGGAGGCGCCCCCGCGACGGCTTCGGCGTTCCCCGCCGTCACCGACTGGCCCCCCGCGTCGAGCACCTTGATCGAGCTGAGGGCCGGATCGGGCGCCTCGGTAAAGGTGATCGTCACTTCCTTTGGTGCGGAGGTGAGGTTTGCCCCGGCCGAAGGGTCGGATGAGACGAGCAGCGCATGGGCCGCCACCGGGCTTGCCAGACCGATGAGGGCGGCGAGTGCCAGCCCCCCGGCCATGGCGATCCAGCCGCGCGGTGGCCTCCCGCGCGGGGACTTCGTCATGGGAAGCCTCATTGGTCTCCTAGGCCGATGATGGGCGACGATTGCGAATGGACAGGAAGAGCGCGGCGGTTCCCACAACGAGGCCCAGACCGCCAATCACGATCCCGGCGATCAGGGCGCGGGTTGCCGCCTCCGCCGTTGCGTCGGTGTTGGTGCGATCTGTGGCGATCCGGGCATCGATGCGGGCGAGGCGCGTGCTGATGTCACCCAAAGCCGGGAGCTTCGAGGGAAACTGGACCGGGACCGATTCGACGACCGTGTCAAAAGTCGACTCGCTCGACGCGACCGTTTCATCGATGGCCTGCGCGTGGATCGTGCCGGCAACGTGAAACGTGTAGTCGCCGGGTGCGGTGGGAATGATCGTGGCCTCGTAGTCGCCGCGGATACCCAGACCGGTGTCCGCGTCGAACGTTGGAACAAGGGACATCGGATCGGACTGCAGGTTGCCGCTGCTGACCACCACCTTCATATCATCCGCGGAGAGGTCGCTGACAGGGTTCCCGCTCTTGTCCTTGACGACGACCTGGACGGCGTTCTCCTCACCGACGTAGGTGGGCTCATGCAGCCAACCGATGGCAACGGAGTACGGTCCCACCTGCTTGACGACGTGGGCGGTCGCGGGAGCGACGACGGAAATTGCAAGCCCCACCGCCGTTGCGATTGCCGCGGCCGCGCGCACGGATCGGTTCATTGCTGGTACCTCATTCGGGACGTCAGGCGAGCGCCGACGTCTGGGCGGATCGCACTCGCTCCGCGACTATCGAATGAAGATCGGGCCCGCCGCCGTTACGAGTGCGTTGGTGCGACGCTCAGCGGGGGCGCGCGTCCGGCAAGACGCCGTCCGACGATCGACGGGTGGCGCCTGTCCGCCAAACGTCCCGGCGGCAGCACGACCGGTCCACGCTCTGTCCATCGCGCGCGAGCGGCGACGACTCGAGCCGCAAGGACGTCGCGCCGCCATCGGTACAGCCCGGCAAACGCCGCAACGAAGAGCGCAACAAGCGCAAAGACCAGCACAGTCGGGACGTGGGGCGAGCCGAGCACGATCGCCACGCCCGGGAGTGGCATGCCGACTGCGGCCCGCTCGAGGTTCTCATTGGCGACAAAGAGGGCCAGCGCGATCACCAGGATCGGCGCCCAGAGCCTAAGGATCTGGCGGCCGAGTTCGGTCCTCGAGCCGCCCCGGACCTGGACGAGCCCCCGTTCGAGGTCGCGAGCCAGCCGGGAAAGGGCAATGAGCCGGCGTATCGCGAGTGCCGACATCGTGCCAGCCACCATGGCCGCGGTGACGATGATCACAAGCCACGCCAAGCCGTGGCCCGTGCGCTGCAGCCCCACGCCAACGCCCGCTCCGTAGGTCAGCAGGAAGATCAGGTCATGGCCCAGGACGAGGGCGGCAAGCGACAGCGCGGCGAGGGCAACGAGATCGCGGCTTCGGCGCTGCGTCACGGTGGCACTCTACCGAATCGAGCGTGACGGCGCCCCGGCAGCCCTCCGTTGACTGTCTCGCGGCGCCAGCACGCACTGCCTCTATCGGAAAGGGTGTGCGATAGACTCTGGCGAGCGCGCCTCGGTCGGGGCGTAGCGCAGTCCGGTAGCGCACCTGAATGGGGTTCAGGAGGTCGCTGGTTCGAATCCAGTCGCCCCGACCAGACTTCTGAGCACGAAATGGCCCCTCCGAGACGATCCCGGAGGGGCCTCTTGTTGGTCTGTACCCCTGCTCGTACCCCTAATCGGCCCCGCCGGCGCCCAGGATGGCCGTCATGCGATCCGCGGTCCGAGCCGCCATGGCATCGGTCCAGTGAGCGTAGACGTTGGCCGTGGTGCCGATGTCCGAGTGGCCCAGGGCCCGGGATACCTCGAGGAGCTCGGCACCCGCTTCGAGCTGCAACGTCGCGAACGCATGACGGAGGTCGTGGAACCGCTGGCGGGGGAGCGCGGCCGCCAGGAGGACGGCCTGGAGGCCCTGCGTCACATTCCGCGACTCGAGCGGGCGTCCTTCGCGCGTGCTGAACACAAATCCACGGGCGTCCCACACCCGGGCACGCTCGCGCTCCTGGGCCTGTCGGCGCTGCCAGCGATGCAGGGCGGCCGTGACTGGCAGGGGAAGCCCGACCGTTCGGCGCGATCCGGGCGTCTTCGGCTCGACGAGAGTGCGGGTGAGGCGCTCGAGGGTGTGCCGCACCGTGAGGGTGCCGGCGTCCAGGTCGACGTCGGACCAGCGGAGAGCGAGGATCTCGCCCTGGCGGAGCCCGGTCCCGATGGCCACGAGATAGAGGGCCTCGAGGCGATCGCCGGAGAGCGCCGCTCGAAACGTCGTCACGTGCTCGACCGTGAGGGGATGCAGCTCGGTCCTGGCCTTCGCCGGCGGATCCACCAGTGTCGCCACGTTGCGGATCGCCTTGCCGCCCTTGAGCGCTCGGCCCAGCGCGATCCGGAGGACCGCATAGGCGTAGCGCACCGTCGTCGATGACAGATCGCCGCGGGCGGTCAGGTCGACGAGCATGCGCTGCACGTGCTCAGGCTCGAGCTTCGCCAGCGGCACCCGGCCGACCGCGGGGCGAATGTAGCGCTCCACGGTCTCCCGATAGCTGCGGGCCGTCGATGGCCGGCAGCGGGCCTGGACCGAGGTCGCGAGCCAGTCGTCCAAGAAGGCGCCGACGGTGAGCCGCTGCCCCACGGGCCGGACGCCGTGATCCGCGGCTGCCTGGGCGGCTCTGAGCCGCTCCTGGGCCTCGCGCTCGGTCCGGGCGTAGATCGAGTGCCGTCGGCCATCGGCGCCGACGTAGCGGGCCTCCCAGAGCTGCCGGGTAGTGAGCTGGCGGATGGATCCGCCCCTTCGATCGCGGGTCATGACGGGTTCTCCTTCTCGAGCAAATCGACTGCAGCGGCGGTCAGGCGGCCGAGCGGGCGGCCGCGGCCTGGATCACGAGGTCCGAGGTATCCCAGCTGGCGGGCCTTATAGAGTCGATCGCGGACCTGGGGCTGCTTGAGACCCAGGGCCCGGGCGACGGACGCGACGGGGGTACGCTCGCCAGCGTTGATCGCGGCAACGTAGGCCGCCGCCGTGACCACCAGGACGATCGGTCCCGCGATTCTGAAGGGCGCCTTGAGCCGCCGCCGCCACTCGTCCGTGAGCAGCGCCGTTGCCCACTCTGGCGCTCCGCGCAGCTCCGCGACACGCTCGCGGACGAGGCGCAGCGCAGTGGCAGGATGGATACGGCGGATCATCTCGGCGGTGAGGTCCGGGGCTTCGCCGAGGTCCTGGTGAACGCTGGGTGTCGCGGTGCCCGCGAGGGCCGTCGGCCCGATGATGCCAGTCCAGACCTGGCCTGACTCGGTGTCAACGCGAGCGATTCCAACCTCGACATGCCACTCCGCCCCCTGCACGTCGAACCAGACCACAAGCGGGTCGAGGTAATGCGTGGATGCAGCGTGCAGATCAACGCGCGCAACACGAGGTCCGTCGGGCTCGAAGATGTACTCGACGATCCACCTCACGGCGGCACCGTACCACTTCGGTACCGTCAGGGCAATAGTGCGTCGCCCTATCGATACCGAGGCGGATCGGGCTAAGTTGTCAATAGTGTCGATTGTGTGTCTGACTATCGGTGATGGCGACAACGGCACTTGACCTCGACGCCCTTCTGAGCCGCTCGCGGCTGCGACGCAATCTTCCGCCAGTTGCGATCCGGCGCATGCTCCGAGAGCGCGCGGGCCTGTCACAGGAGGCAATTGCCCGCGTCCTGGGCGTGACCCGGCCCACGGTAACTCGTTGGGAACTTGGGGAGCGCACGCCGCGAGGGGCGGCGCTCCTGGCGTATTCGGAGCTCCTCGCTCGCCTGGCCGCTGAACGATGAGCGACGCGCTGCTGTTGCGGCCCTCCGAGGCGGCCGAGCTCCTCGGCGTGAGCCGCTCGAAGGTGTACGAGCTGGCACAGGCCGGCGACCTGGCCGGCGCCCTACGCCTGGGCGGCAGCGTCAGGATCCACAGACCCACCCTGGAAGCCTGGCTGGCCGAGCAGGCCGCTGGCGTCGGAATCAGAAGGGCGCCCGCCACGAGCCAGGCGAGCGTCCAGAGTTCGATCGACATGCACCGTCGACCGGCCACCGCCGAGCATCTTAGTCGACCTCCATGATGGCCAACCCTGCGCCGACGGCGCCTCCGCGCCGCGGAGCTGCACCTCCGCCAGGCGGGGAGGCTGATCGAACTCGAGCCGGACGACGAGTCTCAGAGGTTGAGCAGGATTCTGTTCAGTTTGGCCTCGAGGGTGAGGACCGATCGCGAGGTGGCGGCGTGAGCGAGTACGCCTACGGCGACCGACCCCTCGTGGAGCTGAACGACGCGAACACGCCGCCCGAGGTGCTGGCCGCAGAGCAGCGCGCGATTGACCATAAGCGGGGCGGTCCGGATCCCGCAGAGGCGTGGCGTCAGCCGACGGTGGATCAGGTCGGGCTCGGGTATGTCGCACGCTTCGAGCGACTGGGGATCGAGCTCCGCCTTGACCGCATGCACGAGTCACGAGGCGACACGAGCTGCGAGCTGACCGTCACCCGATCCGGAGCCCATCTGCTCCGCCAACGGTTCAGCCTCAGCAGCGGACCGGCGCGCAGCTCGGCCGCCAAGCACCTGGACGGACTGCCGCGGCCGAAGGGCACGGAGCGCGAGGACTGGCGCGAGATCCTGGAGATGACCTGCCTCGCGGTGCTCGATCGCCAGCGCGACGGTGAGCCATTCAACCTCGTCGGGCACCGGCCTGTCAGCGATCGCAACACGCGGCGGCTGATCGCTCCCTGGCTGCCACTCAACAAGCCAGCGACGATCTACGCGCCATGGGGCGCCGGCAAGAGCACCTTGGGGGCGGCGATCGTGGCGACCTGCGAGCTGGGTGTTGAGGTCATCCCCGGATGGCCGCCGCCAGCCGATCCGGTCAAGTGCCTGATCCTCGACTGGGAATCGGACGTCGACGAGTGGAACGATCGGCTGGCGCTCATTGCCGCCGGGGTTGGGGCCACCTGGCCCGCGCTGTCGGCCATGCACCGACGCTGCCGGCATCCCCTCGATGAGCAGGTCGAGAAGGTTGCCGAGGCCATCGCCCGCAACGGGATCGGCTTCGTGCTGGTCGACTCGGCCGAGAAGGCGATCGGAGCCAGCTCCGGAGCTGAGACCTACGGCGATCGCGCCGGGCGGCTGTACGAGGCGATCGACCAGCTGGGGATCACGACCCTGATCCTCGATCACGTCGCCGGCGAGGACATGAAGCGGGCCGATGGCCGGGTCATCCGCAAGGCGATCGGGTCGACCATGAAGGGCGCCTGGGCCCGAGCGGTATACGAGCTCAAGCGCGAGCGTGAGCCTGACGCGCTGGAGTCGCGCGTCGAGCTGGTGCTGCACACCGTGAAGGTCAACGACGGCCCGCCGCTGCGGCCGTTCGAGTTCGCGATCGTGTACGACGACGACGCCATCCGCTTCGAGCGGGCGCATGTCACCGCGCCGGAGTTGACCGAGGCGCTGAGTAAGACGGAGCGCATGGCTCGCGTCCTGGTCCGCGGCGCGACGAGCACCAAGGCGCTGGCGGAGGAGCTCGAGGTCACCGAGGGCTGGGTTCGCGCGGTGCTCTCGAAGGACAAGCACGGCAGGTTCGTGCGACTGCCGGATGGCTCGATCGGTCTGGGGCTGAGGTCATGAGGGCGCAACCACCGCAACCATCGCGCAACCAGAGCGCAACGATGGGGTTGCGGGGGGTCGCAACCCGGGCTCTCCTTACAGGAGAGAGTCCCGGGAGTTGCACCCCTCTTCCCCGAACCCGGCCCCGAGGGGTTGCCGAGACTATCACCCGCCTTCCCTGGCAGGTGGTGACGCATGCCGGCCGGACCTTGATTATCACCTGCTGGCGCTGCAAGGCCCGGATTCTCTATGAGACCAACGCGATGCGCTGGGTGTTCCGCTGTCATACATGCTCAGCACGGGCGGTAGCAGTCGCATGACCTCCGAGATGAGAACCTGCGCCGCGTGTGGCCGGCCACGACCAGCGGTAGCACGGTGACAGGGGGCATGAGCACGTCCACTGCTTCAGCTGTACGCGCGAGGCGTGTTGCGCTCCATGAGGCAGCTCACGTGATCGTGGCTCATCTTGTGGGGCACGAGGTCACCGCCGCCGACATCGATCCGCCGTCGTCCGAAGCGGAGCACGCCCTCTTTGCTCTTGGACGCCGCCGCGGCAGCCAGATCGACTGAGCTGATGCGAAGGCCGACGACGATGGAACCGCTGAGTGCGCCGCCAACGCCAGAGGGTAGGGGGGAGGGATCGACACGCGACGCCGTTTCGACAGTGTCGGCGAGGCTACCTCGCTCGTATTGTGTACGTGTCTGGGGCTTTGGCTGGGTCTCAGGATGAGGCGCTGAATTGGCAGGTAGAGGCAGTGCGCCCAAGGACCCGGCTACCCGTCGCCGGCGGAATCTCCCTACCCGCGGCGAATGGCAGGGCTTGGAGGGATTCGGCTGGCGGGGTGAAATCCTCCCGGAACCGCCTGAAGGGTTAATGCCAGCCTCTCGGGTGGCCTGGCAGGCTTGGATGACTTCTTGGATCGCTGCACATTGGACGTCGACCGACCTGCCCGGTTTGCGGCAAGTGATCCGCCTTTATGACCAGGTCGAGCGCGGCGCCTTCCAACGGGCTTCTGAGCTCCGGCTGAGCATGGACACTTACGGCATTACGCCGAAAGGTCAGCAAGATCGACGCTGGATAGCGCCTCCGGATGCGCCACAGCGGGGTGCACCGGAGCAGACGCCGAGCCGCTACTCTCATCTGAGAGTGACCGAATGAGTTTGGTATTAACCGCTTGATCGCAGGTTCGCTCCGTCCCCTCGGAGCCGGCGCTTAGCCGAAGCGGTTAAAGGCAAGCGGCAATCCCAGAGCCCAGCGGTGAGGCTGGGCTCTTGGATGCTCAACGGAGGGAGACCGCTGGCCGGCTGCGTAGGGGCGCATCCGGCGGGTCACCGAGTCAGGCCGGGGTCAACTGCGGCACCAACCCCAGGGCGCCGAGGAGCTCCAGCTGATCGAAGTACAGGTGCTCGGAGACGATCAAGCCCTTCTGGACACGCTGTACGGCGACCTGCCGACCGCGAATCGTTCGGCCAGTTGCCGGAACGTCTCCACTCGGCGTGCGCCAGGTCCCCGTGTGAGTCCCTTGGTACGTCGATTCCGTGACCGCCGTGTCGCCCGAGGTTATTTGATGGGTCACGCTGATTGTGATGTCGGGGAATGCCTCCCAGAACAGTGTCATGAACGAGCGAACCTGCTCGCGCCCACGCATTGCGACGTCGCCGGGGATCACGAACTCGATCGCGGCGTCTTCGTTCGCGGCGAACTCGTCCAGATCCTTCTGATTGAACGCCGCAATGTGGCGGTCGGCGGCATCCTTAACCGTTCCCATTATCCGGTCCTCCTGTGGTTGCTGAGTGGACTGCCACAGGGTCGCCGGCACGCCCCGGCAGTGCGTCACCCGATCGGGGGATTTCGCGGGCGGCCGCTCCTCAGGCGCGCTATTCGACCGACCGCTTACGAGCGGATCAGGTCGTGCTCCATCGCGAAGAGCGCAAGGCCCGCGCGGCTTGAGAGGCCGACCTTCTCGTAGATGTGGCGAACGTGCGTCCGCACCGTCTCCTGTGAGATGAACAGCTGGCTTGCGATCTCGCGATTGCGCTCACCGATCACGACCAGGCGCAGCACGTCGACCTCGCGATCGGTGAGCTGGGCGGGCCATTCCCGGCGAGCGCGTTCGGCCTGCTGCCCGGCAGCCGCCAGTACGGCCTCAACCGCTTCTTCGTCAAGCCGACCGTCGCTCACCTCCCGCTGAAGCTGCCGGGTCGCCACCGTCGCCTCCAGCGCCGCCCGGTGCGGTCGCCGTTCGATCATGGCGTGGAATGCGTCAGCCGCGGCGAGGACGCGGGCTCCACGAGGCAGCAGGGCGGCGGGGCTGCCACGGTGGTAGCCCGAACCGTCGAGACGCTCGTGGTGCGCGCCCGCCAGGCGGGCATAGGGTCGCAGCACTGGCGAGCGGTCGAGCAGACGTTCGGAGTAGTAGGGATGGAGCCGAACACGCTCCCAATCCGCGGGACTCAATGCTCCTCGTCGGTCCCATACGGCGTTGGACACGCTGACCCGACCGAGATCATGCAACTGACCGGCGCGTCGAACCACCGCGGCCTCGGAATCGGTGGCACCGAGCCGGCGCGCGGCGGATTCCGCGAGATTGGCAACCCCAGACGAGTGGCCTAGGGTGTAGGGCGACTTCAAGTCGGCGAAGTCGGCGAAGGCCCGCGTGACGTCGTCGAGCCGCGAGGCAGGGATCCAAGGGCGCGGCTCGGGCTCGGCCTCGAGGACGGCGTCCCAGACTGAGCCCGCCTCGATCGCATCCAGGAGTTCATCGGACTCGGAGAGGAATGCTTTCGCGACCGCCGGATCGTGCTCGCCGCCGGCACGCCGGCGGACGATCTCCCGGAGCTGGTCATGCGTCGCGGTCGCACCGAGTACTGTCACGTCATGGCAGAGCACGCCGATGCGGGCGGCAATCGCGAGCTCCTCACCGGCGAGATGCCCTGGGATCCCAGCGCCGTCCCAGCGCTCATGGACCTGCGCAAGAGCGGTGCGGACAGCGATGCCAAGCCCGAGGCGCTGCGCGAGCCGACTCCCGGCTTCGCAATTGGCGGCGGCCATCCCCTCGACCAGCCGAGGCGCGTGAGCCAAAAAACCACCAATCGCCCGCGCGCGTCCGACCGGACCCGCCTGTTCACCGAGACGAGACAGCGCACGACGCAGGACATCCGTGCGGTCTGCCGAGTCGAGGCCGGCGAACGCGTTGCGGAAGTTCTGATCATCGCCGACGGCCAGTGCCTCCTCGTAAGCGTAGGACGTGCATCCGATCGAGCGCAGGAGGCTGAAGTAGTAGACGTCGGAAAGAGCCTGGCCGTTGATCCCCAGCCGCTGTCCGAGGTGCACTGCCAGCAGGCAGTTCCGCAAGGCCTTCTCGATCGGAAACGCGTTCGCCAGGTCGGTGGCCAACGACAGCGCCGCCAGAATCTCGGCGAGGCGCAGCGAGGATTGCGACGGCGAGCTCGAGGCCGTCGCTTCGCCTGCTTCGCTATGCAAGGCCATGTACCACTCGATCCTACCGATGGATGCCGCGAGGGCCTCCCACTACCAGCAGTGTGGGCAATGAGAGCAATGCCCCGGCCACGCCGGTTGGAACGCCCGGGCGATTTCGCCTAGAGTCGGCTGATTACGAAGCGGGCGCGAGGTTCACGTTGAATCTCGGGGTCGAGACGACGGTTAGCTACCGGGCAAGCCGAAGCGCTCGGAGCCGAACGCGGCCCGGTCGCGATCGCTCGGCTCAGTTCGATTCAGAGACCGTCCAGCTGCCGGCTATGCGCCTGCTTGCGTTGCTATTGCAACCCCCGAGTCGATCCTCAGCCTCTCCCCTGCGTACACCCGCGTCGTCGGTCGGAGGAGCCCGGGTAGCAGCCCCAAGGCGGCCTCCGGGCTCTCTGCCTGTGCGCTGATGAATGCGCCGTGATCGCCGCTCGGGCAGGAACAGAAGAAGTCGTGCCCCCTGAGCCCGGAGGACGCGTCAGGCGCTTTCCATGCGTCGGATATCTCCTGGCACTGTTCGGGCCTATGCACGTGGTGAAGCAGGTACTCCGCCATCTCACCCTCGTTCCTGTGCTGCCGGAGCTGGCTCCCGCGGGCTCTTGCCGTCGCGCCCCGCCGAAGAGAAAGTGCCATTCGTGGGCTGAGGCGGCCCGCCCAACCAGCCCAAAAGGTTGGCCATCCGGCCATCGCGCGCCACGTTGGCAGGAACACCTTGCAATTTCATTGCGGCCCGAGGGTAATGGGTGACGATGGATGCCGAGCTTGGGCTGGAAATCCGTCTCCTGGGAGGCTTCTCGGTGCGACGCGCCGGAGAGGAAGTTCCCGCGGCCGAGCTGGGCGGGCGGCTGGGGCGCACGCTGATCCGAATTCTGGTCACGCGGCGCGGAACGGTGGTGCCCGTCGACCTTCTGGCCGAGGCCCTGTGGCCTGATCGCCAGCCTGCGGACCCCGCCGCCAACGTCGCTGTCCTTCTCAGCCGGGTGCGGCGGGCGCTGGGGAACCCGAGACTGATCGCTGCTGCGACGGGCGGCTACCGCTTCGCGGCCGGCGACTCCTGCGCCATCGACGCCGAGCTCTTCCTGGCCTGCGCCGAACGCGGCCGCGCCCACCTCGATGCACGACGCGCCGATGCGGCTCTCAGGGAGTTCCGAACCGCTGTCAACTCGTGGGGTGGCGAACCGCTCCCGGAGGACATGTATTCCGATTGGTCGCACGAGTACCGGGAGCGACTGCTGCGGGCCTACACCCAGGTGCTCGAAGGTGGAGCAAGAGTGGCGCTGGAGGTTGGCGATGCGTCACTGGCCGAGACGTTTGCGGCGCGGGCAGTCGCCCGCGAGCCACTCCGCGAGACGGGACATCTACTCCTGATGCGTGCTCTCGCCGCTTCCGGCAACCAGGCGGCGGCACTTGCGACCTTCGATGCGCTCAAGTCGTTGTTGGCCGAGGAGCTCGGGGCTGAGCCTTCGTTCCCGGCCTTGGAGCTCCGCCAGCAGGTGGCCAGTGGCCACCTTGCGGGAGGCCCGCTCAGGCCGCGTCCATTCCAGCCAGCGATGGCGGCCGAGCAGCTAGCGGGCCAGCTCACGTTCGTTGGTCGGCGGGAGGAGCTCGGCACCATCGATGCCATGCTGTCGGGCCACGGCCGCTCAGTCGTTGTTGTGACCGGGGTCGGCGGCTCGGGCAAGTCCCGGCTTCTTGCCGAAGCGGCAGCACGCACGCGCCTCCCGGTGCTGGCCACGCGCGCCTTCCGCGCGGAGCGTCAGGAAGCCTGGAGCACAGCACGGACGCTCTTCCGTGAGGCTCTCTCAGTCGACCCCGATGCGGTTCGGGTCATTCCTGACCCGGCCGCCCACGCGCTAACCGACCTGGTGCCGGAGGTCGCCGACCTTCGCCCCGTGCTGGACACCGCCATCACTCCCGAGAGCCGGCGCGCCTTGCTGCTCGAAGGGGGAACCCGCCTGGTGTCGGCGGCGCTCCGCGAGGACGGGGTCATCGTCATCGATGACCTGCAGTGGGTCGACGCAAGCAGCTTAGGGCTCGTCGAGCACGTCGTTCGCCGGCGCGACCGGGTTCATCTCATGCTTGCCTACCGCCTCGAGG